>Ga0129333_10001726_pt1 | contig 20046 bp, 16 predicted proteins | sample CPB6_08_DNA_FD_94474 | JGI IMG/M metagenome (GOLD analysis project Ga0129333, IMG submission 94474) | Freshwater to marine salinity gradient microbial communities from Chesapeake Bay, USA - CPBay_Sum_0.6_0.8_DNA | ecosystem: Environmental > Aquatic > Marine > Coastal | place: USA: Chesapeake... | reverse complement strand
CGGCCACGGCACCGCGCAGCACGGCGCAGGGCGTGCCTTACGCGCAGCGCGACGATGCGATGCGCGTTGCCGACGAGATCGCCGAGCAGCGCGGGCTGGACCGCGAATGGGTGCGCCGCACGCTGGGGGAGGCGCGGCTAGTGCCGCAGATCCAGCGGCTGATGCGACCTGCGCCTGTCGGAACGCCGAAGAACTGGCGCGTGTACCGCAGCCGCTTCATCGACCCGGTGCGCGTGCGGGCAGGCGTGCGCTTCTGGCAGGCGCAGCGCGAGTGGCTTGAACGCGCCGAGCGCGAATACGGCGTGCCCCCCGAAATGGTGGTGGGCATCATCGGCGTGGAGACGCTGTACGGGCAGCACATGGGCAGCTTCCGGGTGATCGACGCGCTGGCCACGCTGGCCTTCGACTTCCCGAGCGAGCACCCGCGGGCGATGGACCGCACCGCGTTCTTCCGCGGCGAGCTTGAGCATTTCCTGTCGCTGCACCAGCGCACCGGCGACGACCCGTTGCGCGCGCTGGGCAGCTACGCCGGCGCGATGGGCATGCCGCAGTTCATGCCCTCGAGCCGCGTGCGCTTTGCGGTGGACTTCGACGGCGACGGGCGCATCGACCTCAACCGCAGCGCCGCCGACGTGATCGGCTCGGTGGCCAACTACTTTCGCGCCTTCGGCTGGAAGCCCGGCATGCCGACGCACTATCCGGTGCAGTTCGACAGCACGAAACTTGACCTCGAAGCGCTGCTGCTGCCCGACATCCTGCCGACCTTCAGCGTGGCCGCGTTCGGCGCCCGGGGCGCCGTGCTGGAAGGCACCGCCAACGCACACGAGGGGCCGCTGGCACTGGTGGAACTGCAAAACGGCAGCGACGCGCCGCAGTACGTGGCCGGCACCGAGAACTTCTACGTGATCACCCGCTACAACTGGAGCAGCTACTACGCGATGGCGGTGATCGAGCTCGGGCAGGCGGTGCGACAGGCGCTTGACGGCGCCGCACCCCAGGCGGTTCGCTGACGGTGCGCCGCCTGATCAGGCGTAGTTCGGCACCAGGAAGTCGCGGCTGATGCGACCGCCAAGGTCGTTCACGCGGTCGAGGAACTGCGTGAGAAAGGCGTGCAGCCCGGTGGCGAGGATCTCCTCGATATGGCCGTACTGCAGCTCGGCGCGCAGCCGCCCGGCCAGGCGCCGCGTTTCATCCGACTGGTCGTTCGCCACCTGCGCCAGGTTGGCCACCACCTCGTTCATGCTGGCATGCAGCGAGCGCGGCATGTCAGGGCGCAGGATCAGCAGCTCGGCCACCCGCTCGGGCTTGATCACGTCGCGGTAGACCTTGCGGTAGATCTCGAAGCCCGAGACGCTGCGCAGGATTGCGCTCCAGTGATAGAAGTCGTATTCCTGGTCCTGCTCGGTGGCCGCGCCGAAGAAGTCGCTTTCCAGCGCATGGAACTTCACGTCGACCAGCCGCGCGGTGTTGTCGGCGCGCTCGAGGAAGGTGCCCAGCCGCATGAAGTGCAGCGCCTCGTCCATCAGCATGGTGCCCACCGTGACGCCACGCGACAGGTGCGAGCGGAACTTGACCCACTCAAAGAACTGGCCCGGGTCGCGCTCGAAGTCGCCGCTGCGGATCATGCGGTTGACTTCCAGCCAGGTCTGGTTTTGCGTTTCCCACACCTCCGTCGTGAGCGTTCCGCGCACCGCACGCGCGTTTTCGCGCGCGGCCTTCAGGCACGAGACGATGGATGAGGGGTTGTCCTCGTCCTTGACCATGAACTCCAGCACGCCCTTGGGCGTGACATCGCCGTACAGCGCTCCGTACGAGGGCAGCAGCTCGCTGATCGACAGCAGGCCCTGCCAGCCCAGCTGCGCCACCGTGGCCGATTGCGGCAGCAGCGAGGTCTGGTAGTTCACATCGAGCATGCGCGCGGTGTTCTCGGCGCGCTCGGTGTAGCGCGACATCCAGAACAGGTGGTCTGCGGTGCGGGACAGCATGATGTTCAGTGCTCCAGGATCCAGGTGTCCTTGGTGCCGCCGCCCTGCGACGAGTTCACCACCAGCGAGCCCTCTTTCAGGGCCACGCGCGTCAGGCCGCCCGGCACCATCTGCACCGTGCGCCCGCTCAGCACGAAGGGCCGCAGGTCGATGTGGCGCGGCGCGATGCCCGATTCAACGAAGGTCGGGCAGCTTGACAGGCTGAGCGTGGGCTGCGCGATGTAGCCTTCGGGCTTGGCGATCAGGGCGCGACGGAAATCCTCGATCTCCTGATGCGTGGCCGCCGGGCCCACCAGCATGCCGTAGCCGCCGGCGCCGTGCACCTCCTTGACCACCAGGTCCTTCAGGTTGGCAAGCGTGTAGGCCAGGTCATCGGGCTTGCGGCACTGGTAGGTGGGCACGTTGTCGAGGATCGGTTTTTCGCCGAGGTAGAACTCGATCATCTGAGGCACGTAGGGATAGATCGACTTGTCGTCGGCAATCCCGGTACCCACCGCATTGCAGATGGTCACGTGGCCTGCGCGGTAGGCCTGCATCAGGCCGGCGCAGCCCAGCGAGGTGTCGGGGCGAAACACCATCGGGTCGAGGAAGTCGTCGTCCACCCGGCGGTAGATCACGTCCACCCGCTTCGGGCCGCGGGTGGTGCGCATGTAGACGAAGTTGTCGCGCACGAAGAGGTCTTGCCCCTCGACCAGCTCCACGCCCATCTGCTGCGCCAGGAACGCGTGCTCGAAGTACGCGCTGTTGTACATGCCCGGGGTCAGCACCACCACCGTGGGCTCGGCGGTGGTGGGCGGGCTGGACGCGCGCAGCGTCTCCAGCAGCAGGTCGGGGTAGTGCGCCACCGGCGCCACCTGGTGGCGCGCGAACAGGTCGGGGAAGAGCCGCATCATCATCTTGCGGTCTTCGAGCATGTAGCTCACGCCGCTGGGCACGCGCAGGTTGTCCTCGAGCACGTAGTAGCGGCCCTCGCCGCTGGCATCGGGCGCGCGCACGATGTCGATGCCGGCGATGTGCGAGTACACCTGCTGCGGCACATCCACGCCCATCATGACCGGACGGAACTGCGCGTTGCCGGTGATCTGCTCGGCCGGAATCACGCCGGCCTTCAGGATCTCCTGGCCGTGATAGACGTCGTGGATGAAGCGGTTGAGTGCGGTGACGCGCTGCACCAGGCCGCGCTCCATGCGTGCCCATTCGTGCGCGGGAATGATGCGCGGAATCAGGTCGAACGGGATCAGCCGCTCGGTGCCTCCGTTGTCCGAGCCCGCGTCCTCATCCTTGGCGCCGTACACCGCAAAGGTGATGCCCACGCGCCGGAAGATCATCTCGGCTTCGTCGCGACGGGCCTGCATCACATCGGCGGGCTGGCCGGCCAGCCAGGCCGCGTAGTCCTTGTAGTGCGCGCGGACGGCAGCGGGGTCGGTCGCTGCAGGCGATGCCCCGCAGGCCGCGGGGTCGGTGTACATCTCGTCGAATCGGCGCAGGGTCGGGCTCATGAGGTCAGGATAGCAAGTTTCGGGCCCGAATCGCTTCAAATGGGCTCAAGGTGCACCCGGCATCCGGTGGTGCCAGTAGCGTTGGCGCTCGTCGCGCCAGCACCGCATCGCCTCGGGCTGGTCGCTGCGCCACAGCGCCGCCCCGCACTCCACCGTGCTGACCCAGCGCACGCCGCGCTCGCGGTAGCGCTCCAGCACCGGCGGCGCCGGGTGACCGAACCGGTTGCGGTAGCCGGCCTGCACCACCGCGATGCGCGGCGCGGTCGCATCGAGAAACGGCGCACTCGACGAGGTCTTGCTGCCATGGTGCGGCACCAGCAGCCAGTCCACCGGCTGCAACTGTCCGGACGCCACCAGCGCAGACTCCTGCGCCAGTTCGATGTCGCCCGTCAGCAGCGCCCGGCGCCGGCGCCCTTGCGGGTCGGGCGCAGACTCGATGCGGACCACGCAGCTCAGAGCGTTGGGCCGCCGGGCATCGGCATAGTCGTCCGTGCGCGGATGCAGCACCTCGAACTGCACACCGTCCCACGCCCAGCGTTGACCGGCTTCGCAGCGCACCGGCTCGGGTGGGGCCGACGTGCCCAGACCCGCCGATGCAACCACCGGCGCTGCGGACAGCAAAGGCCGCCAGTCTTCCACCGAACTGAGCCAGCGCGCCTGCGGCTGCTGCGCCAGCACCGCAGCCGCGCCGCCGCTGTGGTCGCTGTCGCGATGGCTCACCACCAGCGTATCGAGCTGCTCGCCCCACGCGCGCAGCAGCGGCACCAGCACCCGGTGGCCGGCGTCGGACTCGCGGCTGTACCGCGGGCCGGCGTCGTACAGCAGCGTGTGACGGGCGGTGCGCGCCAGCACCGCATTGCCCTGGCCGATATCGGTGGCCAGCAGCTCGAACGTGCCCGGCGCGGGGCGCGGCACCTGCCACAGCAGTGCCGGCAGCAACAGCGGCAGCCCCAGCACGCGCAGCCACGGTGGCAGGCGCAGCACCAGCAGCACGCCGCCCAGCAAGGCCGCGATGCCGGCCCACAGGTCCGGGATCGGCCGCCACAGGCTTGCCCACGGCCACAGGGCCAACCAGCCCAGCACCACCGACAGTGCCTGCAGCGCCAGATCGGCCAGCGACCACAGCGGCGGCCACAGCACACCGAGCATCGCCAGCGGCGTGACAAGCAGCGTCACCCACGGGATCGCCAGCAGGTTGGCCACCAGGCCGATGATCGAGACCTGCCCGAACAGCAGCAGGCCCAGGGGCGCAAGCGCCAGCGTCACCGTGCCCTGCTCGCGTATCAACGCACCCGCATGCCGGGCGAATGCGCGCAGGCCTGCGGCGAACGTCGGGCCGGTGTTGGCTGCGTGCGCTTCGCGCACGGGCGCTGCCTCGCGGCGGCCCGCGGCAAACAACACGCCCACCGCCACGAAACTGAGCCAGAAGCCGGGCTGCAGCAGCGCCCACGGATCGACGGCCACCACCGCCAGCGCGGCGGCACACCACATCCACGACGCCGGCCACACCCGGCCCGACAGGCGCAGCACGCCCACCGCAAGCAGCATCCATACGGTGCGCTGCGCAGGTACGCCCCAGCCGCTGAACACCGCATAGCCTGCGGCCAGCAGCAGCCCCGCCAGCAGACCGGCGTGTGGCGCCGGCCAGCGCAGGCACAGCCGCGCGCTGCAACGCCACAGCGCACCCACCGCAGCAGCGGCCAGCCAGGCGAACATCGTCACATGCAGGCCCGAGATGCTCATCAGGTGCGCGATACCCGTGGCGCGGAAGAGGTCCCAGTCGGCGCGGTCGATCGCGCGCTGGTCGCCGGTGACCAGTGCGGCCAGCACGCCCGCACTGCGCGCATCGGGCACCGCTTCAGCGATGCGGTCGCGCACCGCCTGCCGCGCCTGCTCCACCGGATGCAGCCAGGTGCCCACCACGCGTTTCGGCTCGGCGTCGCGGGGGCCGGCGCGCACATAGCCGGTGGCCCCCAGCCGCTGCTCCCACATCCACAGCTCGAAGTCAAAGCCGTGCGGATTGATGCCGCCGCGCGCCGCCTTCAGCCGCACCGTCCAGGCCCAGCGCTCGCCTGCGCGCAGCGGCTGCGGCGCGCGCTGCAAGTCGGCGGGCACAAAGCCGCCGTACCAGGCCAGCCACACGCGCGACGGTGCACGCACCGGCTGGCCGTCGAGGGTGGCTGACTCGATGTCAAAGCGAAACCGCACGCCGGCGTCGGTGGCCTGCGGCATGGAAGACACCACCCCCACCACCGCGATGTCGCGCCCCTCCAGACGGGCGTCGATCGCCTCTTGCGACATCAGCGTGGCACGCCAGCCGGTGGACGCCGCCGCCAGCGCCGCCATGCCAAGGCACAGCACGGCCAGCCAAGCAAGCTGCAACGACCGGGACGACGCGCGCATGCGCCGCATCCGCGCGAGCATCATCACGCTGATCAGCAACCCTACCAGCGCCACCACCAGCGCTGCCCCGTAGGCAGAGGGCGCCCACAGGGCCGGCTGCTGCAACTGCAGCGCCACGCCACCGATGAAGGCCAGCGCCGCGGCGGCGATCGCGCGCGCAAGGACGCCTGCGCGGTCGCCGTCGCCGTCGCCGTCGCTGATGCAGCCCTGGCGGTCCATGCCTCCCATGTGCCGTCCCCTGCCTCCCGAATGTTATGGTTGCCCTTGACGCCGTGGATGCGCCTTCCTTGCGAACGATAGCGCAGCGGCCCGCGCGACTTGCTAGCATCGGCCGCCATGGCAAGCCACGTTGTCCTGCAACACACCACCCACTACCGCTACGACCGCACGGTGCGCCTGGGGCCGCAAACGCTGCGGCTGTGCCCACGGCCCGACACCTCGCCCCAGGTGACCGACTTCCGGCTGGAGGTGTCGCCTGGCGCGCACCAGCTCGACTTCGCCACCGACGCCTACGGCAACCGGGTGGCTTGGGTGCGCTTTGCGGGGCCGGCCACCGAGTTCCGCATCGACGTTTCCATGACGCTCGAGTTGGTGGATGCGTTGACGGATGCGCTGACCGACGCATCCCTTCAGGCGCCTGCGCATGCCACGCCCGTCCACTCTCTTGCTGCACCTGCACGCAACTCCACCGACGCGGTACTGCCTGCCTACCGCGAGCCCGTGGGCCCCAACCCGGTGATGGAAGCGTGGCTGGCGCAGTTGCTGGCACAAGGCGCGGCCACCAGCGACTTGCCGGCACACCTGTGCGCCGCAGTGGCCCAGCGGCTGGCCTACCGGGTGCGACAGGAACCCGGCGTGCAGATGCCCGACGAGTCGCTGGCGCTGGGCAGCGGCTCGTGCCGCGATTCCGCCTGGCTGCTGATGGCCATGCTGCGCAGCGCAGGCTGGGCCGCACGCTTTGTGTCGGGCTATCTGGTGCAGACCGCGGGGCTTGGCGGGCACCCCGAGGGCCGCAGCGACCACAGCCCGGCGGACACCGGCCTGCACGCCTGGTGCGAGGTGCATCAGCCCGGAGCGGGATGGATCGGCCTGGATGCCACCTCGGGCCAGACCATCGGCGCCGGTCATGTGGCGCTGGCCTGCGCGCCCATGCCCTGGCAAGCCGCACCGGTGGAGGGCTCGGTGGAACCCTGCCATGTGGACTTCAATCACAGCATCCAGGTGCACCTGGTGAAGTAAGCCCGGGCGGAAGCGGCAGCGCCGCACCCGTCGCGCACCAGACTCGCACTAGGCCCGCATGCCACTGCCGCGGCCCCTCCCCTACACTGTGCGCCTTCCGGTTTCAACCCACCCCTCGCCATGAACGTCTACGAAAAGCTCCAGCAACTCGGCATCACCCTGCCGCCCGTCACCCCTCCTTCGGCGGCCTATGTGCCCTTCGTGCAGACCGGCAAGCTGGTCTTCATCAGCGGCCACATCGCCAAGAAGGAAGGCAAGGCGTGGGTCGGCCAGTTCGGCAAGACCATGACCACCGAAGAGGGCAAGGCCGCGGCGCGCACCATCGCCATCGACCTGATGGGCACGCTGCATGTCGCCTGCCAGGCTGCGGGCACCGATCTCAACGGCGTGAAGCGCATCGTCAAGGTGATGAGCCTGGTGAACTCGGCGCCCGACTTCACCGAGCATCACCTGGTCACCAACGGCTGCAGCGAGCTGCTGGGGCAGGTGTTTGGCGCTGCCGGCGCGCATGCGCGCAGCGCCTTCGGCGTCGCGCAAATTCCGATGGGCGCCTGCGTCGAGATTGAAATGATCGCCGAGCTCGCCTGATGGCGCGTTCGCGCTCGCGCTTCGGCTCGCGCCCTGCAGCACGGCCCTCGCGCATGCTGCCGCTCTTGGTGGCGGCGCTGGGCTTCGGTGCGGTGGGCGCGGCACTGGTGTCGCAGTACGTCTTTGACATGCTGCCCTGCCCGTGGTGCACCTTCCAGCGCCTGCTGTTCCTCGTGATCGCGCTGCTGGCCCTGTTGTGTGCACTGTTGCCGCGCGGCTGGTTCGCGCGCATCATGGCGGCCCTGGGCATGCTCGCCTGCGCCGGCGGTGTGGCCAGCGCCCTGTGGCAGCACTTCGTGGCAGCCAAAAGCGCATCGTGCGCCATGACCTTCGCCGACCGCGTGATGAACACGCTCGGGCTGTTTACCCTGTCGCCCGAAGTGTTTGCGCCGCAGGCCAACTGCGCCGATGCGGCAGTGAACCTGCTCGGGCTGCCCTACGAGTTTTACAGCCTCGCGCTGTACCTGCTGTGCGCGGCGCTGCTGGCGCTCGTCATTCGACGCGCGTGACCGACTCGGGCTTGAAGCCCAGGTCAGCTGCCTTGCCCTTGCGCCCGCGCGCGGCCCGCGCGTTGTTCAGCGAGCGGATCTCCAGCACCTCTTCACGCGGCTTGCCGCCGCGGCCAGTGCCCGCAATGCGCACGCTGCGGGTGTAGGCCGCCGCGCCCGCCAGGCGGTCCTTGTCGTCCAGGTCGATCAGCATCAGGCCGCGGCCGCCATTGGCCTGCGCCTTGAGCTCGCCGATCTCGAATGTGAGGATGCGGCCCGCGGCGGATGCGCAGGCAATGTGCGTGGCCGGCGCGTGCGCGCCGACCGCATCACCGCCCGAGGGATGCGGCACGTTGGCCGGCGACGGGCGGCACACCGCCTCGCCGTCGGCGACGCTGATGAAGGCCTTGCCGCCCTTCTGGCGCGAGGTCATCTGCTCCACCGTGGCCAGGAAGCCATAGCCGCCGCTGGTGGACAGCACCAGCCACGCACCGGCCGCACCCGCAAAGTAGTGCAGCAGCTGCGTGCCCGCCTCCAGGTCGATCAGCGTGGTGAGCGGCTGCCCGTCGCCACGCGCGCCCGGCAGCGACGACACCGCCACCGAGTACACCCGCCCGTTGCTGCCGAAGGCCAGCAGCGTGTCCACCGTGCGGCACTCGAAGGTGCCGTACAGGCCATCGCCCGCCTTGAAGGCAAAGGCCGCCGGGTCATGCCCGTGGCCCTGACGCGCACGCACCCAGCCCTTGGCCGACACCACCACCGTCACCGGCTCGTCGATCACGCGGACCTCGGCCACCGCCTTCTTCTCCGCCTGGATCAGCGTGCGGCGCGCGTCGGCAAACTGCTTTGCGTCGGCCTCGATCTCCTTGACCATCAGCCGGCGCAGCGCCGCCGGGCTGCCCAGGATCTCTTCGAGCTTGCCCTGCTCTTCACGCAGGTCCTTGAGTTCCTGCTCGATCTTGATCGCCTCCAGCCGCGCAAGCTGCCGCAACCGGATCTCGAGGATGTCTTCGGCCTGGCGTTCGCTTAGGGCGAAGCGCGCGATCAGCGCCGCCTTGGGCTCGTCGCTTGCGCGGATGATCGCAATCACCTCGTCGATGTTGAGCAGCACGAGCTGGCGCCCCTCGAGGATGTGGATGCGGTCCAGCACCTTGGCCAGGCGGTGGCGCGAACGCCGCTCGATCGTCTGCTGCCGGAAGGTGATCCACTCCTCCAGCATCTGCCGCAGCGACTTCTGCACCGGCTTGCCATCGATGCCGACCGCCGTCATGTTGATCGACGCGGAGGTCTCCAGGCTGGTGTGCGCCAACAGCGTGGTGATGAGCTCCTGCTGGTCGATGCGGCTGGTCTTGGGCTCAAAGACGATGCGCACCGCCGCGTCCTTGCTGGATTCGTCACGCACCCCGTCAAGCACCGCCAGCACCGTGGCCTTGAGCTGGTTCTGCTCCGCGGTCAGCGCCTTCTTGCCCGCACGCACCTTCGGGTTGGTGAGCTCTTCAATCTCTTCGAGCACCTTCTGCGCGCTCACGCCCGGCGGCAGCTCGGTCACCACCAGCTGCCACTGGCCTCGCGCCAGGTCTTCGATCTTCCAGCGCGAGCGCACCTTGAGCGAGCCTCGACCGGTGCGATACGCCTCGGCAATGTCGGCGGGCGGGCTGATGATCTGGCCGCCGCCCGGAAAGTCAGGGCCGGGCAGCAGCGTGTACAGCTCCTCGTCGCTCAGCCTGGGCGACTTAATCAGTGCCACGCAGGCGTCGGCCACCTCGCGCAGATTGTGGCTGGGCACCTCGGTGGCCAGGCCCACCGCGATGCCGCTGGCGCCATTGAGCAGCGCAAATGGCAGCCGTGCGGGCAGCTGGCGCGGCTCTTCGGTGGAGCCGTCGTAGTTGGGAATGAAGTCGACCGTGCCTTCGTCGATCTCTTCGAGCAGCAGCGTGGTGATCTTCGACAGCCGCGCTTCGGTGTAGCGCATGGCTGCGGCACCGTCACCATCGCGGCTGCCAAAGTTGCCCTGACCATCGATCAGCGGATAGCGCTGTGCAAAGTCTTGCGCCATGCGCACCAGCGCGTCGTAGGCGGCCTGGTCGCCGTGCGGATGGAAGCGACCCAGCACATCGCCCACCACCCGCGCGCTTTTGACCGGCTTGGCGCCGCTGTTGCCGGAAAAGCCCAGCCCCATGCGCGCCATGCTGTAGAGGATGCGGCGCTGCACCGGCTTTTGGCCGTCGCACACATCGGGCAGCGCACGGCCCTTGACCACCGACAGCGCGTATTCAAGGTAAGCGCGCTGGGCGTAGGCGCCCAGGCTGTCGTCGCTGGCGGGTTCTTCGCGAACAGGGGTGAACAGGTCGTCGGACATGTCGGGTGCTTGGTAGGTTTCAGCGCGCTTGCGACAGCGGCGCGATCATGTTGCGTCGCCCCACCGCACCGCCAGGCGGCGTGGCGTCGCGCGCTGCGGGCTCGGGCGATGGCGCTGTCGCTGCAGCCGTGGCCGCGGAGGTGGGCATGGCGCGTGTCGCGGGGCGCGGGGGTGGCTCTGGCCGCAGCGCGCGGTAGATCTGCGTCACCGTGCGCACATAGTTCTGCGTCTCGGCAAACGGCGGGATCATGTTGCCGTGGCGTTCAACCGCCCCCTCGCCGGCGTTGTAGGCGGCCAGAGCCAGGTCCAGCCGGCCTTCGAAGCGGTTCATCAGGTCGCGCAGGTAACGCGCTCCGGTGTTCAGGTTGAGCTGCGGGTCCGCCAGACGCTGCGCCACCGGCGTGCGCCCGAGCGGCTGCACACCATAGCGCTGCGCGGTGGCCGGCATCACCTGCATCAGGCCGACGGCACCCTTGGGCGACACCGCTTGCGGGTCGAACCCCGACTCGGCGGCGATCAGGGCCTGCAGCAAGGCGAAGTCGATGCTGTGCTGCTGCGCCGCGGCGCGCACCAGCGGCTCGGCGCGGCGGACGGCCGCAGAGCTGTCGAAAAAACGCAGCAGCCGCGCGGCGCTTGCATCCGGCACGGCACCGGGCGCCCACGAGGGGCTGTCAGTCGAAGCACCGTCGCCCTTTGTCTCTGCTGCATGTACCGCGGACGGCACCCCGGCCTGCGGCGTGCCATGCGGCAAGGCCGGTAGCGGCAGCACGCCAAAGCGGTCGGGGCCGCGCATGAACAGTTCGTAGCGATCGTCCACCCGCTCTGATGCGAAGTGTGTGCGGCCCTGCGCGTCCACATAGGCCCACAGGTCGGCGTGCGCCGCACTGCTGCACGCGAGGCCAGCGAGCGTCAGCGTGAGCAACGCCAAGGCGTCAGATGTCGATCTCGACCGCATCGCCATGCCGCTCCATCAGCTCGCGCCGGGCTGCGGCCTCGCCCTTGCCCATCAGCTGCGTCATCAGGGCTTCGGTCTGTGCGAAGTCCATGCCGCCCAGATGCACCGGCATCAGCCGGCGGGTGTCCGGGTTCAGGGTGGTCTCCCACAGCTGCTCGGCGCTCATCTCGCCCAGGCCCTTGAAGCGGCTGATCTGGCAGCGCTCGCGCGCCACGCCGTCCTTGGCGCACTTGTCGAGGATGGCGTGCAGCTCGCCCTCGTCGAGCGCATACATCTTGGCCGCGGGCTTCTTGCCGCGCGCCGGCACATCCACCCGGAACAGCGGCGGGCGCGCCACATGCACATGGCCGGCGGCCACCAGCTGCGGGAAGTGGCGGAAGAACAGCGTGAGCAGCAGCACCTGGATGTGCGAGCCATCCACATCGGCATCGCTCAGGATGCAGACCTTGCCGTAACGCAGCCCCGAAAGATCGACGGTGTCCTGAGGCCCATGCGGATCGACGCCGATCGCCACCGCGATGTCGTGCACCTCGGTGTTGGCAAACAGCCGGTCGCGCTCGACCTCCCAGGTGTTGAGCACCTTGCCGCGCAGCGGCAGGATGGCCTGGAACTCCTTGTCGCGGCCCATCTTGGCGCTGCCGCCGGCCGAGTCGCCCTCCACCAGGAACAGCTCGTTGTGCGACAGGTCGCGGCTTTCGCAATCGGTCAGCTTGCCCGGGAGCACCGCCACGCCCGAGCCCTTGCGCTTCTCGACCTTCTGGCCTGCCTTCTGCCGCGTCTGCGCCGCCTTGATGGCGAGCTCGGCGAGCTTGCGGCCGTATTCCACATGCTGGTTGAGCCACAGCTCGAGCGCGGGCTTGACGTAGTTCGACACCAGCCGCACCGCATCACGCGAGTTCAGCCGCTCCTTGATCTGGCCCTGGAACTGGGGGTCGAGCACCTTGGCCGACAGCACGTAGCTGGCGCGCGCGAACACGTCTTCGGGCAGCAGCTTCACGCCCTTGGGCAGCAGCGAATGCAGCTCGATGAAGCCCTTGACCGCCTGGAACAGGCCGTCGCGCAGGCCGCTGTCGTGGGTGCCGCCGGCACTCGTCGGGATCAGGTTGACGTAGCTCTCGCGCACCGGCGCGCCGTCTTCGGTGAAGGCCACGCACCAGGCCGCGCCCTCGCCTTCGGCAAAGCTGTCGTCCTGCGCGGCGGCGTAGCCCTCGCCCTCGAACAGCGGAATCACCGGGTCGGCGCTCAGCGTCTGCATCAAGTAGTCGCGCAGGCCGCCCTTGTACAGCCAGGTCTGGCTCTCGGGTTCTTTGGTGCCCGCCTTTTCGACCTGCAGCGTCACGCTCACGCCCGGCATCAGCACCGCCTTGCTGCGCAAGAGGTGCGTGAGCTCGGTCATCGGCAGCGCGGCCGCCTCGAAGTACTTCGCATCGGGCCACAGCCGCACCGTGGTACCGCTCTTGCGGTCGCCGGCCTCGGCCTTTCGCAGTTGCAGCGGCTCGACCACATCGCCTGCCGAGAACACCAGCCGCGCCACCTGGCCGTCGCGGTACGAGGTGGCCTCGAGCCGCCTGGCCAGCGCGTTGGTGACCGACACACCCACGCCGTGCAGGCCGCCCGAGAAGCTGTAGGCGCCGCCCTGCCCCTTGTCGAACTTGCCGCCCGCATGCAGGCGGGTGAACACGAGTTCGATGACTGGTGCCTTTTCTTCCGGATGCAGGCCGAACGGAATGCCGCGGCCGTCGTCTTCGACGCTGACCGAACCGTCGGCATGCAGCGTCACGCGGATGCGCTTGCCGTGGCCGGCCAGCGCCTCGTCCGCCGCGTTGTCCAGCACTTCCTGGATGATGTGCAGCGGGTTGTCGGTGCGGGTGTACATGCCCGGGCGCTGCTTGACCGGCTCGAGTCCCTTGAGGACGCGGATCGAACCCTCGGAATACGCAGCGTTCTGGGCTTTGCTGGAGGCGGGTGTGGTGGCCATGGGTGCGCGATTCTAGCGGCGCAGACGCCCGATGCCTGTATATCCATACAGATACCAAGACCGCGTGCAGGGCTCCAGCGCGCCTCGATGGCGCACGAAGCGGGTGGGGCATGTCATCGCGGTGGCAGCGCCGCACGCGCGCGGCGGCTAGCATCGACGCATGACTTCCCCCCGCAAACTGATGATGACGCAGGTGCTGCTGTGTGGCGCGGCCATCGTGACCCTCTCGATGGGCATCCGCCACGGCTTCGGCCTGTGGCTGCAGCCGATCACCCAGGCCCAGAGCTGGACGCGCGAGACCTTCGCCTTTGCCATCGCGGTGCAAAACATTTCGTGGGGCCTGTTCGGCATCTTCGCCGGCATGCTGGCCGACCGCTACGGCGCCTTCCGGGTGCTGATCATCGGCGCGCTGTGCTACGCGCTGGGCCTGGCCGGCATGGCGCTGTCCACCACGCCGTGGATGTTCATGCTGACCACCGGTGTGCTGATCGGCGCGTCGCAGGCCGGCACCACCTACGCGGTGGTGTATGGCGTGATCGGGCGTCAGCTCGACCCGGCCAAGCGCTCGTGGGCCATGGGCGTGACAGCGGCCGCCGGCTCGTTCGGGCAGTTCCTGATGGTGCCGGTGGAAGGGCTGCTGATCAGCGACTTCGGCTGGCAGCAGGCGCTGCTGTACCTCGCGGCGGCTTCGCTGATCATCATTCCGCTGGCTGTGGGCCTGCGCGAGCGCGACTTCGTGGCCGGCCAACCCGCCAGGCGCGAGCAGACCATCATGCAGGCGGTGCGCGAAGCCTTCCGCCACCGCGGCTTCCAGCTGCTGACTGCCGGCTACTTCGTCTGCGGCTTCCAGGTGGTGTTCATCGGCGTGCACATGCCCAGCTACCTGAAAGACCAGGGCCTGTCGCCGCAGGTCGCCAGCTATGCGCTGGCACTGATCGGCCTGTTCAACGTGTTCGGCACCTATGGTGCGGGCTGGCTGGGCCAGCGAATGCCCAAGCCGCGCATCCTGTCGGGCATCTACCTGCTGCGCTCGGTCTTCATCGTGCTGTTCCTGCTGGCGCCGCTGTCGCCGGTAAGCGTGTACCTGTTCTCGGCGGCGATGGGCCTGCTGTGGCTGTCCACCGTGCCGCCGACCAACGCGACTATTGCCAACATCTTCGGCGTGTCGCACTTCAGCATGCTCAGCGGCTTCGTGTTCTTCAGCCACCAGATCGGCTCGTTCCTCGGCGTATGGCTGGGCGGCCTGCTGTACGACCGCACCGGCAGCTATGACGTGGTGTGGGGCATCTGCATCGCGCTGGGCGTGTTTGCCGCGCTGGTGAACTGGCCGGTGCGCGAGGCGCCGGTGGCCCGGGCCGTGCCCCAGCCGGCGTAAACTGCCTGCAAGCCACCAACATGAGCAACCACGTGTCCACCCACGCTTCGCTTCAGGCCACCGGCCATCCGCGCACAACGCCCCTTTGGCGTTCGGCGCTGATGCGCTACCGGCATGCGCTGGCGCTGGGTGCGGTGCTGTTGCTGTCGCTCGGGGTGCTGGCCCTGTACCAGCACCCGGACATCCTGGTCGCGCTGGCCGAGCAACTTTGGGCGTGCCTCTGACGCACAGCGGGGGCGCGGCCTCGGAGTGGGTGTGCCGCTTCGGGCCGCTGGTGCCGCGCGCCGGCGCGGTGCTCGACGTGGCTTGCGGCAGCGGGCGTCATCTTCAGTGGTTTGCGCAGCGCGGACATCCGGTGACCGGCGTCGATCGCGATGCCGCAGCGCTGGATGAGGCCCGCGCCCGGGTGAACGCCAGCGCCGGTTCGGACTGCACATGCATCTGCGCCGACATCGAAGGCGGGCCGTGGCCGCTGGCCGGGCGCCAGTTCGCCGGGGTCGTGGTCACCCATTACCTGTGGCGGCCCCTGATGCCGCTGATCCTTGGCAGCGTGGCCGACGGCGGCGTGCTGATCTACGAAACCTTCGCCGCCGGCAACGAGACGGTGGGCCGGCCTGCGCGGCCCGACTTCCTGCTGCAACCGGGCGAACTGCTGCGCCTGTGCGCTGCACACGGCGGCTTTCGCGTGATCGCGTACGAGGATGGCTTCCTGCGCGGACCCGACCGATTCGTGCAGCGCATCGCCGCCGTCCGCGAAAGCGCCGCAGCGCCTGCGGGCGCTGGCAGTGCGCCGGCGCGGTATCCGCTCTGGCTAGAATGACCGATTGAGAAAGATCACGCCCCCATGAAACCGATCACAGGCAGCATCGTCGCACTGGCCACGCCCATGCACGACGATGGCAGCATCGATTACCCGGCCCTGCGCAAGCTGATCGACTGGCACATTGCCGAAGGCACCGACTGCCTCGGCGTGGTCGGCACCACCGGCGAATCGCCCACGGTCAACGTCGACGAGCACTGCGAAATCATCCGCGTGTCGGTGGAGCAGGCGCGCGGCCGCGTGCCGATCATGGCCGGCTGCGGTGCGAACTCCACCGCCGAGGCGATCGAGCTTGCGAAGTTCGCCAGGAAGGTCGGCGCCGACTGCCAGTTGCAGGTGGTGCCCTACTACAACAAGCCCACGCAGGAGGGCCAGTACCAGCACTTCAAGGCGATTGCCGAAGCGGTGGGCGACCTGCCGATGGTGCTGTACAACGTGCCTGGCCGCACCGTCGCCGACATGGCGCACGACACGGTGCTGCGCCTGGCGCAGGTGCCCGGCATCGTCGGCATCAAGGAAGCCACCGGCAACATCGAGCGCGCGCAGTGGCTGATTCGCGATGTGCCCAAGGGTTTTGCCATCTACTCGGGCGACGACCCGACCGCCGTCGCACTGATGCTGTGCGGCGGTCAGGGCAACATCAGCGTGACGGCCAACATCGCACCGCGCCTGATGCACGAGCTGTGCGTGGCCGCGATCGCCGGCGACCGCCAGCGCGCCATGCAGATCCAGTTCCAGCTGATGCCGCTGCACAAGCACCTGTTCGTCGAGGCCAACCCGATCCCGGTGAAGTGGGCGATGGCGCGCCTGGGCCTGTGCGGGCCGGCGCTGCGCCTGCCGATGACGCCGCTGTCGGCTGCGGCGCAGCCGGTGGTCGAAGCCGCGCTTCGCGCCAGCGGGCTGATCAAGGCCTGAGCCTGCACCGTCCACGAATTTCCATCTCTCCCACGCCGCTCGCAGAGGATTGCGCCCCATGCCCACCGCCCGCCTGACCGCCCTGCGCCTGCTGCCGCGCCTTTCCCTGCTGGGCCTTGTTGCGATGCTCGGCGCCTGCGCGGTGCTGGAAGGCGACAAGATCGACTACAAGAGCGCACGCCGCGGGCCTTCGCTGGAGGTGCCGCCCGACCTGACGCAGATCGCCCGCGATTCGCGCTACACCGTGCCTGCAGGCCCGGTCACCGCCAGCAGCTTTGCGGCCGCCCAGGGCCAGCAGCCCGGCGGCGCAGCCACCGTGGCCACCAGCACCACCGCAGCACTCAGCGCGGGCGACGTGCGCATCGAGCGGCTGGGCAACCAGCGCTGGCTGGTCGTCGGCCGCCCTGCCGAGCAGCTGTGGAACCCGGTGCGCGAGTTCTGGCAGGAAAGCGGCTTCGTGCTGACGCTCGACCAGGCCAACCTCGGCATCATGGAAACCGACTGGGCCGAGAACCGCGCCAAGATTCCGCAGGACATCATCCGCAACACCATCGGCCGCGTGCTTGACCAGCTGTATTCCACCAGCGAGCGCGACCGCTTCCGCACCCGGCTTGAGCGCAGCGCCTCAGGCGGCACCGAGATCTACATCTCGCACCGCGGCATGCAAGAGGTCTACAGCAACCAGATGCGCGACCAGACCGTGTGGACGCCGCGCCCGTCGGACCCCGAGCTCGAGGCCGAGTTCCTGCGCCGCCTGATGGTCAAGCTCGGCGCCAGCACCGACCAGGCCCGCACCGCGGTGGCCAGCGCGCAGGCTGCGCAGCCGTCCGCGCGTGTGACGACCGTGGGCAACCTGCCTGCGGTGCAGATCAGCGAAGGCTTCGAGCGCGCCTGGCGTCGGGTGGGCCTGGCGCTCGACCGCACCGGCTTTACCGTGGAAGACCGCGACCGCGCGCAGGGCACCTACTTCGTGCGCTACGTCGAGCCCACCGCCGACAAGGCGCAGCCTGGCTTCTTCGGCAAGCTGTTCGGCGGTTCGCTGTTCGGCGGCCGCAAGGACGCGGCACCGCTGAAGTTCCGCATCGTTGTACGCAGCCAGGGCGACAGCAGCACGGTCACGGTGCTGGATGCAGCCGGCGCGCCCGACGGCGGCGCCAACGCGCAGCGCATCGTCAAGGTCATCGCAGACGATCTGCGCTGAACGCGAGCGGCTGGCCACGCAATGCTGCGATTCCGCAGCCTGGGCAGCGGCAGCAGCGGCAACGCCACCCTGGTCGAGGCCGGTGACGGCACGCAGCGCACCCGCGTGCTGATCGACTGCGGCTTGGGCATCCGGCAACTCGAACAGCGCCTGGCCGCCAGCGGCGTCGAGCCTGGCGGCATCGACGCGCTCTTCATCACCCACGAACATGCCGACCACATTGGCTGCGCGCAGTCCCTCGCGCAGCGCTGGCGCGTGCCGGTGTGGATGAGCCGCGGCACCCATCAGGCGCTGGGCTCTCCGGGCTGGGACGGCATGGTGCGCGAAGCGCGCGATGGCCTGACGATCGAGGTGGGCGCGCTGCAGCTGCGGCCGATGACCGTGCCGCACGACGCACGCGAGCCGCTGCAGCTCACGCTGGGCGATGGCGCCGTCACGCTCGGCGTGCTGACCGACCTGGGCCATGCCACCGCACATGTGGCGCAGCGCCTGGCCGGCTGCGACGCGCTGCTGCTGGAGTGCAACCACGACAGCGCCCTGCTCGACAGCGGGCCCTACCCGCCGTTTCTCAAGCGCCGGGTGGGCGGCCCGTGGGGCCATCTGGCCAACGAGGCTGCCGCCGAACTGCTGCGTGGCATCGCGCATGCGGGGCTGCGCCATGTGGTGGCCGCACACCTGAGCGAGCAAAACAACCGGCCCGAGCTGGCGCGGCGCGCGCTGGCGCAGGTGCTGAACTGCGCCGATGAGGAGATCGTGGTGGCCGACGGCCCCTCGGGCTGCGGCTGGCTCACGGTGTAGCGCTGCCACCGGCAGATGGGCCGGCAACAGGCATGAAAAAAGCCGCCCGAAGGCGGCTTTTTCGCTTGGCTCGAGAAGATTACTTCTTGGGAGCAGCAGCGGCTTCGGCGGCCTTTTTGGCGGCTTCGGCAGCAGCGTCGGCAGCCGGAGCGGCCGGGGCAGCAGCGGGAGCAGCGCCAGAAGCAGCAGCCTCGGGAGCCGGTGCCGGAGCAGCGGCGGGAGCCGGTGCCGGAGCGGGCGCGGGGGCCGGGGCTTCCTTCTTGCCGCAAGCAGCCAGGGCAGCAGCAGCGATCACGGCGGCCAGGACGAGCGATTTGTTCATTTCGTATCTTCCTTCGTAAAGCGAGAGTGGATAAGGTTTCCGGAAACCTCGGCGGCTCGCGATGCGGTCGCCGATCGACCAGGAGAACTCATCGATTTCCTGATCAGCCTGCGATTATAGGCAGAAACCCTAGCCCGCCTCCAGCCCCGGAGTGCGGCGGGTCATTGCAGCGCCTTACAGGCCCAGCACGCTGGCCGGAAAGCCCGGGGTGCTGCGCAGCCACCACTCGTCCACCCGCAGCCGCAGCGCGTTGATGCGTTCTTCGTCGGTGCCGGCAATCGCCACCGCGTGGTCGCGATCGAGCTGCAGCATAAACCAGTGCGGGCTCCACAGCACGCTGGGCAGCTCCAGCGGATCGGCCTGGCGGCATTGGCGGCAGTCAAGCCGGTGCGCCCAGGTGCGTCGCCAGGTCACAAACCGGGGATGCAGCCGCTCCAGCGTGTCGTACTCGCGCGCCATCACCAGCATGTGGCGCCCGCGCCGCGCCCAGGTCTGCAGCGCGTCCACCACTGCGCGCTCGCCCAGCGGCCAGTGCTGAAAGTTCGCATCGCTCAGGATGAGCGTGGGCCAGGCCTCGCGTGCGGCGCACTGCAGCGCCAGCCGCACCGTCTGCGCCAGCGCCAGACGCCCTTCGATGCGCCCCACCGGCAGCGAGGCGGCGAACACCGGCTGCGCGGGCGGCTCGGCAGCCGCAGGCGCGGCGATGCTGGCCGCGGACCCGCTCAACGCTCGGTTTCCCGCTCCGTTCCCCGCGCCATTCACCCTGCCGTTCAAGGTGCCGTTCAGTCCCGATGAGCCCGCTTCACCGCTCATGTTCGCCTCCGTGCTGCAGATCGCCGAGATGGCTGCGGCGCCGTGGGCTGAGCCGCAATCGCATGCGCCCAGCCCGCTTCGCACCATTCTTGCAGCACCGCGCAGGCATCGTCGCTGGCGCGGCGCAGGTCGTCGGCCGACAGGAACCGCTGGCTGGCCAGACGCTGCATCAGCCGGGCATCGCCGCCGCCTGCCCGCAGGCTCTCGCCATTGATGAACACATGCCGCGCATCGCACAGCATGCGGGTGCGCCGGTCCAGCCGTACGCCGCGCAACAGCTCTGCCGTATCCACCTCAGCCACCGGCGG
>Ga0129333_10001725_pt1 | contig 20048 bp, 24 predicted proteins | sample CPB6_08_DNA_FD_94474 | JGI IMG/M metagenome (GOLD analysis project Ga0129333, IMG submission 94474) | Freshwater to marine salinity gradient microbial communities from Chesapeake Bay, USA - CPBay_Sum_0.6_0.8_DNA | ecosystem: Environmental > Aquatic > Marine > Coastal | place: USA: Chesapeake... | reverse complement strand
ACAACTGCAGGATCAGATGCATCAAATACTTTATGGAAGACAGAATCTCCTCTATGTTTCAGATTAAAGGAGAACACAATGTCATTTTCTGTTCCCGTGTAGAAACTATCCTCTGACTTAAGAGTTGAATTTGTAAAGCTTACAATACCCGTGCTTCCTCCAGTTTCAGTGAGGTTATATTGGAGAACCTTCGTAGTAACATCAGTATTTGCTGGTGGAGTGAGTAGTAACTCAAGATCTGATCCTGTGGCAGAGTAACCGACACCAATAGTTCCAATACCAGTTCCATTAAAGTTATTGAAACTTCCATATTCATTGAAATAGATGTCGGTTCCATCGTGAATCAGAGTTACCTGAGTAACTTCATACCTGTTGTTAGTGGTATCATTAATTTCAATCAGACAGTTTGCAGACTGATATACATTTGATGAGAATCCACTAATGCGTGTGGCTTGTGGAGTTGAGGTAGATCCGATAGAAGTAGTTGTGGTCAGAATCTGAGACAGTGCAATCGATGTACTTCCAATGCCAGTAGCTGCACTATCAAATGATGTCTGATGAACTCTCATCGTTACGCCAACACCGGCAAGAGGTGTAAAGTAAACACTGGCAATACCAGCAGTGACATCAGCACCAAATGTTCCAAGACCGACGTTGGGAACACTAGTCGCGGAGAAGTTTTCCGCAACAACTTGTCCATACTCCAACAAATAAGCCTCTGTTCCGTCTTGTAACAGAATCAACTCATTGATTTGACTTCTTTGTTCACCTGTTGTTTCTGTGGTCTCAACAAACAGTTTTGTGGTAGTAAATGATGTTGTACCAAATCCAACGACTTGGATTGGAACTGGTGAAACTGAAGAACTTACTCCAGCGGAACCAGAAATGATCTTGTATCCGGTTCCAATCTCGGTAGATCCAACACCAACCTTAGTATCAACATAAGTTTGTTGTGATAAGATTCTAAGAGCGTAGTTGTTCGACTTAAACTTGGCAGGAACAAATCTGAGTGATCCTGTTGCACCACTAATTACAAAGTCGAAAGTTCCCAAGTCAATCTGCGTTTCAACTCTTCCAAATGGAACGATATATGCGTTAGATCCGTCGTGAACGACGTTGACTTCAATGATTTCCTTTTCACCACTAAACCTTCTATCAAAGATGAGAACGTAGTATTTCGCACTTCTGATATCATTGATATCAAAACTAGAAATCTCAGAATAAGCTGTGGATCTTGGTTCATCATTAAACTGCGAACTTACGCTATCAATAGAAATTGCACGGTTTGTTCTGGATTCGATATAATCAGTGAGAATGCGGTTACTGAACTTAATCTCATCAGATGCAAGTTGATTATTAATTAGTTTTGAATTTTCTGTAACAAGATCAAAATCATAAGTATTATGAACAGACTCATTTTCACTGATAAGATCAACGAGACTTGATGTTACCTCTGAAGAAACTCCAACAGAAGCTCTTCTGCGATTCTTCGAATCTGTAGATGCAATTGATACGATTTGGAGATCGGAGAACTTCTTAAATCCTACAACGTGTGACAGTGAACTTACGGGATCTCTCCACTTCTCAAATTCGATTGGGCTTTCCAGTGAATATGAGAATACTTGATAGTAATCATTATCTGGAATCTTCTGCAAGGATTCACTTGGTTTACCAGTGTCTCTCTGCCAACCATTGATCACTGATGAGTTTGACTCAACGTCAAAATCGGAGGAGAAGTTGATAACTTCTTGAATCAGAGCGATTGACTTAGAAGACGTGCCATTGATTCTTTCTCCGACAACAAAGTTGTCATTTGTTGATATAACTTTAAGGTACTTGTTTACTTCGTTCCAAGAAACAACAGTTCCAAACTTATCACCAGTACTTACAATTTCACCAACACTAAACTGATTTGGTTTAATTGTAATGTTGAAAACTGGCAGATCTTCAAAAGGAATTACTCTTCCAGAAGATGAGTTGCCACTAAAAATTCCTGGATTGGTAACACTGGAATCTAACTTATAGGAAACAGTTGCATTTCCGCCACCAGGATTCGTATTTACTCCAGTAACAGTAAAGTAATCATACTCATAGTTGGATGAGTTATACCCAGTACCAGTGGAAGCAATACCAATATTTTCTACAAAGATCTTTCTTCCGAGAACAAAAGGATAAGATTGAGTTGTAAATGTTCCATCGAGAGTAAGCGTTACGGTATTCGTTGCGCTAGCATAAGAGACGTTAGATACTTTTACACCATTGGAGTTGTTTACCGTAAGTACCCTTGGATTTGTATCATAGAGGTCATTTGTATTTCTGATGATCTCTACTTTAGAAACAGCGGTTCCTTGAAGTTCAACATCGGTAATAACATTTTCATTTACAGATCCTGTTACTCTATCAATAACAATGACTTTGGGAGGTTCAACATAATTTTTACCTCCAGAGGTAATTCCAATATTACTAATTGTTGATAATCTATCGAGTTTGATAATCTGAGGTAATCTTACCGATGGGCGAAGGGTTCTATCAGCAGAATAATCAAATCCAATATTCTTAACTGTATAATTTCTCAGAACACCGATATTGTCACTGACTAATTTGACAATTCCACCAACACCCTCAGTCGATGCGATTGCAGTTACGACTGGGATAGCATCATATCCCTTTCCTTTAGATACAATTTGTACTTTATCGATTGGGCCAGATACTTGTCGAGCAATGGTAGAATACTTAAGTAACGTAGTTTCATTTAAGTTATAACTATCTTTCTCTGGTTCTCCTGGCAAGTTGAATGAGAAGGTTGTGCTACCAATACCAGTTACATTAAAGATTCCATTATATTCACTATCAAAGACATTCAAACTAGAGTAGCTGATTACATCCGTATCGATAACTGGGGTCTTCTTATCTTCACTGATAATGTCCAAGTTGACTGGTGACAGTTTGTAGAAAAGTTGTTGAGGAGTATTCTCTGTTAAGAGAAGATCAACTCTTGCAGTTGTGGTTACACCAACGGTTCCGACTCCAACAACTTGGAAACCAGATTCTTGGAAATTAGAATAGTATGGTTTAATAAATGTTTGATCTCTATACAGATTGAAATCAAATGAAGATGTTCTCTTCCCAAGAACAGTTTGCCCAAGAGATGTATCGGAAACTGCAAATCCAACTCTATAGCCACGAATCAATCTCAGTTTAGGATTAATAAGACCAATTTCGTGATCAGATCCAGTAGATGTAATACCAATAACGTCTGGAATAAACTTTGTCGCTTTGTAATAAGTCTCAGCAAGTTTGAATGAGTTATTATCTCTTCTGACAACGAAATAGATTTGGTTGTTTGCAAGAGGCAGAGCTGGATTGGTAGATGTATACAACACCTTGTCTCCAGTCTCATACTTGTGATTATTGATTGTGATTAGTGAAAGATCGGTATTGATGCCAGATGCACCGAAGGTCTTTGGTGCAATAATTGTTCTCTTAGTGGTTTCGTTATACTTAACCGCATAAGATGTTGTAATACCTGGTGTTACTCTTACTTGAATTCTATCATTTTGCAACAACCCGTGAGGCTCTTTACAGACAATAGTTCCAATAACCTTTTCGAGGAATCCAGTTACTTCAAACTTCCTTGGAGTAAAACTGTGAGCCTGACCAGAACCAACTCCACTGAAGAAGAGTCGATATGCAGTTGATGCAATACCAACTATAGATCCAGTAGATCCAATCGCAACAGGGTTTGTAGAGATACCTAAGAAATCTTTACCTGCGTTGATTGCATAAACAACAGATTTGTTTGGTAATGAGAATGTAGAGATACCATTGTAAACTTCGATGGAGGCATCATCTCCATTTGAGTATGTCAGTTCTTGGCCAGTTACAAATCCGTGATCGGGGAGATATGCAGTTTGAGTTGGAATAAATCTGGAAGTAGAACCTCCACCGACAACCTTGTATGAATAAACAATCGTAGACCCAATACCAACACCAGCAGTAGAACCCAATGCAAGGGTTTCTGAAGGGTTAAAGTAATAAGGTATATTTCTGTTGGTAACAAAGTTTGTACTTATACCAATGTTATATTGAATAACTCTGTTCAGAACAGTAATCAGTGAAGTACCAGAATGAGCAGTTCCAACAACACCATCATACTCTCTCTTTACTCTGAGTTTGTTATTCAGGGTATCAATGTTCAGAACCAACATTTGTTCTGATGAGATGCCAATAATGTCGTTAGATTCGATGTTTAATTGAGTTAAGTTACCACTAACCGACAGGCTTGTGATAATACCTGTGGCGCCAGTGGTTCCAATTCCAGTATTGAGAATCAGGAATGAAGTATTAAATCCAATTCTATGTCTTCCACTAATTCTCTTTAACGCATCGGTAGACAAACCTGAGACATTGATAATATCACCAACGGCAAGGCCGTGAGGTTGTGTTGAGAATCCAGTTACATTACCATTTCTATTATTGTATCCAAAAGTAATATTATCAACTCTTAGAACGGTTGATCCAATTGATACGATATCACTTCCTACTACACTGGAAACTTTTGCATCAAATCCATTACCGTTGTCACTCTGTCTAGTGATTAACCTATCATTAACCTTATAGTTAGATCCAGCATTTTCAACAACATAGGATCTAATATCTCCAGGAGATGCATAGTTAACTACGGCTTCCTGATTAACGAGTTTGGTGCTATCATAAACTCCATCATATGATGTGCCAGGTAATCCCAGTTTATATGGATAGTTATTTCTTCTAAATGTAGTTGCATTTAAATCAACACTTTGATTATTGGTTTCGACAAAGTTGTAATCATCTGGTTTTGCAGTAAATCTATCACCAATCAAATATGGGAATTGTGGTGAACGATAGTTTTTAAAAGTTCCGCTAGTCTGATTCGAGTTTGGATTGATTGTTGCAAAATATGCATATGTGCCAGTTGGATAATCTGGTGTAATGCAATAGCGACCATTATTCCGATCAAGATCACCATTTCCGGTATACTCATAGTCTTCGATGAAGAATCCAAGAGGGAACAAGTCAATCGGTGGGCCATCAGTTCTGGATGTCTTTAACGTATATCCAGACTTCATAATTCTAGCTAAACCACCATCCTTTCTGTCGTATCCATATGGGCCATAAATTGGATTACCATCATAAGCCCAACCAATGATCGGAGAGTGTTTGGTCGAGACTTGTTCTGCATTGTTTACCAATGTCAGATCATTCTGTGCATAATCAAAGGTTCCATCACTATTCTTTTGTTTTAATACTCTTCTTAAAGATCTTGGTGCATAGAACGAAGTAAACTTCATTCCATTGTCATTATCACCTCTGGTTAAGAATCCATCATCAGATGTGATGATATCTTCGTATCTCTTGACATCATTAATATTCCAACTACTGATCTTTGGTAAGAATTTAACTCCAGTACCAGGAATGTTCTCAGATACTACTACACTCGATGTGGTATATCCAACACCACCATTCAGAATGGTGATCTTTGAAACTTGACCGTTACTAATTGACGCAATAGCCTTGGCACCAACACCATCACCAAAGATGGAAATGTCGGGTGGGGAACTATAATTAGTACCAGATTTGGTGATAATGACAGATTGAATTTTTCCATCAGTTACAATAGCTCTATATTCTGAAGATGATCCAGAAGAAACTCTAACTGTGGGTCGGATTGCAAAATTCAGAATTGTGGAAGATCCATATCCAATGCCAGATTCTTCTACATTAACAGATGTAATACTTCCTCTTACAACTGGATTTACTACTGCGTGATAGTTCTCTGGTGCAGAAGTATTAATTCCAATTCTACCTTTTACGTTTACGGTGATTGGAGGATAATTGAAGACGTGATTACCAGAACCAACAGATGTCAATCCGACATACTGTTTTGTCAAATAGTTCAAATCAGAGATAGTGGTTCCAATACCAGCAGCTGCCAATCTAAATCTATTGTCGTCAACCTTTAAGACATAATAGTCTTGCGTTGTTTGCAGACCACCAATCGAAACATCAGAATTGGAGTATCTTACCAGTTCTCCATCAGAGAATCCGTGGTCTTGATATTCAATGTAATCTGAATACGTATTGATACCAGTTGGTGATATCAATCTTCTCTTATTTTCATACCCTTCGCCAGCATTTTCAATAATGATCTGGCCAATAACTCTCTTCTTCTCTAGGCTTTCGAGTCTCTGAATACCATCAGCGAATCCTGTGATATTGATGATGTTTGTTTTAGTTAATGCACTGTTGCGATCATTTGCAAGTTGAATAGTTGTCGGATTAATTCTTGCAACATAGTAAACTTCATTATTAATCAGATTTTGATCTGGTGATGTTTGAATACCAACAAATGATGGATCTGTTGCAATACCAATTGCACCAGTTCCAGTAAAGGTCTTATAGATTACTGGTTCACCATCTCTAAATTTGTGATAAGTTGTAAATCCAAGAGTATTATTATTGATGTTGACTACACTACCAGAAGATGATGCATCAAAGTCGATGTAGTGATCAATTTGTTTAAGAACTGCTTGTGCAGTTGCATTCTTGCCGTTTCCACCAGAGATCTCAATGATAGGCGTATCCACATAATCAAAACCAGGATCAACAACGTCTATTCTTGAGAATGTTCCTTTTACGTTAACAGTTACACTTGCACCAGCTCCAGCAGTACTCTCAATAGTTGCTGATGGTGGAGTAATAACATCGTAATTTGATCCACCAGAAAGAACATCGATTTGATCAATGCCGCCGAAGAACACAACGTCGCCCGACTTATAGTTTATAATTTCTGTACCATTAACAAGAATACCAGTTGTGCCTGGAATAGTTTCACGTTCTTGTCCATCAAACAGAGGATCAAACGAGATTCTCTTGAGAAGTCTTTGGTGTTCTAATTTCTTACCAGCAAGTTCTGGAACAGAAATCTTGAATACACCACTACCAGTTGCATTTACAAATGTTTCATTCAGAAGATCTGGAAGAGAATTGGCAAGTTTAATTTCATTTGCGTTCTCTCTACTAATGAAATAGTTCTTTCCATTAATCAGGCTTCCTAGAACTCCAGTATCATTGAGTATGTTAAATCTAACAACTTCTCCAGAATAGAATCCGTGATCTTGAGATCCAGATGTAATTTGAATGGTTTCTCCAACAGTTGACCCAGACCATTGAATTGAACGGTCAGTGGCACTAATTGGTTCCTGTCCCAAACTTGGAATTGATGGAGAAGCTACATAAACGTGTGGATGTGGAGGTCTGGCTTCAGGATTATCACTTTCGTGATCATATGTGTTTTGAACGTCAGTAGTGTATTTTGTGATATTGTCGTGTACAGTACTGTTACCTCTATTCAGTCTTCTTCTAACAAACTCTACATCTAAAGGATCAATACCTGGCAGATCACTCAGAATAAATGTGGAGGTACTTACAACATTAGTTACGCGACCTAATCCAAGAACATTTGATTGTCCATCAAGAACTTCAATAAAGTCTTGTTCATAGAAATCGTGTCTGGAGTTAGTAGTTACATTGTATACACCAGTCGTTGATGTCTGTTCAAAGTTGACAAGTGAATGTCTTACAACAACGTTGTGAATCCAAGAACTAAACTTAACATCTTCTGCACTCTTTTTAATTCCAAGAGTACCGACTCTAACAATATCATCTTTGTTAAAGTAGATTGTGTTGGTTGGGATTCTAAATTGAGATAAAACACCAGTAATCAAAACCTCAATTTTGTTCTCTGGTGAGGCTGCGGTATATCCATATGCAACATTTCCATATCTTACTTCATCTGAAACCGTATACTCTTTCGAGATTGGTGCAATATTAAGAAACTGGTTGAGTGTCTTGTCGGAATAAGTTACAACACCAACAACGTTATTTTTGACAAGATGTAACTTTCCACTAGTTGGGAAACCAACTGTAGTATCGACTGTGATTGCAGTTGCACCAACTGATACGTTATCAGTTAATCTTGTTCTGCCAGGAATTACGAAGTTACCAAAAATTGAGTCTCTGGAGACACTTACTTGATAATAATGGTCTCCACCATATATAAAGTCTTTTACGTCTGAGATAGCGCCAGAAGCGCCTACAATGTTGATGTCGGTGTCGTCCTTATCTTGGAATAGGGTTGAACCTTTTAACGCCCTAGGGTCGCCTGAGACCGATTTAACGACGAAATCCTGAGTGATGCTATAATCGGCATCAGAAGGTTTAAAGAGGAATTGTGATGGTTTGAGTACGTTAACGTTTTCGTTGTATAATACTTTGAAAAGTATTTTGTATGATTCTTCAGTGCCTTTGGTCTTGAAGAAGTCTTTAACCTGACGAATGAACTGAACCTGGTTTACATCACCATAGAAAGTTCTATTTTGGAAACCATTTGCAAAAGTTGATTTTAGATTATCAAAAAATTCTCTCAGGAAGAGATTTGATAGATTATAAACCTTGGTACTTCCAGTATGAGCTGCACCAACTGTAGAAGAGAATGAAAGTAGGTCTGGTCTGCTGTTTCTTTCTAATGCATCTACACCACTGAATCCACGTACACAACCACTAAAGTAAGTTGAACCAATGCCTGTATATGTAATGATCTCATCATCAATCTTTAACAGGCCATACTTCTCTGGCCAACCAAGAGTACTATCTACGTAGATAGTGGTTGAATAAGATTGAGTGTCTGTGGTAAGACCCGTATATACTGTGGTAGCGGAACCAACGTAAGTCTGTAACTTAGTGTATTGATCAATATTTTCTCCAATATCAACGGCACCACCTTGGTATTCTTGTGAAACATAATATTGTTTCATAAATTCCACAAAAAGTGGACTTTCAGCTTGAACAAACTCTGGTAACTGATTCTCAATTACCTGGCTGATTTTAACTCTTTGAATGGAGGTGTCGATCATTTATATTTTCCGCTATTAGTAGGTGTAACCGGCTACGGTTGATGTTGAACTTTGAATTGAACCAGCTGATGATGGAATAGTCGTAATCGCAGTAGAAGTAATCGGTGAATTCGATTTTCTGATGTATGTTGGAACGTTGTAACTTGATTCTCTAATAAATCTTGAACCAGACGTGTTTTCTCCAGAAGAGATAATGTCTTGAACCATCGTAATACTCGTATTTGTCATATCAAGTCGAATGTACAAGTCACGAAGTCCGATTACATCATTTGAATGAGGTACGGCTTGGACTTCAATCACGTTATTTGATATGTCAGTAGAAAGAATATTTACAGTATCTATAATGATTTCGCCGATGTCATATTTGACGGTTCCTGCGTTCTTTTTGATGATATTTGGAGTACCACCATCGGTATATGTAAAGAAGAAGATGCGACCATTGTTTGCATCAATGACTTCATCCGCCATATAAACGGTTTCGTTGATACCTACGATTTTGAATCCAGTAGATACAACGTTATATGAGGATTGTGCGACATGGAACCTGTTTCCATAACAAAGTTCATACTGAGCGAAGACGCCGATCGCGGCACTCATATTTCTTCTCATTATGACTCTAGTAATGTTTGATGTGATCGATTCATTCACTCCATCGATCAGAGTTTGAGCCTTACTATATTTGAAACGACCTCCAAACTTGTTAATATCGATGGATCTTGAATATTGTGTCAACGCACTTGATACAAGAGTCTTCAGATTGTTGGGGTCATCACTAAAGTTTGTGTTATAATAAACAAATGACTGCAATTCGACATACAGGTACTTCAGGTCAATAAATTCTGGTACAATACCTGCAACCGAGTAACTTTTCAGTTTTTGAATGAGATCTTTCTTCGTAAAATCTGATAAAAAGTCACCATTTCTTGGTTTTGCAGAAATAAACACTTTTCCGAACTGTGGTGGACTTAATTCTTCTCCACCGTATGCACTTACAGACTCAATGTTCGGATAAATGTACGCAAGAACCGCTTCATAGTCCGATGCAGTCACTGCACGGTATTGTGAAGAGTAAATTCTTGGTGCATAATACTTGACGGACGAAATTGACTCAATATTATCACCATCTCTTGCTGGTTGATTGGTTGTAACGAGTGAAACGTTACTTGTATCGATCACTCCACCATCCTGATTGACTAATTGACCGACAAAACTGAATTCTGCGGCTCCATTTCCGTCTTTTCCACTCGTTGTGATGTAACTTACAGTGACATAATTGTCATTTACGAGTTTTCGACCGATAATTCCGTCTCCAAACAGAATTTCGTATCTTTCATCTTCGATTTCCTGCAAAAGATATGCATTTGTCGTTGAAGTGATACCAATAATGTTGTCAATTTGTTTATAAGTGACCGATGTTGATGCATTTTGGTTCACTTTGACTTTTACATTGACTGTAGAGGTGTCAATGTAAGAGTTTGGAAGAATATATCTCTGATTATACTGTGCCGTATTGACTGTAAAGTTCTGTTTGATGAAAGAACCTTCGTAAACTTCAATATCATCGAATCTGGCAACGCCATCAATCACATTTACGGTGATATCTTCTGGTAAAGAGAAGATATAACTGGTATTTGCAGCAACACCATTGCAAACAATACCGGCTTTGAGTGTTAACGTGACAACATCGTTCAGATTTGTTGCTAAAAATGAGATTCTTGCTCTAGCCGAACGACGAGAACGGGGAACATATCCAATATTACGTGCCAATGATACAACGTTTTCTCTTAATGTAGCGGAATCGAGAAAACTTTCATTCACCGACATATTGGTATTATATGCCGTGATGTAAGTATTGTATGCAAGCGCGTCTAGAATGATCGAAAGGTTTGAACCTTCGAAATCATAGTCAGTAAAATTTGAATTCGCCCTCAGATAGTCTCTGATGGACGTTTTGATTTGATCAAAATCTAAATTAACGTACTGACCGAAAGCCATTATACTCTAGCCGGGAAAAGAAGAACGTCTACTGTTTGAGTAGGAACAGGAAGACCGATGATATCATACTGAATTGTCACGTACATATCATTACTATCGCTATCAATGGTGACAGTTGCGTCAACATTGTTCACTCTCGGTTCAAAATTACTGATAGATGTGAGAATCTGCTCTCGAATACCAATATTTTGTAATGATGTATTCAGTTCAAACAACGAATCATTGACGTTTGAACCAAAAAGTGCATCAAAAGGCTTCTCACCAACGAGAGTAAGAACAATATTTTGAACCGAACGTTTGATGGCATCCTCATTTTTGATCGTAAGGAGATCATTCGTCACTGGATGACGTTTAAATGATAAATTAATGTCTCTAAACTCTCTCGAAACGGATGCCACTGATACGTATTTGGTCTAACCTTTTTATATTTAGTCGTTAATTAGAGCACTTGTCTCCCATATGTGGGTTCAGTGCCGTATTCCCAGTCATCGTAATCCTCATCATTACGAATTTTTTCGTGCAATTCGTTAGCTGAGTCAAATTTCTTCGATTTTTTCAACATATCATCGTTCACAACCTCCTGAAGAAGGTGTTCAGAGTCATAATTTGTGATCAGATGAGTGGTTCCCCACATTTCACGCATCATTTTCCTGTTGAAATCCGATGGTTGTCCCATTGTTTGCTCCTGATTCGTGTAAATCAGAACTTTTTACGGGGTTGCTATCCCGAATTTCTTTGATTTCGTACATAAAATCATCAGACGTTTCAATTTTACGACGATTTTCAACAGAATATTCGGTCAGGTCGATCTCATAACCTGGGTTTCGAGTGATTCTATTCTTTGTCCACGCATCATCATACCATAATATTTTATTATTTGGATATGCATAGAAGTTACCATCGTCCATTTTGAAAAAATGGGCACACTTATGTTCTGGTGTTTCGCTAAAATTAGTATTTAATGTAGATTTTGACTCCCAAGACCAATCAAGAGTGAACATATAAGTTCCTTCATTCTTGATTCCTTTATAGTTAATTAATTCCGCACGTAGTCCAGACAAACGAGAACGAACCTGAACATCGATGTAAGGAGAAAAACAATCCCACCACATACAATCTTCAAGTTCGGGTTTAGGTGCATCAGGTTTCCAGCAAAATGCGTGAATCGGCCTTCGAGTCCAATTCACACCGTTCTCTAAAAAAGCTTCAAAAAGAGGCACCCTTTTTTCCAAGGATGCCACTGAATGAACGTCACATAGAGTTGTCTCACCATAACCTTTCTTGTGATTGTATAGAAACTCATTACGAATGTAACAAGTAAACGTCGGAAGATTATGATTGAGATATGCCATTATCGACCTTGACCACGATATGCTTTCTTACGACCATTACGAGACGTTGCACTCAACAAGGTATGTACAGAACGACCTTGACGAGTTTTCTTCGGTGGACCTGGTTGAAAGTTCACCTTGTTCATTGCGCCTTTGGGTTTTGCCATAATTAAACTCCTTCAATAACTTCAATCACTTCAACATCATCCGGGTCAATCGCGCCCGGTTTACCTTCATCAAACAACTGACTTAAGATTTGGAAAGCCTCAAACTTCCCCTCTTCACTCAAAAGGCCAGAAGAGATTTCCCGGCCGTCATGCATCAGCTTAAACCGATGCCGTGGTAACTTAGAAGCCATCAGATAATCCTCGTTTTCTCGTGACCGACTCTGATACGTGGATCGCACCAGGTGACGATACCTTCTTCTTTTGCATCCAGACAGAAACTCACATCTTCACCACACATATCCTGGATACGCCCTGAGTCAAATCGTTGCATCTTTGGTGCGAACCAAGGATACTCCAAACGCTCAAAGACTCCCTTCTTAATCAGTACCCATCCAAAACCTGTGTAGTCAACTGTGAAAGGCTTATTCCGACGAGTGATGGACTCTACGGTTTCGTGATTCATCACTCCACCATTCTTCTCAAAGTCTTCTTCATCCAACCAATGAGCGACAGAGGTAGTGTGACCGTCTTCGGTTGCATACCAACCACAAGCAATCTCTTTCTCATCACCATCTGCAGGAAGTGCAAGATCCATCAACTGCCAGAACTTGTTTGTGTCAAAGACAATATCTGAGTCAATCCAGAGTTGATAGTCATAATTCAACTTACCATCCCAGGGAATCTGTTTTGGACCTCTGAGTACATTCGCCCCGAGTACTTTGCATCGTGCAAAGTTTACCATTGAAGAATAGTCTTGTGAAATCTGAATCTGATTACCGTTCTGTACAAGATCAAAACAAAGTTGTACAAAATTTTTCAGAAAGATATAAGAGCATCCACGACCAGGGAGGCAGAACACAATGCTCTTACCCTTTGCTCTTTCCTTGATCGCATCGTAGTCCCACTCTTCTGTCTGTTCGGTTTCCTTTGCAATTACTTTAAATCCTTTAGCCATAAAATTGAAAGTTCAACAACAATATCATACTGCAGTATTTAGTTTTTGTCTATAACCCCCCATTGTTCGGTATCCTTCCAAACGTATTCATATCTACGTTACTACGACGCCCTATACGCGCCCTCGGAGACTCTCGGAAACTTGTGTTTACATAATTGAATGCGAGTAAACTTAGAACGACCTTGGCGAGGAATTTCATACCGGAAAAAATTTTGAGTTGAATGAAATAAAGAGCGCGATTTCAAAGTTTTGTAGGTTAGGGTTGTTAGCGTTTTTATAAAGGGGGGGTTATTCTTATACCGATACGCGCCCCGCGCCATAAGGATCAACCCATCAAAACACTGCTCAGAGGGGGAACTGCTCCCCCCCCTTTGGCAAGCCCCTATCAGCCGCTGGTTTTGAAGTAGGCAGCACGGTTACCTGCAACCACACTCTGCTGAGCGTGAGTGGCGTGGCCCTGGTAGGCCTGGCCGCGGCGGTTGGTGTTGGTGCGAACGCCCTTGGTTTGGCTCATAACCAGTTCCGAACGGCGTGCCTTACGGGGCTTGAGAACGGTAACGGTAACGGGCTTCCCAGCAGCCTGGAGCTCAGCGGCGATGTTGAGCAGGTTCTGAGTGGAGGAGGTCATGGGGTTGTTCCCTTTGGTATGAGGCCAAGATAGGATGAAACGGGGAGGAAAGCAAGGGGCCTGGCCCACTTGCTCAACTGTCCTCACCAGATGGGCCGAGTCTCCTGTGCTTCGTCTGCCCATACCTCAGCGAACTGACCAGCGATGGCGAAGGCGCTGATGCCCAGTTGGGGCTGCAGACGCGAACCCATAGGGCTGTTGTCGTTGTTGCGACCGGTCCAAACGATGCGACGGGTTTGGAGATCGGAAGACATGGAGAGGATCATCGGTGCGATTCGGTGATGTGGCTATTGTAGGGGCTGATGGGGTCAGAGGCAAGGCCCCTCTTCAGAGGTCTGCCAGAAGCGCCTCCATCTCCTTAGAGTCGATCGCAGGATCATTCCAAGCAACACCATCACCAGTGGCGCCCAGGTAACGACCGATCTGCCCCTCCATCATACAACGCTGGAACTTCTGCCACGGGGTCTCATTAGCCCCACAGTAGGTCACACAGGCCTGAGCGGTGTTGTAAAGAAACTGGTCGTTCTGAATCCAGAGGGCGGCGTTCCAGGTTTCGTAGGTTGCGTAGCCGTTCATTGGTGTCCTTTGGTGATGTGGCTAGTATAGGGTCAGATCAGTTCATCCAGGCGGCCAGGTGTGCCAGTTCGCCGGCCGTCTCCTCCAGGTTCTCAGGGGTCAGGTCTGCCAGGATAGAATCGATCGCCTCCTGCTCGACCTGATCAAGATCTCCATTGATCTCCCAAGCATAGGCCTCTGCAAGGGCCAGGCAACGATCGCGGAGGGAGAGGGTGGCTTTCATCAGGTGTCTGTCGTTGTGGCTAGTATAGGGGGCTGATGGGGTCAGTGGCGGTCGGAGATGTACCAGCTCGCACACTGGCGGCTCAGTTCCTGATCATACTGGGCGGCGAACACGGGGTCGCTGAAGTACCGGTCACACAGCTCCTGGCGACGCTTCTCTTCAGCGATCACAGACTGCTCATAAGCACTCAGGATCTGGGTGAGGTCTGGTGTGGTGTTTTTCATAAGGCTAGTGTAGGACACTCGGAGGGATTCGGCAAGAGGTGTGGACGGTTCGCGGAGTGGTTCGGAGGGATTGCCAAGGGCGCCGGGGTTTTATATAATGGGCGGCGGCGCGTTACCGTGCGCGCTTAGACCACAAGACTCGGCGCCCTTTATAAGACTTTAGCACATAATACTCGGCGCCCTTTATAAGATTCTGGCTGGGTTTCATAAGACTTTAGCACATAATACTCAGCTGGGTTTCATAAGACTTTAGCACTCTATTTCATACATCTTTGATACGAATTCGTATCAGGTAATCAACTCAATACAGATAATTATCAATATCACATAAACAACGCTATGCCATTTAATAATACCTTTTTAATCACTTTTTAATCAATTTTGACTATAAATCGCATCGGCAGCGGTATGTAACACACTGGCGGTGACTTGCCGAATAGGTTGTAGCGGTGACCAGAACACCCACAATAACAAACCAGCTACAGTCAGTTTGAGCATCGTTTCCTTGTGGTATTGTGGTGAGCGTGACTTAGTGAGTGAATGAAGCATTAGACTCAGATCAGTGTAGGATCAAACCAGACAAGTTCACCGGACTCAATATCATCCAGCAGTTGAAGAAGTTTGTTACCAGTATCTCCGAAAGTGTGAAGGGCAGAGATGTAGAACTCTTTTTCAGTCATTAGATTCAGGCAGCAATGGGAAGAGCAGACTCACCGAGATTCATACCAGAATAGAATGGCACAGTCTCGAATGATTGAGTCCTATTATTATACTGGCGCACATACCAGTTGAAGTCCTTTTGATAGACTCCTTCACCTGCGATTGCATTAGCATCACAGATAGCATTCAATCGGGACTTAGTGGTATTGGATTGCCAACCACCATCAAACAGTTGAACAGAATCTTCAGAAACAGTAGCAATGTGATTACCGTGAAGATAAACACGAGAGACATTATCTTCAGAGTCAAAGATAACTTCAGTGTTTGTGGATTTCCAGTTGATTGAATCAGCAATCGCTTGATTCATTTGGCGTTCGATCTTGCGCATCTTGTTGGTGTGTGTGTGGAAGGTTTGTTTCCCTCCGATGCACCTAATATAAGTCATTTGGGGAGTCTGTGGGGAATGAGTGGACAGCTGGTGAACTGTCACACTGTAAGAAACCAGCGGGAAGACTTACCAGGTTTGCCATTGTTTGCAATCAATCCTTGCATTTTAAGTTCAGTAAAACCCCACCCAATATCCTTAAATGCAAAGATTAAATCATCAGTGAGAGCATCACATTCCCTAGCAATTTCTAAGACCTTTTTTGAGATTTCTGCTTTGCTACAAGGAGCACTCAACTCAGTGATAGCTTGAAACGAAAAAGACTTGAGAATGTGTTTGGCGTTCATTGTCATTTGAGTGGTGTTCCTTTGACTCTTATAGAATACACGAGAACAAACGTCTCGGCGTAATGAGTGGACAGCTGGTGAACTGGCACAGTCGATCTTAGTTCTCTACAGCTTCCTCCATAAAATCCTCCAGCAGAGTACCATCATAGAAGTCAGCAATCTCTTCCTTGAGTTGTTCTTCTGTCACATCTGCATAAGACTCTAGCAGCATATCATACGCCATCTGCATTAAGCAATCCACGTCCATTCCTTCAATAATGAAAGCACAATAGATGGACTTCAGTTTTTCGAATTGTTCGGTGGTGAGATTGTTCATTTGAGAATGTGGCGAAAGTTGAGAGATTTAATACACCAACCAGTGGCAGCGGTGATCTCTTCTACTAAATCATCTTCATCATCAGCATCCCAAATGGTGCCGATGTAGCGACTGGGTAGCATTTCTTCGGTTTCGATCTGATCCTGTTCAGTCCAATCGTCATCTTCAAGTGAACAATCAAACTCAATCTCAGTGATTTGGTACATCATTTCAGGTACAGAAAACCGCCGTAAGGATCACAAATGTGAGGATTTTCGGTCAGTTGGTGAATCAGATAACGAACCCCTTTTGCAGGTGATTTCCAGCTTGCAGGTTTGAAACATTCACCAGTCTTGCGATCAACGAACATCCACACACTACGACCAGAAGAGTGTGCATAAGATTGCATCACCTTAATGTACTTTTTACCATAATCTGCGGACAGAATGTGATAGTTACGATCGGATTCAATTCCATCAACTTTCCAACGATTGTTCACCTCTTCAATGAGGCAATCGGTCAGAAACTCGGGTTTGGTTTGAGTCAGCATTGCAGTCATTTGTTTGGTGTTCAGAAAGGATTGTTCCAACGAAAAGCTTGAGAGTCAGAAACGTAACCCTCTTTGTTGAGAGAATCAACGAAATTGTTCCACGCTTCACGTTTCATAATCGTGTCACCTTTGATGACAGGATTGCGAATGGATTCCACTTTCCAAACATAGCGAAACTGAGAAAGTGCTTGTTGTTTGGTGATCGTCATTTGAGTGCGATTCCTTTGACTCTTATAGAATACACGAGAACGGGCGTCTCGGCGGAATCAGTGGACAGCCGTGCAGCTGTCACAGTCCATTCAGAAAGTCAGCGAGTGCTTCGTCATACTCAGCTTTGGTGTGAAACGTACGGCCGTGAATCACACGAGGATAGGTAGCATCACGAGAGGCGATTGCCATCTGGCAGTCTGCTTCGTCATAGCCCATCTCAACGAGAGTGGCGATGTAAGGGTTTGAAGTGGTTTTGTTCATAGTCTTAGGCTTGCACAGAATCGACGAAAAATCAAGCGGGCTTGTGACAGTTTCTCAACTGGTCCAAGTGTTGAGGTATTCTTCTAAACTGAAATGTTCACCAGTGCTTGTCTCTTCGATCAGTTCATTCATTGACATTTGTGTCAGCATCACGCGATAATCTTCAGGAGATACATCCATATCAGGATCAAAATCATCGTGGCAAAGATACTCATACTCAGCAGAAAGTGCAGTGATTAATTGTTCTTTTGTGAGTTTCATTGGCATTCCATCAGATAATCATACTTGTTCACCATTGTCTCACATTTCAAACAATGTAATGCGTTCCAACTCAAATGATGGACTTTCGTTACATTCTTGCAGTGTGGACATTGAATTAAACGACCATTGCGGCTTGTGCGTGAAGTTTTCTTGATTTCAATGAAGTTCATCAGACAGAAAGAGTAACGTCGATCTCTTTAATGTTCAACCCACAGAGTTGATTATAGACACGATTGAGAATCAATTTGTCCGCCGTCTTTGCATTGGATTTCTCATACCAAACGGTCACACATCCATCGTTAGTTTCAACCATTACACGATAGTTCTTCATTGGTTTGTTTGTGATGTAGTGACTCAGATAGGTTCGGAAAGAAACTTTGACACTTCGGCATCTGTCAGTTGGTTGACACTCATCTGAACCCGAGCAATGATAGACTCTGAAGCTTGAACCTGAAGAAATGCACAATGCTCACGAACCCAACGAATCGTGAGAGTCAGACGGTCGCTCATTGGTGTTTCTTAACTGTATCCAATATAGAACAGAACGAACTCATCGGCGAGAATAGTGGACAGCCGGCCGGCTGTCACACCACACGAGTCCCGTGCTTACGAATCTCTCCAGCTGAGATAGTGATACCGATACGGGGATCTTTTGCTTTACCGTTACGTTTGGTGGGGTATTGTTTCTTCGCTTTGGGTAGCAAAAGAGACAGAACAGTGTCAGAGTCCATCATCCAAACCTCTGCGACATTTGCACCCTCATAACGAGCATAATAGTGACGAGGATAACAACCGATTTTATGCTCAATCAGATACTCTTCTTGTTCTTCCCAAGTAGGTTGAACACTGATACCATTATAGGTTGCGGAAATCTTGGTGCCAATGGTGCTCTTATACTCTACAGGAGTTCCATCGGGTTCAAATGCATCTGCACCACTGTAAGTATCAGCAACCGTGTGACCCAACAAACAAGCAAGGTGAATCTCACGAGAGCGAGCATAACTCATCGGGTCGCCAGCATTCAGTGCATCTGCTGCCTCATAGAGAGCAGCAAATGCATCGAGGTATTGTTGTTGTGCAGAGGTGAGATTGGACTGCATTGAGTTGAGTTGTTTGATGTGGCTACAATACGATCAAACGAGGACTCTGGCAAGAGGTGTGGCCCAGTTCATCAGCTGGCACACTGAAACCGACTGTGATTAAAGTTTGCATTAGAAAAGACCTCACGATTGACCAGTTTGAACATACCAAACTCATTCACCATTACATAACCCTCTGCATCAATTCGATTACCGTACAGATAAGCGGCAGGACCATCATTGCGACACAGATATAAACAATCATCCTTGATGGACTTCACCAACGCCCACAAACGAATCAGATTAGGATCACAATCAAACTCCTCAGGATTTACCTCTTCACCAGTACGAATGAAACCATTCAGTTGTTGTTTGATCTTTGCAGCTTCCTTATCAGAAACGAACTCACAAGTAGTGGACATTTGACGAGCAAACTCACACACTTCCTTCACATCAGCAAAAGAGGTCTGATTGTGTGCAATATATGCATTTGGTTTCACATACTTGACGTTATCAGTATCCACCCACAGATAGGGATCAGGTTGTGCAACTGCATCACGAAGATCGTTGGTTGCAGTATAGAAAGTGTGAGGTGCGATGATGATATTGTTGTCTACAATTTCGGGAAACTTGTAGGTGATGGTGTTGGGATTGTACTCATCACTACCACCGAACCCGATGAAGTCTGCTTGGACGATACCAGCAATGTGAGGCAGATTGTCGAAACAAGAGTGCAGAATGTCTGCAACTTCTCCTGCATAGAAAGTATCAATATCCTCGTGAGAATGTGCAATGCGAATCTTTACTTTGTTGAACACAGCTTTGGTTCCCACGAAGAACTTACCGTTCGCAGGATTAGTCCCCCAGACAATAGCGGGAGCACCGTCAATCTTGAGGGAGAGATTGCTATCAGCAACGAACCAATTCAGAACCGAAAGATCACCATT
>Ga0129333_10001723_pt1 | contig 20068 bp, 12 predicted proteins | sample CPB6_08_DNA_FD_94474 | JGI IMG/M metagenome (GOLD analysis project Ga0129333, IMG submission 94474) | Freshwater to marine salinity gradient microbial communities from Chesapeake Bay, USA - CPBay_Sum_0.6_0.8_DNA | ecosystem: Environmental > Aquatic > Marine > Coastal | place: USA: Chesapeake... | reverse complement strand
TAAGGAACTTATAATAAATTCCTTACTTTTTTTATTTCACAATATATTTATATATAATAACAAATACTTGTGAAATATGAAAAAAATTGAAATGATTGGTAAAGTTTTTGGAAAACTTAAAGTTGTTGAAGAACTAAAAAAGAATAAAAATGGTCACATAAGATATAGGTGTGAATGTGAATGTGGTAATATAACAGAAGTTTTTGGGACTCACCTACGTAGCGGCACTATAATTTCTTGTGGTTGTAAAAATAGAATCAATAAAGAAGGGGGTATTAATGGTGATTTATGGTATAACATAACTAGATATAAAACATCCAAAAGATTAAATAGAAAAAATTTAAATTTTAATTTAACCAAAGAATATATTCATGAATTATTTAAAAAACAAAACGGAAAATGTAGTTTATCAGGAATTAACATTAGATTACCAATTAGTTGGAATGATAAATCATATACCGCATCATTAGATAGAATAGATAGTAAAAATGGTTATGTTATTGGGAATGTACAATGGGTTCATAAACACATAAATGTAATGAAAAATATCTTCAGTCAAGACATGTTTATTTTCTTATGTAATCAAGTGACAAAAAATAACAAATTAGTTGATTTTGATATTAAAAAAATCGATGAATTTAAATGGGGTTTAAATACGAAATATTATGAAACAAACTTGGGGAAATGATTTAACAATAATTTATCGAGTATTGTTAGATTTCTATAACTTTAAAAAATGAAATTAAAATGACAGTAAATGCATCAAAAGATTGGATACAACAGTTATATGTTCGGGAGACAACTAAAAAGTCCCCTGAGCCTGACTTTTATAAAGATGATTTGGGAAATATTGTAATGACCGAATCATATCATATTAAAAGGGGAAGTTGTTGCGGATCAAGATGTAGACATTGTCCCTATGAACCACAATATCAAAAAGGAAACAAAGAATTACAAAAATCACTACTTCGGTAGTGATTTTTTATTTATATAAAAATCCAAAATAATATATTTATTTTATATGGCAAATGGATTCACATATGGTATTAACTTTCCGTTTTATGATTCTGAAGATGGTAGATATCTTTATGCGACTCAAACTACATCATCAGAAATAAGAAGTAATCTAGTTCACTTACTTTTAACAAAAAAAGGAACCAGATATTTTTTACCAGATTTCGGTACCAGACTTTACGAATATATTTTCGAACCACTTGACGGACCAACCTTTTCAGAAATAGAAACTGAAATAAGAGATAGTGTTGGTGAATATTTACCGGGTATATTAATAACAAACATTGAAATTAAACCTGCAACCGCGAATTACGAAGATCCGGGAGCAACTTATATAACACCAGATGGCTCAAGAGAATATAGAGTTCCAGGACTAGCGGAAAAAGAATACACCGCTAAAGTAAGAATTGATTATAAAATCACTTCAGGGGCTTTAGATTCAAGTGATTTCGTAATCTTAAATATTTAATAACAAATGGCAGAAAAAAAAATATCATATACAACCAGAGATTTTCAGGGGATTAGAACTGAACTTATTAATTTTACAAGACAGTATTATCCAGATTTAGTCCAAAACTTTAATGATGCTGGTATATTTTCAGTTTTGATGGATATCAACGCTGCGGTAACTGATAACCTACAATTTCACATAGACAGAAGTATCCAAGAAACCGTTTTGCAATTTGCACAACAAAGATCATCAATTTATAATATAGCAAGAACATATGGTTTAAAAATACCAGGACAAAGACCATCAGTGGCTCTGGTAGATTTTTCCATAACTGTTCCAGCTTTTGGAGATAAGGAAGATTTAAGATATTGTGGAATATTAAGAAGAGGTGCTCAAGTTAACGGTGGTGGACAACCATTTGAAACGGTTTATGATATTGATTTTTCATCTGCAATAAATTCAGAAGGATTCCCAAATAGATTAAAAACACCAAATTTTGATTCATCCGGAAAATTGTTGAATTATACAATCACTAAAAGAGAAGTGGTTGTAAACGGAAGTACAAAAGTTTTCAAAAGAGTAATCACAGCAAATGACGTGAAACCATTTTTTGAGATGTTTTTACCGGAAAAAAATGTTTTAGGTATAACTAGTGTTTTGATTAAAGAAGGAACACAATATACCACAGTACCCCAACCTCAAGAATTTTTAGGTTTGGAAAACAGATGGTATGAAGTAAAAGCCCTTATGGAAGACAGGGTATTTGTCGAAGACCCAACAAAAGTATCTGATAATCCAGGTGTTAAAGTTGGAAAATACATAATGACTAATAACAAGTTTATAACCGAATATACACCAGAAGGATTTTTCAAAATGACATTTGGTGGTGGTAATACATCTGCAGAAGAACAACTTCGAGAATTTACAAGAGATGGTTACGGGTTTAATCTTTCCAAATACTCAAATAATTTAACACTTGGAAGTGCGTTAAGACCAAATACAACTATGTTTGTACAATATAGAGTTGGTGGTGGACAATCGAGTAATTTAGGTATTGGTGTTATTAATCAAATAGGAATTGTATCATTTGCGGTAAACGGACCATCAGAAAGTGTTAATAGAACTGTTATCAATTCATTAAGATGTAACAACTTAACCGCAGCAATTGGAGGAGCCAATCCACCAACAACAGAAGAAGTGAGACAAATGGTGTCCTTTAATTTTGCGGCACAAAACAGAGCAGTTACAATTAATGATTATGAATCGATCATAAGAACAATGCCATCACAATTTGGAGCCCCAGGTAAAGTAAGTATTACAGAAGAGAACAATAAAATTAAAATCAAATTATTATCATATGATAATGATGGTAAACTAACCGAAATATCTTCAAACACACTTAAAACAAATATTGCTAATTACTTATCAAACTACAGAATGATTAATGATTACATTTCAGTTGAAAGTGCAAATGTTATTGATCTTTCGGTAACTGTTGATGTTGTTTTAGACTCAACACAAAATCAAGGTTCATTGGTTACAAAGGTAATTGAAATAATCACAAATTATTTTTCACCAAGCAACCGTCAGTTAGGTGAAAATGTTTATGTTTCAGAAATTAGAAAACAAATACAACAATTAGACGGAGTTATAAGTATTTCTGATATGTTATTTTTTAATAACGTTGGGGGTCAATATTCATCATCTCAAACTTCTCAAAAATATTCCGACCCACAGACAAGACAAATCGAATTAGTTGCCGATACAATATTTGCAGAACCAACACAAACTTATCAAGTTAGGTTCCCAAATAAAGATATTAATGTGAGAGTATTGAACTTCAAAACCGTTAACTTTTTCTGATAATTTATTTTTCTAAAATTCTTATTATTTTTTGAAAATAGGAAATAAACTATTTATCAAAAAAATCTATTAATGCCAAAATCACAAAGAATAAGAACACAAGTGGGTGTTGATAAAGCAATCAAAGTTAACTTACAACAAGACTTTGAAGGTATCAACATACTATCTTTAAAAATATTACAACAAGATATATACACAAGACAATGTTCTGATTATGGTGTTGTTGTTGGAAGAGTTTTTGTAAACGGTGGTTTTGGATTACCAAATGCAAAAGTTTCGGTTTTTTTACCAATCACACCACAAGACTCAACAAACCCAATAATAACTGAATTATACCCTTACACGTCAATTTCTGACACAACAGAAGAAGGTTATAGATATAACTTACTGTCCAAAGAACCATCATATGTTGGTCACAACGCTACCGGATCATTTCCAACAAAAGAAGAAACACTTTTAGACCAAAGTTATATTGAAGTTTATGACAAATACTATAAGTTCACGACAAAAACAAATGAAAGTGGAGACTTCATGATTTTTGGAGTTCCAATAGGAACTCAAACAATCTTTATGGATGTTGATTTATCTGATATTGGTTGTTTTTCTTTTACACCACAAGATTTGATACAAGCCGGTATGGCAACAGAGTCACAAGTTGACGGAAATCAGTTCAAAACCTCATCAAATCTAAATGAGTTACCACAAGTAAAAAGTCTCACAAAGATTGTAGAGATTTCACCATTGTGGGGTGAGGAAGATATTTGTCAATTAGGTATAACAAGAGTTGATTTTGACTTAACAAAAGAATCGAATATTAAAATTGAACCCAAGGCGATTCTTATGGGGTCAATTATGTCAAATGCGGATGATGATGCGATAAGAGCAAAATCATGTAAACCAAAAAATAATACTGGAAATTTATGTGAAATGGTTGCCGGTCCAGGACAAGTTTTGGCAATAAGACAAACAATTAACCTGGACGACCAAGGACTTCCAATTCTGGAACAATATAAGTTTGAACAAGATGGTAAACTTATCGACGGAGATGGATCATATGTGATTAATATACCTATGAACATGGATTATGTTTACACAAATGAATTTGGTGAACCAGCAATTTCTTTGGATCCAAAAGTCGGTATACCCACAAAAGGAAAATATAGATTAAAGTTTAAATGGAATAATGAAGGAGGACTTCAAAACGAGGTTCAAAGAGCAAACTTTTTAGTCCCAAATATAAAAGAACATGGATGGACTACATCGAACAGTGATCCATTAATTAATGCACCAATAGCACCGCCAAGCGTTACTATTAATTTCCCGGTTGGAACATTATCAGTTTCTTATTTGGTGACACCACTTATAGGAAACGGTGGGTTTCATTTATCAAATACACAAAATGTCAGTTCTATATTAATATCAATTAATTCACAACCATATTTTGGTGATATAAGTTTAATTCCGATTAACATTGGTGATATAATACAAATTACAATCACTAAAACAGATCCAAATCAACCATCACAGATTGAGTACAATTTTTATGGTCAGGACTATTTTGACCTACTTCGTTCATATAGTTTTAGTTTAGATTGGGACGATTATGTTGATCCCCAATCGGCGATTGATTGTGAAGACACGTTTTATGAATACCATTATAATAAGGTTTACACAACAGCATTGTTTATCGATAGATATAAAAATGGTAGAGGGAGGGCAAAACATTTAGGTATTAAGGAAATTGATAACAGGACTTGTAAATCTAATGTAAATACGTTTCCAGTTAATGATATCATAAGAAACTTTGATGCACAATTTTTCACATTCAATTTATTAATTAATATATTATCCATACCACTTTTAGTTATATTATTTGTTGCACATTTTGTTGCACTTATGTGGCCAATTTTAAAATTTGTGTTAATTTATTTAGGAATATTGTTATTAAGATTATCTATTGAATTTTGTAGAGATGCCATATCAGAAACAGTACACCAAATAAATGAAATTTCTGGTATAGTAAGTGCAGGTGCGGGGTTTGTTGTGAATGTAACAAATATTTTAGAAATAATTCGATTAACATTTCTTTTGATTTACTATGCATTAAAATGTGCGTTTTTTGTCGCCCTGTCTTTAACATTTCTAGCAGCATCAATTTTTGCCGCCTTGAGGATAACCGGATTTCCAAGGATAGGACTACCTATGATCACTTATCCAGATTGTGCATCATGCGATTGTGATTGTGGAAATGCAACATTATCTGATGATTTTGATGAAAACTCGATAAATCAAAATATCGCAGACGCACAAGAAGGTGTTGGAGGTACAATTGGAGGTATGCCAACATCGGCCAGTACGTCTAATTCTTTTTTAGCACCTATAAATGAAGTTAATTCATATGCAATTGAACACCCAAATACAAATCAAATAAATCTTGATGATGACCCAACTGATCCATCATTAGGTAGATTCTATTGTAACTCAACAGGTCTACAAATGACTAATCAATACAAATCATTTACATATAATCTAGGTCAACAAGAGATTTCATCAAATGTAGTAGTTGCTGCAACCATGAACTTTAATAGGATATTTTCCGGAAGTGAATCTCTAGATCCTGGAAATGATTTAACAGGTATACCTGCAAAGTCATCATTACACGCCCCAACCCCATTTTTATTTTCTGTGGATAGATACCTAAATAATAACCATAGATGGTTGGCATTTCCACAAACAGAAACATTTTCACAAAAACTAAACGAGTTTAACTATAGACAAAAATATTTCCTAAATGAAAATAAAATTAAAGCAAGTTTTAACTACCCACAAAACGCGGCACACCACTTTGATCAACCTTTAGTTATTTTAGCAAGAAAAGGTACCTTACAAAGTATTGGTGTTGGAAAATTATTTTCATTCCAAGATCCGTCGTTATCAACTTGTAATCAAAATTTAACCGGGGCGACCTTTTTCAACTCAATCACCGCGAATACTAAAAATCAATTTGGAAATAATGCACTTACCGGGACATCATTTTCCGCAACAAACATAACCGTAACTTACGCAACAACCAATACGTCTAATCAGGCGGTTCAGTATTTTATTACAAACACGGGACAAACTGAAACGTACTTGAAAAATGTTACAGACATTGAGTACTTCCAAATTATAACAGGTTATACGTATAGTGAGTTTATAAGTAATTCGGCGTATAGTTTGAACAACAACAGATTTCCTAAAAAATATCTAAACCATGGAACTGTATACTTTTATGAGTGGGAATGTGATCCACCATATTTCCCAGCTTCAGTGACACCAATATTTAAAACAACCCCAAATACAATAACCCAAATTGAAGGTTATGAAGATTACGAAATATTAATATTAACAAGAGGTGTGGACCCTCACTCCGGTAAACATCAAAATAGATACGATATATCAAGAATATTTGGTCAAAACAGTGAAAATGGTTCCGCAGTTGTTGAAGGAGAGTATTATCTGAATATACCAATTAAAGGTATACCTGGTGGTATAAAACCCGCAAGTCATTTAATAACTTCAAACACAACCGCAACAAGTTTATATTTTAATTCTTATAACTTTAGAATAAGTCCTAGTTATGTGGACACAAATGGATTCATTAGAAATCAGTATAGTGCGTTTACATCTAATTTACCATATTATTATCTATGTCCGGACGAACCACTAGCCGCTGGGTACACCCCAACCGTTGGTTATAATACCATAGCTCAATTGAATACCACAGGACAATATATAATGAACTCTGGTAATCCATCAAGAAATTTATTTTTACCGCTTTTAACAGCACAGAATCCTTTACCTACAAACACAACATCAAATTATTACTTCGCTGGTGGTTCATTTACCGCAACATACACTTCCGCTAGTGGTGGGTATTATTCTGGTCCATTTGTTAATAACTCATCATATAAAGTTCGATACTGGCCATTACCAAGTATCAGAAAATTTGCAATTTATTCCCCAGCTTATTTCAAGTACAACCCAACACCGATTAACTACCCCAACCCAACGGCCTTGGTGAGTCAAAGATTAGTTATGAGAAGTGATAGAATACCAACATCAACTAAAACTGAAGATTGTTTTAATCAAACAAGTTTTGGTCTTCACCAAAATAACAATTTTACGTATTACAGTGCAGAGTTACCTACAGACCCAACCAATAGTTTTAGTTCAGACTTGAATTTAGGTCAAGAATCAGAAGATCAATCACAATTCCTTCAAAGTCTAACCTCAACGTTAACTTGTGAAAACTTGGTATCATTACAATGTTATACCGGTACTGGAGTGAATGTCGGAGTTGACCCAAATTGTGTAGTTCCACCAAATAGAGTGGTAAACGGATGTTATTGTCTATTGAACTACCAAGAAAGTGACGGACCTATATTCAAAAAAATATACCTTTTCCCAGAGTTTTTCAAAGACGCTAAACTACTAATGGAGTGGAAAACAAGATTTACATTAATGTTTGCAATGTGTCGTGGCGTATTTGCTCAAACATATCAAAACAATTGGATTAATGGGGTTCTTTATATGTTTGCATTTAATAAAAACAGTTTATACTTGTCAAATAATTTAAGTGACCCAACTTATGAATATTGTAAAGATGTTGTTGTTTATAACGACATCACAAATGGTTTTTACTATAGAAGTTCACCATGGGACGGAAATAACTTTATTGGAAAAGACTCCCCCGTAGATCCAAATGGAAATCGAGCTTATAATGTTAAACAAATTCAATTTCCAACGACCGTAATGGATATGGGACCAAGAGATGAGTTTATTTCAGCAATTTGTGATAGTCAAAATTTTGGATCTTATATTATTGATCAAATGAAATCAACATCTTACCAGGATAATTCAGACTTGATTCAAATGGGGTTCTTATCTAGAATTTTAAATTCAACTTTTATTCAACAGATGTTACCTATTGGAACACCAAGTGGTGGAAATAGTGAAGGTAAAGGACTTGTACAATTTTTCAATAGTAATAGAAAGGGAGATAGAATTGATGGTGACTTCGCACAAGCATTGTCAATAAACTCTGAATGGAAGGTTAGCCCTTATATTGAAGAAAATTATCCATCTAACTTTTTGTTTTTTGGAAACGATAGTACAAGTGATACTAGACCGGTATTTGGGGTATTCTTCTCTTCATCCACTGAATATCAAAACTATAGAAGAAAGTTAACACCTGGAATCGAAACATTTACAAATAATAATAATTGTACTGTTGTTAGATTTTTTGGGTACAGTACAGATCAAATTGTCCCACACTACAAATGGCAAATATCTGGAGCGTCAACTAACATTTTTGGATCTGAAGATAATAACTGGGTTACAACGGCAGATCAAAACGCAACCTCATCCGGATTCTATAGTCAGTATTATCAGAATTTAGATTTTGATAATTTGAACGAATATTACCAAACAAGTACAACCAACTTTGGTTTTATATCGAATTTTGATTTAAATGGACAACCTTATTCACAAACAAATAATGTTTTGAATGGAGTACCAAAAGGAAAGGCGATTGTTGTTGGAGCTCCATTCCATTTTTATTTTGGTTTGAATAATGGAACAACAGCGGTAGATAAATTTATAAAACTTTATGTTAATTTAGAGGGTTAAACAACAATTTATAATGGCAGTCGACGAAACAAGTAAAATAATATTAGGTAATAAAAGATTCCAAGGGAGCATCAATCTTGATGGATCTGAAAAAGTTGTGCTAGAACAAACAGTAAAAGAACAAGTGGAATATGAAAGATACTTGGACGTTAACTTACAAGAGGTGTTTGATTATGAAAGACAAAAGTCAACAACTTTCAGACCAATCACAAAATTTAGCATGATTTTCAAAAATGCTTATTCGGGTGTAACGTCATATTTTCCGTATTACAATTATCTATATTATAGTAATTTAATAGAAAACACTCAAAATTCGGTTTGTTTTCCAAACGCACCGATCAGTTGGTCTGGATTTCCACAGTATACTGAATTTGATTTTATAAGAAACGATAATTCGTTGTACGGATATACATCTGGTCCTGTTAACCATCAATTATTTGTTAATAAAAGTGCTTCCACGTACAATTGGAACCATTATATATCATATGCATTTGATAATGACTTTTCAAAAGTTCTATATTTAAACGACCCTGAAAAAATAATTACTTGGTTTTGGGTTGCTGGCGATGGGATACCTTTTTATATATTAGATGTAAATGATGATTTCATTGTTTTTAAATGTCCAATAAAACACGGACTAGCAGTTAGTAATTTTGTTGAACTTACAATAACGTATAATGGTAATAACTATTTTGAAGTGTCGAGTCTTGGAGGTACTGGATACGGAAGTGATGAATATATATTCAGTATAGATAATGTAGGCTACCTTGGTGCAACATTTAGTGTTGGTGTTACAGGTACACTAAAAAAAGTTTTAAATTTGGATAACATATCTGAAACCACATCAAAATATTATGTTAAAATACATAAAATTATATCTAACCCACAGGACGCGACTCTTGTGAATAGTGGGTATGAACAAAGCATATACAATATAATAAAACAAAAAGAACTAGTTTATTCTGGTGGAACACCATTACAAGCTTTAAGTCCCCCATCTTGCCCAAGAACCTCGGTATTAGAAGGAAGTCAAAATTATACACTTTCTTTCAACATCGACTTTGATATTAATAACCTTATTGATAATCAAAAAAGACCAGTTACCGAATTATTTTTTACAACAGTATGGAAAGGATATTTTGGTTGGACTAATAAATTAAAAGAAGGATTCGCATTTAACGGGTATCTTGATGGACCAAATCCGAATTGGTGGTGGGACACAACCAACAATTTATCTGATAGTACATTATCATTTTCATCTTATTTTCCAAATAACCCTACTGGTTTATTTCCTTGTTTTTATACAAACGACTTGATAAGTGGAGACACAATTGAAGGAGATTTTTGTGAATGGAACGATTATGAACAGTTAGAAAGAGTCATATCTAAAAAAATACATAAGTTCACATTCAACCAAAATTATTTTGTTCCTTCAAACCCATCACCACCAAATAACAAATATGGTTACTATTACTACCCACACTCTGAACTTAAAATAAGAGATTACTCACCATATGTTGAAGAAGCAGACGCACTTAACGTGATCAACATACCATCATACGCCTTCTATTCAAATTTATCGGACGGGTTTAGATTTAGAGATATATATCCATATGGGTATATAGATTCTGACGGTTTTGGTGTAGATTACCCATTCACAAACGGAACACATTATCCATTTAAAAATACAATTTTTAGAGTATTTTCTGAAGGTATAGGAGTTCAAAACATAACAACAATAGAAGATCCATTAATAGATGAGTGTGAATAAATATAAATTACTGGTACCAACTGATGACCGACAAGTTGATATTCCTATTGAAATAAAATGGGATTTTACTGATAGAGATCAGGCTATTGATGTATACCAAGCTGGAGTGGTTCAAGACATAATTGGAGCACCAAGTGATTTTGAACTTGTAAGATTTTCACATAATTCATACTTGTCGGCAAACACTAATTCACAAGTGACAAAAATATTTTATGAATTTTACTTTTTTGATACGGGACAAACGTTAAGTAATTCAGCATCCTGGATCAATAGTTATCTAACTGAAGGGTTTAGTTCGTTAGATGTTTATTCATATTCAAAACCTTTCACCAAATCTTTTTTTAAATTAGACTTTTATGATAAAAAAGAAGATTCAGATCAAACAATATATTTTACAGTAATACTTCCAGTACAACAAGGATATTTTGACATTGTCACAATATCTAATTATTTACAAAATGTTCAAATCAGAAAACCCAAAATGGGATTAGATTTTGTTGGAGATAAAGAAGGATTTTTTATCTACTGGTTAAGAGATACCGGATACATAGATCTAGACGAATTCTACATGAGTGCTAAATTTTTTGACGCAAGACTTGGAATATTTGTTAGAATGATGAACACAACACAATCAAATTTCCCTGGTAACTATTACAACTTTGATAGTGATAATTACTTTTACTATAAAATGAAATTAGATTACACAAACAAAACCTATGAGGTATTTTCAACCTTAACTAATAATAGAGTCGGAGACGAAATAAACCCAATTCGTTGGTATGAATATGTAAACCCATAATGGAAGAACAAAAGTATTATTTCAAAATATCTCCAGGAAACATACAAGGTGATATTTTTTATGGTGACTATACTGGCTCAACAGATATATCAACATTTATCGATCCATGTTGTCCAATAACGGCAACTACAATAACTCAAATTACTGGAGATACTGGGTTTTATCTACCATTACAATATGTTTTAAGTGGAGGAACCGATGGCGAATCCTTACTTGAGTGTGTATCTGTTCCATTATTATTTACAGAAAATACGGTCGATTTGGGGTACTACACACCTTTTGATGGTGCGGTTTTACAAAAAGAAACAATTGTAAACTTTTTATGGTCAGGAAATACATTATCGCCATATAATATTGTTTTTTATAACACAAGTGATGAAAGCTTTATTAAATTTTTATCACTTTGTACTTATGTGGTTGACTGGGGTGATAACACACCACTTGTTACATTAACAAGTCAAACTCCAGTGACACACACTTATGTTTCCACACCGGCAGATTATGTTATTAAAATGACCTGTTATTCACCGTGGGGTATATCATTTGTTGAAAAACCAATCAAACTACCACTGACCGGAGTTACAATTAATAACCCACAAGGAACTGCAAACTTTCAGCCAGCAGGATGTTATTGGAGCGGAACACCGATAAGTTATGACTATATTTTCACTGGTGATTCTAACTACATACTTAACGACTATGATTCAAGTAATTACACAACAACACCATTCTTGATAACAGGATACACAAAAAGTAGTTTAAGCGATCTTACACAATATGGACCGAAATACAACTTATTTAATGGTAAATACAGACTAAACGTTCCGGTAACAGGAACTTCTGGGTGTGTTGGTATAGTGTATGGACCTAACTTCACTAATGACTACACAGCATATACGGTTAATAATATTCTGTACTGGGATATGAAAGATGGGTCAACCCTTTATTTTGTATCATCTGATGGTATCAATACAAGTGACTATGTGTTATCGGCGATAACAAAAGATGAAGCCTTGTTAAATATAATAGACGAACCCCAACTTCAATCGAACATATTTGTGGAAAGGGGTAAGATGTCCCCAATAGAAACTATAGAAAGATTAGGGGAAGTTGATAATCTTGGAGATTTAATTAAATACGGATATAAATTTTTCAAGATCAAAAAAACATGATTTCTGTATTTATAGAAATAATAAACATTGTAAAGAATAAATTGTGGCAACAGGTACATACGGAACAATAAGACCGGCAGACGTAAGTCCAGATGACGTAGAAATTATCTTAAACTATACTGCAACAAGAGATAACACAGATAATTTTTTGTTAACTAAACTGGACGCTAAAAGCGTATTAAAACCTTATTTTCATAATAATGATACTGGTGGAAATGCTAATATAGAAATTTTGGGCGGTTTATATAATTTAAAATTACCGGCAAATGTGTTTAATAAACTAGGAATTTATACTCTATACATAAGACCTGCAGAAATAAGAACAAAGATCACAGATTGTGGTGTTTTATCATCACTTCCAAATGTGAAAGGTATTGTTATAGATATCAATAATGTACCGGCAGAGTTTAGAAATAAATTTGTTAATCAAGGTTTGGTAGGTTTTAGAGTTGAATATCTTAATGATAACGGAACAAAAATACCGAACTTTTTTAGATTAATTACATCGGCCTTTTATTGCGAACCGGTATATGTTAATCTTACCAACACATCACAAAAATCAATAAGATATAGATATGTGGAAGGTACGACAAATTTAATATTTTGTACTTTATCACCATCCGCATCACCAACAAACAAACCAAATGCAACACCTTTTATAGGTCAACCAAATCAAAATATTATAATAACAAATACATTCTTTAATCCAATTACCACAGAAATTGAAATTGTTGACCAAGACATATCAACTCTGGCTATTGCTCTTTATGGTAATCAAACCAAATCAATTGATGATGGTATTTACACAATCTATGATAATCAAAATAACATTTATAAACAATACAATCTATATGAAATTCGTGATCAGTTTAATGAGTTATTATATGAAGTTAGACAAGATAGAGGGGTAAATATAGATTTTAGTAAAGCATTTAATAACATAACAGCGTAATGGCAATTAAAAAATTTACTTGTCCACCTCAATCAACCGGAGGACCAACATTTTCGGATAATTTGGTTGGAAACCAACTTGTTGATGGTGGAGGATTTACGCTAGGAAATTTTGAATTTTCATCTGGAGTTGTTGAAAAACAAAACAGATCATTCCAAATAGGAAGTTTCTCATCACTAATTTCATTAGAAAGTATGAATATTAGTAATATTGAGGAGTCCAAGATGATTGTTGCAAAAAACTTTCAAGTATATCCAAATTATGACTTATCACAAATAACAAACTTTACACTTTATGGGTCCTTGGTTACAAGATTGTCCGCATCGATAACTAAAATTATCAACTTTTTTCCTGCTGGTTTAGAAATTTCTAGAACAAGACCAGATTTTAGTACAGGGTATACAGTTGTTAATATAAGTTATGATAGTGTTGAAAACGAAACAACCATGGAAATTCTAATGGATGCGATTAAAAATCCATTCGCAATTGATTTTTCGGTGAATGCTGAAAAAAACGTGGCGGCATACGAATTTTCAACATCTGAATTAAGAAACATGAAAAAGAATTATGCCAAATATTCTATTTTCATAAGTAATAATGAATATCCCATAAATGATATTGTTGTTGTAAATCCAAATAGTACAACTTTTAAAATTTTTGTTGAAGGTGAGGTTTTTCCTAATGAATATTTTTCATCCGCAAACTTTTTAATTCGACCAAATGATTTGGAAGTGAATAAAGTATTCAATGAAAACTTTGATGCGGTTGAAAACTTCTTACTAAATAGACAAATAACACCGATTTATATGGCGTATTTTCAAGTACCCAGAGAAAATGAAGACGGAACTTATACCTTCACTTATGAAAGTTTAAAGTTTCCCGTTGATGGTTTCTGGAATTTGGATATTAGAACATTGTCGTTTGAAAATTACATAAGTAAGTTAAATGAATTTGCAACAAATCTTGATAATTACAGTACAAATTTAATATCTAGATTTTATACAACATCAGCTTTAAAAGAATTTGATACTATTGATAGAAAATATGATAAGATATTACAAATTTACGGTAGAAGTTTTGACGAAACTAGAAAGTTCATCGGAGCTTTAGCAAATATGAACTCTGTAAATTACACAATAAAAAACGACATACCTTCACAACTATTAAAAAATCTTTCAGAAACTCTAGGTTGGCAAACAAATATTTCACCTATTACGGAAACAGACTTTTTGAATTCTGTTTTCAAAAGAAGTAAGTCAAATTTTTCTGGATTGGCGGTTGGACAAACCCCAGACGAGTTGAATTATCAATTTTATAGAAATTTAATAATGAACTCCGCTTACCTTTTTAAGTCAAAAGGTACTAGAAAATCAATAGAAATTTTAATGAAGTTTATCGGGGCTCCAGAATTTTTAATAGATTTTAATGAATATGTTTACGTTGCGGATCAAAGAATTAATATAAATGATTTTGAAACACAATACGCTAAAATATCTGGAGGTACTTACACACAAGAAGTTCCGGTATTAGATTTAACCGATGTCTACTCAATCATGGGTGTACAATACACTGGAGTCACATTATCTAGCGTTACAAAAGATATAAGTGCAACATCAGTTGATTATCCATTAGATGAATTTGGGTGTCCAAGTATGCCAGTTGAAAGTGACAGTTATTTTTTCCAAATAGGAGGTGGGTGGTTTGAATCCACACCTCAACATAGAATGCCAGAACAGATCGACATAACAACATCTGTTTTTACAGGAGAAAACCCAACATATCAAACTTCATTATTACCATTCAACTATGGTGAAGAATATCTACAAAGATATAGACAATTTCCATATATGGATTTAGGGTTCAGATTGAGAAGAATAAATGATAACAAAAAAAGTTGGACCGACAGTAATGTAGATCAAAGAAGTAGTTTTGATGGAAATTTCAACGCATATTATCAAGCACCAGATGAGTGTTTAGTATTAAACGTTAAAAACGTAGACATTATGTTAAATCCAAGTTTAGGGTTGGCATACGATGTTTGGTCAATGTCTAATACATATAACTTCCCAATACCAAATGAGGGATTATTCTATATCAAACCAACATATTGTAACCCAAATCCTAGACCAGTTTATCCATCACCGGGAGGAATTGATTGGACTGTAATAATACCAAAACCAAAAGAAAAAACATTTTTTGAATTTTTACAAACCTTTTGGAGAAATATGATAAATGTTAGAAACAGACAATTTATTACAGATGGTAAAACAGGAGGATACCCAACTTTATCATCAATATATTGGAAATATTTAGAGTCAGAAAAATTGATAGGGGTTCAGAATGACAATTTTAACTACCAACCAATTATCGATTACTTAAACGGTATGGGTGATTACTGGGTTAGATTGGTTGAACAAATGGTTCCGGCAACCACAATTTGGAATACAGGGATAAGACTTGAAAATTCAATATTTCACAGACAAAAATTTGTTTGGAGAAGACAATTTGGTTGTCAAATTGTTCCTATTCCTTGTAATCCGTGTGAGTTAACAACACAATTATTTGACTTTGATTGTCCTGTACAAATAGTTGAATGTCCTATATATCCTTGGGACGCAGATCCTGACTTGTTATCATTTGGAACAATATTTGCAAATACACTAGTGAATTACTTACAATCTAGTGGATTAACAACAAACGATTGTATTTTAAACACAGTAACATCAAATTGGTATGTAGATTTAAAATACGGAGGGGTTTCACTTGTTTCGAATTTATTTGCAACAACCGTTGGATATCAAAATTTCCCATCGGCAAATGACTGGTTAACTGCATTAACCGATAGTTTAAATGATTTACAAACATTTGGTTTTGATTATGATATTGATAGTAAAAACGATACAGTTGCAATTTATAATGTTAATTGTATTCCTGTAGATGATGAAGATATTTTTGAAATTAATGTCGGTATAAACTTTTCAATACTTTGTAATCAATAATGAGTTACCTAAATAACTATAACATTTCAATTACCGGAGATTGTTCCGGAGGATCTACCGGAGCGTTGTATTTTGACGTAACCGGAGATTCACCAAACTGGATTGTAACAGAAGTTACCATTTCAGGACTTTTACCAACAAGTGCTCTAACACCATCGAATAACTCTTATTATGTTGAAAATTTACCATCAGGACTTTACGGTATTACTGTTACAGAAACTGTAATACCACCAGCAACACCTGCTCAAATTACTTATGGTTTTTATCTTTCAAGCGGATTAACCGTATCAGCGGTCGCTCAAGATACAACTTGTCAATTACAAAATGGATCTATTACTGGATTTACACAAATTGATGTGTCAACTCAAATCATGCCAACCGACTTTAATCTATATAATGTTGGTGGCGGATTTATTAGTAGTGGTCAAACATCATTTAACGTAGGTACTTTCCAAAACTTTTTTGAGTTTAATAATTTAAGTCCAGGTAGTTATTATGTTGAAGCATTCAATGAAGGGGGATGTTCTGGAAGAAGTGAATCAGTTGTTGTAAAATCAAGTTCTACTTTTACTTTTGGTTATTATACGGTTGATGATGCTAGTTGTATTCCTGGACAAGGAAGTGGAAAAATATTCATTACCGGATTAACAAATCCAGTTAGTGCCAATACAATTAACTGGTTATCTAATGTTAATGGACAAACCGGAACAACAGTAACAGGTTTAACACAAGGATTATATACGGTTGAGGTAACAAACCAAAACGGTTGCGTTAATACTCAATCAATACCAATAGATAATATACCTCCAGTCGGAGAGGCGATTTTAATAATAACACAACCTAGTTGTTTCCAAAGTAATGGTACTGTTGATTTGGTAGTTAGTGGAGGTACAGCACCATACTATTATTTCGGATCAAACGGACAATCTGAAATAAGTTTTAACACCTCATATACATTTACAGGATTAAGTAGTGGTGCATATAGTTTTACAGTCACTGACGCTGGATTTTGTACATTTACCACACAAGCAACACTTGTAACGCCAAATTCATTTGGTAGTATAAGTATACAAGGGGCTGACTCTTCTTGTAGTTCAAATAATGGATCTATAACAGTTCTTATTAATAATGGAATTGGAGTCGGTAATTACACATATTATTTATCTGGAACTACTGGAGGACCAATCCAAACAATATATAACGGACTACAACACACATTTAGCAACCTTCAGTCTGGAACATATTTGGTTACAGTGGAGAATCAATCCGATTGTCAATATTCTGAACTAGTAGAAATTAATAACATCGATAAGTTCAATATAATCACATATGTTTCAGGAACAACATGTGGCGGGAAATTTGGATCTTTAAATGCTTTTGTTTCAAACTCGGCAAGTTTTCCCGTGACATATACGTTGGTTGGACCATCATATAATTTACAAACAATAACTCAACCTACCGGTAACTTTTTGAATCTACAATCAGGAAACTATATTTTGAGTGTTACTGATGCTAGCGGATGTATTCAATCAACAACGATATTTGTTCCACCATCACAACCAATGGACTTCACACTTTATGGTATAAATCCTGTTTTTGGAAATGATGGAGAAATACAAGCACTTATAACAAGCGGAGTTCCTCCTTTTTCACTTATTTGGGGTGGAAATGTCAGTGGACAAACTGGAACTACGATAACAGGTTTAACAAGTGGTAGTTATTCATTAACAATTGTTGATAGTGATGGATGTACTAAAACACAAAATATCACATTAGGAGGTACTGAATTATTAGGAACTTTTTCAACTACAACAATCTGTTCAAAAACATTTCAAAACGCAAACATAATAGGAAAACGAGGGATAAAGCAAATGTTTAATGAAGGTTTTTTTGATTTAACATCTGGAGATACTAATTGTATTTTAGATTTTGCATCTTTCAAACTCGTTGTTAAAGTGGGAGACAGTGAAGTTGAAAATGTGTTTTACTCTTCAACGACACTAAATGATTATCCAACTGATCTATTATGGGGTCAAACAATTGAAACTATGTTAGAATCATTCTATGGTGTGGGAGATGTTATTATCGATTATACAAACAATTCAGTCAAAATTACAAATGATTGTGAAGAGATTCAAAAAAATTGTGGGTTTGAAAACTACAATTTATTGAACGATACAAGATTTGTGGTAAATACAATAATAACATATGAAATATCATGTGTAGAATGTGAATAAGAAATGACGCAAATAACAATAAATGGAGTAATAGGGTTTGTACCACCATTTAGTGGTTACGCATGTGATGTGTATGGAAACAATTGTTACTATTTAGGACTTATAAATGTCATACCAACAGTAATCACACTTCCACCACAATTTGATTTAGTCCCAGCGATAGGACTTAAATTAGTTGATACAACAGGTTGTGAAAAAATAGAGGTAGTTGTGTGTAGTGGAGAAATTGAAATTGCAAAACAATTCCAAGACGGAAATGAGTTTTTCTTTATGGATTTAGAGATTTATCAATTCCAAAATTAAAATGAAATATTTATAAATAAAAAATATGTCTTTTTTAACTGATAGAACATTAGCAACTAGTCTTACTTTAGATGATCTCGTACACATTGTAATAACCGGAGATACATCACAAAATCCTGCTGGTTCTTCATATAAGGCAACACTTGGTCAAATCATAGATCTCTTTTCTGGAGGAACAGACACCTTTATAACCGGAGGAACTTATTCTAATGGAACTTTGATTCTAACAAATAATACCGGAGGAACTATTAATATATCAGGATTTTATACCGGTTCTACTGATGTGTATGTAACTGGTTTCACTTATGGACAAAACACTTTTAACATAACACAAAGTGACAATTCAATTTATAGTGCAACAATAAACGAAATGACTGGATTAACCATAAATGGTGATTTAACTGTTACAGGTAATACCCATTTAGAATCAACAACAGCATCCACGTTAAATATTTCCACAACTCCAAGTACTGATACTAACATACCTATAAATTTTCTAACAAGAGATTCTTCCACCGGAGAAGTTAAAGTAAGACAAATTCCAGGACCAACAGTTTATGGGTTATTTGCTCAAACAGGTAATAGCACTGTTATTAGTGCAACTACAGTTGAATCCACATTAATAAATGGTGGTGCCGGGACTCTCACAATACCCGCAAATGGTTTTAGTATTGGTGATAGTTTTAGGGCGGATTTTGGAGGTGTTGCATCATTTAAAAATAACGACACAATACAAATTAAAATTAAAGCAGGGTCAATTATACTTGCCGATTCCGGTACACAAACTATGGTTGGAGCCACCGATGACGTTTGGCAGTTGTCTGCTAATTTTACAAT
>Ga0129333_10001722_pt1 | contig 20072 bp, 20 predicted proteins | sample CPB6_08_DNA_FD_94474 | JGI IMG/M metagenome (GOLD analysis project Ga0129333, IMG submission 94474) | Freshwater to marine salinity gradient microbial communities from Chesapeake Bay, USA - CPBay_Sum_0.6_0.8_DNA | ecosystem: Environmental > Aquatic > Marine > Coastal | place: USA: Chesapeake... | reverse complement strand
TATATGTATCTTATTTAATTGATACAAAAGAGACCTGTTAATTTTTAAGACCACGTGAGTTCGTAAAGAACAGCCTCTTGCGGATCTTCAAAGTATATAGAAATATGTGTCTCAAATATACTGCGGCGCGGGCCGTTCAATGCTATGAAGTAGCGTCCATGTAGGCGCTCTAATACCCAAAGTTTAGATTCGTCCGTGAGTGGGGTCGTGGTTGGCGTGAAATGTTTTGGGCAATAATCGACCTCTCGCTCTTTATGCCATGTATCAACGTTGATGTTCATGTTCATCTTTTGTTAACTCTACAAGCATTTTATATTGCTTATATGCATTGACCACCACGGGGGTATCATTAGGAGAAGGAGCGACTTCCAACCACAATGTGTACCTACTCAGTTCATGATGTATGAACCCAACATCGTGGTTATATAAACGTGGTTGATGTATCTTACCTGCTTCGTATAAGCGCCATGCTAGGTCTTTAGCATCGTCTAATGGGAACTCATGTAGTTTGCTATAGTTATCAGGTTTGGTAGCATATGAATTTCCACTACCCCAGTAACCCTCTACCACATGCATGATACCATCCAAGTCTTTAGCGGCAGTACGGCTGATGATGCACAATACATCATCCTCGGACACTTCGCCTGCGAGTATGCTTTGCAAACACCCACCAAGGCTTGTACCAATCAACATCATACGATCATCTTCCGTTCTTGTTTTACATAGTCGCTATAAATCTTGTTACCATTCTCACGGATCCATTCAACGATGGGTTGTGGATCTTCGGCAAAGATTTTGCGAACCTCACGTTCGCTCATAGTAGTATTAAAACTATAAATCTCGTAACTACGTTGGCTATTGAATCTAGCCCGCATGATCAACAATTGCAATGGGATAGGATTTGGCTTCTTACCGATAGGCTCATCCTTTAGTGTCTTCCACACCTTATCCTTTTCATAATTTTCTACCTCTGCCATAGCATCATCTATGCTAAAGATAGATTCAAGACCTAGCATGTCCCATACAACAAGGAAACTATTCCCTTTCTTTTTTCTTGAGGGCATACACTATCTCCAATTTCTCTAATGCGTCATTGATAGTTGGGTCATCATCAGCCATGAAAACGGCTTCTTTAAGATTAGCCCAACGCCTAGTTAGTTCTGCTTCTTTTTTATATACAGGATCTTCGTACATTAACGTTCGGGAGACATCTCCTCCCTTGCGGGAGTAGACTGTCTTCCCACCATCAGGACTTTCGTAGATGGTGATCTCTTCAACGCTTTTTATGATCATCGTACAATGCGAAAGTACCGAACGGGGGATTCGGGTTAGGATCACCGTGAATGATCCATGTCGTATCGCAATAGTTCTCATCACCCCAACTGCCGAACGGGTAGCCATCTGTGAACACGATCAATCGATTGGGCACTCGACCCTCTTTCTTCAAATAATTAAAGATGCAATCGAAATCAGTACCACCGCCGCCCATCAATTCGTAATTTTCTACGCTATCTAGGTTCTCACTATTGAAAGTTTGCGGGTTGTAAACTTCAGTATCGAAACATGCGATATTGATACGATAGCCATCGAATGCGCTCATCATGCCAGCGACTTCGCTGATGAATGCACGACCCTGATCAGCACTAATAGAACCCGACAAGTCGATGAAAACATCAACGTCAATTTCTTCACCGGGGGTCATAGCGGGCATGATAGCATCCATGTGCCAGCCCCTGCGACTCGGACGAATGAAACTAAAATCAGTCTTGATCGCACTGGTCAGATTAGTCTGAATCAGTTCACGCCAGGGCATGACAGGATTCGTAACATCTTTGATAAGACGTTCGACCCCTAAGGGCAATGAACCTGCCTCAGCACTTGACGCGGCATTGAGAATAGCCTGCTTGATTTCTTGCTTGAGAGCCTCACGCTCTTCAGCACTCATCTGAGGACGCTTACCCTTCTTCTTGTTGTCGCCCTCACCATCACCTTCATTATCACCTTCGCCATCACCGTCACCATCGAGGTGATCGTCAAGCAATTGTTCGATAAGGTCATCCATGCTGATCTTTTGAGCATTCTTCATTAGATCATCATAGATTTCTTCGCTTGACTTGCCATCATACTTTGCCTCATACAAGCAAGGTACAGTCTTGATGAACTCGCCAACTTTGTGGCGCTTCAAGTCAGCATTAACCGCATAGTCATTTGCGATATTGAAAATCTGCGGGTCACGTTCGCCTCGGCGACCAAAGTGATCATAGACAACGTGCAACACCTCATGCGCAACGAGGAATTCTACCTCTTTGGGCTTGAGCATCATAACGAAACGGCTGTTGTAATAAAACTTGCGGCCGTCAGTAGCGGCAGTAGCACACCAGTCATCGGCATTGATCAACTGTAAACGTGGTGCCAGATTACCGAAAAACGAATGACGCAATAGCAGACCGATACGTGCCGTCACAAGACGTTCGCGGGCTTCACGATCAACTTTCGGATCAGTAGGGCCGATAAGATTGTCGAACTTCTTATTACGGCGAGACTTTTTAGCACCTTTAGTGCCGGGAATTACATCTGACATATGCACACTCCTATCATTCATATGTATATATTATACGAAAAAACAGCGGGAAAGTCAAGCCTCGCTAAGTTGTTGATTTTAAACAGGTTTTTTGAATACGGGTATAGGATTCATTTTATGTAGATTTTTTGCCCGTATTTCACGATACTTTTTGAGTTGCTTTTTTTCTTCTTTGGTCAATATATGTTCGATTGTATCATAAGCATTTCCTTGATCCAACCTATCGTTTTCCATAGCACGTTCTAAATCCGGGTAATTCATACCAAGTTGGTCCTCATCATTGCGACCATCATCCCATAATCCATCTGTGGGAAGTGCGTCAATAATTTCTTGTAGAATACCCAATTCACGACCTAGTTGCCAAACTTCTGTTTTCAATAAGTCACCGATAGGACTGATATCTACACCACCATCACCATACTTGGTAAAGAATCCTACACCGAAATCTTCTACCTTGTTACCTGTACCAACCACGATACCATTCATATGTTGTGCAACTTGGTATAGTGTCAACATACGCATTCGACTACGTGAGTTAGCAAAAGCCAAATCACTATTGAAACCCAATAGTGTAAGATGTTTTTGAAAAACGGCGAATTCTTTTGTTAGGTCAATGTTGACATGAACCACATTTTCCCAGTAATTTTGTACCAACCATTCAGCATGTTTGATACTCAGTTCATGAGTTTTCTTGCTTTGCTTGATTGGCATAGTCAGTACGTATGTGAGTATGCCTGTATTGGCACACAATGTACTAACCACTGCGCTATCGATGCCGCCGGACACTCCGACGACCAATGTAGAAATCTTATTACGCTTGGCGTAATCCTTGATCCATTTAGTTATTTGTTTATGTAGCATAAAAGGTACCTTCCCAGTAGATGCTTGACTCTCACGTACTTAGCACCTACCGGGAAGGATTTAAACAAAGTTATCAGTTACCTGCTTCAACGATGTACTTGCCGTACTTCTTGTGGAACTCGTCAAAGTTCTTCAACTGACTGGGTTCGATGGGCAACTTGAAAGTCTTGAGTGCGATCTTAGCACCCATTACCACAAGTTCGGTCTCAAAGTTCGCCATCATGTATGTGAAGAAATTGTCAGCCATGCTATGGAACTTCTTGCTATCGACCTTGTTCTCAACAGCATCACGCAATTCGTAGCACATTGAAGTAGTCAACGAATACATTGCCGAGATTTCTTTGACGTTCAGGTCCTTGACCTTACCGCTGAGAATGTCAGTCGGGTTAGGCATCTTGCTAGAAATCTTGCGGTGAGCCATAAACTTGACTGCAAGACCCTCGCCTACTGCACCTGCGACAAGATTGAACAACGTATCAGTATCGGTGTCTGCCTCATCTTCGAGGAGTTCACTCACGAAGGTCCAACTACGCGGGGTAGCGAATGCTCGGCTAGACGATTTGTTATCAAAATCGTACAGATCCTGCTTTGCGAACGACAAGTAACCCACGACATCCTCGTGAACACCTGAGTTCACAGCCCAGTTCTGCCAACTTGCGAAATCGGCGCGCATTTCAACGTGAATGAAACGATTAGCGAGTGGCATCGGCATGCGATAAGTCACACCCTTGTCACTCTCGCGGTTACCTGCCGCGACAATCACAACGTTATCGGGCAACTTATACTTGCCGACTGCGCGGTTAAGTGTCAACTGATACCCCGCGGCCTGTACTGCCGGGGGAGCCGAATTCATTTCATCAAGGAACAACACGATGATCGGGTACTGATCAGCAAGTTCCTGATCAGGAAGATCGATCGGGGGAGCCCACTCCATGCGACCCGTATCTTTATTATAGAACGGGATGCCCCGCAGATCAGTCGGCTCCATCTGCGCCATGCGCAGATCGATCATGAGTCCGCCTAGTTCGTTAGTGATGTCCTGAACGACTTCAGACTTGCCGATGCCGGGAGGGCCCCAGAGAAAAACGGGACGCTTAACCTTGAATGCCTTGAGAATTGCCTTGCGGGCCTGTACCGAAGTAACGGTAAGATTGTCAGAAATAGCCATGTGAGAGTCTCCTATAAAAAACGATATGTATGAAGTATAGTACCTTCAAACACCAATGTCAAGCCTGATAACGCTCATACGAACGAATCGGGCTATATTTATTGGTGTGCTTCTCCTTGAGTTTCACACCAATAGTGCGATCACCAAGCGCAGTCAACAGGGTGCCCAAATCCAAATCCTCTTCGAGGTAGACTGTTTGGCCCTTCTGATAACTATAATTGGTAATCTTATCTGCAATACCCAAATCAGTCAGCATCTTGCGTTTGACCGCAACCCAACCGTGACCCGGGTCAGCATAGAATTTAAGTGTAATGAACTTTTCCTGCTTGAACATTTTAATATTCCGTGAATCGATGATGTATGTATTATGAACCCAATCGTGCCCAATGTCAAGCCTTATAGAGCCTGACGGATTCGGGACATGATGTACTGCTCACGACCTTGCAAGGTCGGGGGAAATCCTATGCTGGTCAGTAACTTCTGTACTCGGGGACAGATATAGCCCTTGCTCTCAAGAATCTTGAGGGGCGGTTCGCCTGCATCAAGACGGCTAAAGTATTCCTCAACCGTGAAATTCTTGCAGAGAAATGTAAGAAACGAACCACGACCACCACGCTTGAAACGGGCAACAAACTTGCCACCGTATACAGCATACTCGCCGGGGGTAAACTCACTCTTTACAAACTTAGTCATATCAGACTCCGTATCTCAACTCTATATACGTATTCTACGCCCAATCTGACCCAAAGTCAAGCCTTTTCTGAGGCTCTGTAAGTTGTTGTTTTTAAACAACATTTATTCCGACAATTTTGCTATGATTATCATCTTTTCTAGATAATCTATGGCGTTTGCTAGATTTTCTCTAGGTTCATCGGTCAATGATTTTTTGTGTGATTGTCTAGCCTTGACTTCTGCACTACCCAATGCTGAGACAAGATGCTGGCAGTTCTTGAGATATTTGTGTAGGTCTTTATTATAATTGATGGTGCGTAGTTGTTTATAAAGTTCATCAACTACCTTGCTTGCCTCAATTGCAGTATCGAACCTGCGTTGCATAATTGCACCTAATGTTAGTCTTTGTCTGTGACTATGACTGCAACCTTATCTACCCAAATCATACGGCCCATACATGCTATGTTCCATTTTGTCTCACCGTGTTCATGCGTACATTCTGTAAATGTTTCACCCATGATGCGAACATCTGTGGCTAGATGCTCGACACCATTCTCAAATATACGCCACACCAAATCGCTACCTGCATGTTTGGTATTAAATCTGATGTGGTACTTGTTCATTTAAGACCCATCTCCTGTCGGATCTTGGTCGCGCTGATACTATGTGTTGCATCATCAAAGACCTCTTGCTCTATCTTGTAACCTACATCACGCCCATATGTGATGTTCACGATATTAGGCACTACTTGTATAGTATACATGCCTTGATAGAGTCCGTCAAGATCCCTGCGAATACGATCAGTAACCTGTTCGATAGCAAATGGGTTACTTCCATTCCAACCCTGGCAGTCACGGATCATGATGCATACTTGACCCGTTTTCGCTAATGCTCTTTCGAAAAGGGCACGATGTCCTTTATGCCATGGTTGCCAGCGACCTAACATCTGTACGGTTTCTTTCTGCCAGTCGAATGTAGGTCTGCGTTCGTTATTTAAAATGCGCTCGCCTATAAACGGTACCCAGAAATCTGCGTTCTGTTCATTGATACGGAAGTCATAGACAGTGGGCGGCACAAATGCTTTGTTGGTGTCTTCAAACCTACCCTGATCAATAGTATCCATCCATATGACCCAGTCTGCTTTAAAGTTATTACGCATCTCTGGCAGTGGTGCTACGAAATCACAGATAACAAAATCACCAGTAGAACTCATAGCAAAATCGAACATGCGAATACTTTGACGAATACGACCTTCTTTGCTGAAGTCCCAATCATTGAAACGCTTGCGCACATCGTCAGCATTGAACCAATCAACTTTCGCTGACCAATATTTAGGTTCTACTTCAAATTGTGCCATGCGCTCCCATGGCATATGTCTAATGTTGCTGAAATCTTCTAAGTATTTCTTTAATCTTTCTGCTAGATAAGTCTTACCGGATCCTGGTAGTCCCATGATCAAAATTCTTTTTGCTGCCATGTTTTCCTCTGTGTTAAAATTTTCCGTTAGTATTTAATTTAGGCGGTATGCCAGCACGACTTATTTTATTACCAAATTTCTTTGCGTCTTTTCTCATAGTATCCGGCTTGATATCTACAGTCAATGCTGTCTTAAATCTTGGGTCATTCTTTTCTTTTTCACTAGGTATGTAACCACTCGCACTTTCTATCATTTTAGATTTCTTAGTTCTCTTATCGAACACCGAAACTACTTTACCTCTTACCTTAGCGACAAGTGTGTTATCATCTTCGCCATAATTATATGCTACTTGATTTCTAAAATACCTATTTAAATCATTCATCCATGCGTCTATAAGTGTGGGAAGATCGACATACTTTTGCTTGTAATCATCTTTGCTGCGTCTACCTTCACCTACTTCACCTCGCTCTTTTATATGAAATACTCTTTTTGCTTTATCGCTAAGGTCGCTGGGCTTAATAAGTTTAGCAGGTATTGTTTTTGCTTGAGACTTTATTGCTTTATGTAATCTATGGTTGCCATCAAGTATCCAGTCTATTTGACCTTGCTCATCTACCATAACTAAAATAGGAAATTGGGTAGACACCGTTACTTGATTGATTCTTTCTATTTCTTCTGGATTTCCGTCCCAATGAAGTAGTTTGCTTTTTAGATTATCGTTTATCGGTAGATTTATCTGTTTGATATGTTTGGTCAGTTCTAAAATATCCTGTAATGTAATTTTTTCATTACCGTCTGACCAACTTGTTTCGGCGCCGCCTTCCGCCACACCTTGCTCACCCACATTATATCTAGGATCAACTTTCTGACCTTTCTTAGGTTCATGTCCTTTAGGATCGATATCTGTTGTAGTCAATCCTGTTTTCATCAAGTTATCAATATATTTGTGTTCAGTATCTTCATCACCGAAACTCAATATAGTGCTAGGAGGACCTTTACCGAAATCATGCTTACCAAGTCCTTCTAAGTCGCTGATATGCTGTCCCAACTTGTACCAATCATATACATCACTTACATCTACCTTGACTGTACCTTTAGGCATAGTGGGCGGAAACTCAGGACCCGGGGGAGGACCGTTAGGATCATAATCTTCTAAACTTAATTTTTCGCTGCGTAGTTCGTTTCTTAAATCCCACAACTGTTGAATAAGACCTTGCTTGCGCAATGCTTTGAATGCTAGATTCTCAGGGCCAAACTCACCCGTCTTTTCTAAACCTGCTTTTCGGTATCGTTTGAGGATGTCTAAAACTTTATCTACACGTTTTAAACTGCGCGTCTTTATGGCTAACTCTAATAACTGACCTAACTTCTCATATTTGGCCTTGGTCGCACTTTGATCAAAATTTGCTCTGCGTTTGACAGGCATCTTGATCCAGTCTTTCTTTAGTACGCTATATTCGCCTAGACTATGATGTGGCTGATTGCTGTCTTGTACATATAATTCTACAGGAACTCCATGAACTTTGATATCGTGCGTGTCATTGTATATGGTCTTCTTAGCGTTGAACAATTCTCTATAGACTTCATCATCGGGCAACTTGTCGAAATCGACTAGTAGATGCAAGTCTAGATCACTATGTGGAGTATATGAATAAGCAGCATTACTACCGCTGATAGTGATGTCTTCGACTTTGAGGCTAGTTAAACCTAGATAAGCCATGAAGTCTTTTGCAATCTCTATAAGCCTATCATGGACTTCAGGGTCTAATTCTCCCTTCTCAGTCCATAATGCAGGATTCAATTCGTCATGAAATTTGACGGCATCCGCTATTTTGAAACTCTCAAGTTCTTTAATGTCCATGACAGTATTTAGTTAATCTAATATCTCAAATGTTAAGTGTATTCTGGGGTTTTTTCCCGCATTCACGAAGGTGTGAGGTTTTCCATTATTGACGATGTATAGGCTACCATCTGCTGGCATGCTGAAACTGCGATGTTCATATACGAACCAGCAACCTGGATTAGTGATCAAGGGGACATGATAGCATAATTCTCCCGTGTCTGTGTGCCAGTTGTAAGCGGTATTAGGCTGAACGCTTCTGTAGGTTATGCTGTTGAAGTCAAATATTTTCTTGATTTGATCTGCTATAGACAATGTGTAAGGGAATCTGTCCTTGTCGCTATTCCATTCGTCACATTTTAAAATGTGATATTTCTTTTGCACTAAGACTTGATTGCCATGATTAATCACATCCTGCAATTTACCTTCTACGGACATGTATTCAGATATCAAGGCATAAAGGTTTACTTTAATATCTGGATATCTTTCTAGATATGCTACGGGTGCTTTCATCAAAATATTTATAAAAGAAAAGGCCCCTAAGGGCCTTTTCTGACTATTGGTTTATAAGGCGTCACCCCCATCTAGTACCCTCAGGCTGCTAGAGCGTAAACATCATCGTTTGCGTTTACTTTGTTTTGCGCTGATTACGTCAGTCGCCTATCGGATCGTCTGTTCCGTTACTCTTTGCCCTGTCGAAACTAGTCATCCCCGTTGATCTTTCTATAGGAACAGTACCCCATCCTACTAATCTGTCCCATTCTCTTTGTGTGTAGTAATAACTTTGTTTGGTGGAGATGGCGGGATTCGCACCCGCGTCCAGAACACTTTTCTCTTCACTTCTTACGATCATAAATTAATCTCTACAAGTACGTTCTCTATAAATCTTTCCGTCATCGGTCATGATTTCTTTCCATTCAGAACAAACACGAACACGTTCTACTTGTTGTTCTTGCTTTTCTCTTGCATTAGCCTCGGCAATGACGGCACCGAGAATAACACCACCTACCAACGGGGCTACCCAGTTGTCATGATGTCTATGGATGATCACAGGACCATGGTGACGATGACCATGATGACGGTGATGTTTCCAATGATGCGCGGGTTGAACTATGATATGTCGGCTAAAACATGCAGGGTGTTTATGATCTACTCCCGAACGGCAGTCGATGCCGCCTGCATTTGCTGTGATAGCAAACAAACTTAAAATACCTGCGATAATCATTTTCATGATTGCTCTCCTTAGTAAATGAGACCGTATGCTACGCACCAGGCCTCTAATAACAATCTATAACCCACGTATGCTGCCAAATAAGCAAGCAACCCTTTTGCAACTATGTCTTTAATATCTATCATTTTTCAAACTCTATAATACTCTCTGTATTTATATACTCACTAGACCCTTTACGGAATACCCATATGGGTTCTACAAAAACACTATTCTTATCTGCGTTCACGATAGCATGGGGGCGAGCCTGCATACGCATACCAATCTTACCTATATAATTTGCTCCTAAATTCACTAAGTGGTCTACCATATCATCACAAAGATTTAATCTAGTTCCCTTAGCGATCCTGGGTTCGATTATATTGATCATCATATATGCATTATCTTTTAACGTGCTAAACACTTTTTCGTTGACAGGAAAAAAGAAATCATTTTTCCAACTATCAAAATTTGGATATCTATGCCAACTCTGCGTATCGCTGTTATTGTTTGCATAACGCTCTGTCTCAAAATAGGGCGGGCTTGTGAAATAAAAATCAAACTGATCTTCGTATATTTCCCAATTCACATCTTCGCTAGGTAGATTCCAAATCTCTACAGATTTTGACCCTGATATCGTAAAGAAGTTTTTGTCTTCTACGATCAATGGTTCTATACCTAACAATCTTTCATATTCTATACATTGTTTTTTATATGTCTCAAATACTTCTGGATTAGGATCACAACCAACATACCATTCAGTACAAGGTGTAGCATAGAATCCTGCTAGCCTATCACCCCAACCGCTGCTCGTATCTAAGATGTACTTGGCATTATGTTTCTCATACAATGCCTTCGCTACGTTAGGCTTGAATTGTGTAGCGGTATATGTGCCTATACGGAATGCGCTACGGAAAGTGCTATCATCTATGTTGCTATTGCCTAATGCGCCTAGTCTCCAATAATGCCAATTCATGTTCGCTAGTTTATTTTCATCGTGCCATATAGCCCAAGGACTGTCTACAAGATTGCTACCGCACTTCATGCGATTCTCTTGCTGGAAGTAGTTGCTCACGCTATTATATGCGTGTGACTTATCGATGACCCCTAGCGGCTTGTCGCTATACTTGTATTTGTAATCGGCTCTTTCAAATACATTACTAGGATATTTGTACTGATCCAACATGCTAGTCCTAGAAAAACGCAAGAACAGTTCTGCCATGTCTACGTAACTGATTTGTTTCGTGGGAAAAGGTATGTTGTTTGTTGTGATATAGTTCGCTAATGTTTCTTTGATATCATCCTTATCATACAACTTGATGAAGTCTTTCCATACTTTGTTAGGTATGAAGGGTATTCCCCTGTCATCTTTGTGCTGTTGTAAGAAGGTATTGATATTTGGATCTATCATGTAGTGATGATAGCATCGTAGACAGTAAAAGTCAAGTCGCTTCGGCTTGGATTCGAACCTTGTCCATAGTCGTTATCGATCTGTACTTCCCACAGTACTGACCGAAGCATCTGGTTTATCTCTAGCACCTGCAGAGTGCCTTGATCCTCATTCTAGCCATCGCTGTGCGACAAACCTTACACCAGAAGGTAGGGCGGCTTTGCTTATTTATACTTTTATTCTAAAGGTATCTCGCTAAGGCCGTGTTCACGATCTAGATATTTCATCTCGACCTTGACAGGTTTCCAATCTCTTAGCGATTCTACGACATGATACGGATCTAGTGAACCGCATGTATAGACATCAAGTTGCATCAATGCGGGTGCTGTTTCATCCCATACATGTAATGCGATATGACTTGTCTCAATGATGGCTACGCAAGTCAATCCCCTGTTGCCTTTAACGTCTAGATATTTGGCATATGGTCCCATCAATACCTTCATACCAATCTTTTCGATCAACTCTGACATCCAAAGTTTAGCACCTGCTTCCGTCATCGGGGGATCAGATACCTCAGCGCGGATAATCAGGTGTTTGTGAAATACAGCCATTAATTTAATTACCTCACTTGTGCTTCTTTCTATAATAATCTTTCAGCCAAGACCACTCGTAAGACTTCTTCAACTCTTCGATGTCGCCCATGACTTCATCATAGTACTCTACAGCATCTTTAGCACCAAGTAAACAGCATTCGGCGAATTCACCTTCTGCTACTGTCAACCAAGCGTTTAATCTCTCGGCTGCGATATCACTATAATCGCTCTTCAATTTGATGACTTCACGGAAGGCTGTGCGCCAAGTACTGTAGGGGTCTGTATTGAAGGTGGCCGTACCTGATAATAACTCTACAGTCTCATGCGGATCATCCAATGTGAAGTCTAACCCTTTACCCTGATTTGCTAACGTCAATTTTTTGTTGTACGCTATCATACCCTGGTGACCATACTCAAGTCCATTCAATGGATTCTTAGCATGGAATATATAATGTTTAGGTATCTGTAATCTATCTGGTTGCCATCCAAAATCAAACTTAGGATTGATTTTTAATTTAGCAAACACAGTAAATGCCCAAGGTGTCTTGCTGACTTCAAGCGCAGCATGGTATGCTGCTACTCTACCATCAACACCGTCTACTCTAGTGACTCTGTTACGCAAATGCTTGGTGACTGCTAGTAAGTGTGCATAGTTCTCGTCAGCACATTGCTCACCGTTGCTGAGAAATACGATGTCTAGTGGGCCAGAGTTGCTTAACTTACTAGCAGTCTTAATGTACGGATAGTCGTATAGTTCTTTCTTAACGATATCCTTCGCTTCTTTGGGAACTATGATGCGTGTGGCTCCTGTTGCAGTAATCAATATGTTCTTTGATTCTGCATCCCACAATGATATAGGTTCTATATCTACAGGATCAGGAACTACTTCGGTCTGCATGACGATATATGGGAAAGCGAATTCCGTATCTAATGCACCTACATGAGTATCGGACTCTACGTTCAACACCGGAGCGGGCAATCTCTTTGTGCGTAATGTCTGGTTGTAGTTAACCTTATGATATTCTTTCAAGCCAGCGATATCATTTATGATTTCCTTAGTCTTGTTTACATCAACAAAGAACGTATCCCCGAACTTTTGTCTATCGCTAGGGAATACATGTAGATTATCTCTTGCGAAAGGATCTACTGTATAACTGAAATCAAAATTGCTATAATCACAAATGCTACTGCACAACCAAATATAATCTTCTTTCCTATCAGGAATTTCTTTAACTAAATTTCTAAAAGTTTGCAGATAGTTTGTGTCATATTTTATGACGTTCACACGCTTACCACAACTCTTGCTTTCTAATACACGCTTGACTTCTGTTAGATCATTACCGTGATCGACTAACCATATATCAAATAGATTGTTAGTAGCAGTAGCCTGTCTATCCTTGACAAAGTTTAGATTACTGAGATGTTCTATGATCTTGACATATTTTGTATCGATACCGAACGTATCTCTGTTCACAATATATGTATTGCCCCAGTGACTCCATTGTGTACCGAACACATGCACCATCTTCAACTGCCATTCATTAGGATAGTAGTTGAAATTGAAATCAGTATAATCGTACTCACTATTCAATATCCAGCATAGTTCTGTGTTGGATCTGTTGATGCAGCGATTGATCGTATCAACCCAACTATTCAAGAAACGTGTCTTTTGAACGTCTGGGAATTTCTGTTTTAATTGTTCGAATCTTTCTCTGCTCTCAGGGTTTCCTCTGTCTACAAAGAACATATCACTTGGTTTGAACAATGTAGCGAGATATTCTGTATCTGCTTTCTTTTCACCTTCAACATAGTTGAATTCTCTGTGTCCTTCTTTCCACATAGGAGCAGAGACAAAATATGTCTGTGTCAATTCTGAGTCAGGGCTACCGAACACATGAATGTATCTTGCCTGTTCGATGCTTGGTTTCCATGTAAAGTCGAAACGGCTGTAATCGATGTTCTCACGTATCGCCCAGAAAATCTCATTAGGATGATCATTGATCAAATCCTCGATAGTGCTTGTCAATACATATCTAGGTATAACAACATCCCTGACTTCTACATCCGCAGATTCATACGATTCTTTATAATCAAATTTTCTGTAGACACGCTCTAAACGAACGATCTCATTATTATGACCGGGAGTCACATAGCGAGGACCGTCATCATCATTAATGAGTGTACCGAACTGATAGATGTACGGAGGTGCGTCTGGATGCGGTACCCATGTGAAGTCGAATTCGTCTACATTGATACCTTCAGGTATGACCCAATTCTTTCTAGTAGCCTTGGTTCTTGCCTTCACATCTTCAATATATTTGAAGTCTGTAGCACCGGGAACTACATAACGAGGACCGCCGCGATCATGCCATACAGTAGCGAACTCATATATGTATGCGGGGCTCTTGGGATCAGGTCTCCAAGTCAAATCGAATCCGTCTGTGTCAACATTGTCGGGTATGACCCAGCACGACATGTCTGCTAACACATAAGCCGTGATATCAGATATGTACTTGACTTCTGTTGCACCAGGTACGCGATATTCGATAGTAGGTTCTATCTCTGCCGCATGCCACTGGTTACCGAATACATAGATATAAGCAGGATCACCTGGATCTGGGACCCAACTGAAATCAAACTTTTCTTTATCTACTGGCATCAATAGACGCCAGTTATCCATCACAGGTGCTAACTTAGCCTTGATGTCATTGATATATTTGTATTCTGTCGCTCCTTCTATCCTATACTCAAGTGTAGGCATCTTTTCAGCACTATACTGTGTATTACCGAACACATAGATATAAGGAGGGTCTTTAGGATTAGGTCTCCAACTGAAATCAAAACTATCTTCATCTATAGCATGTAGTATAGTCCAACGTCTTTTATCTGGTAGAGCCTTAGCCTTGAGTTCGTGAACGTATTTGTATTCAGTAGCACCTTCTACGAAATATTCCATAGTTGGTTCGATTTCAGGTGGGTTCCATTGATTACCAAACACGTAAATGTAAGGAGGATCATTGGGATGTGGGGCCCAACTGTAATCGAACTCTTGTTCGTCTATAGGCAATAGTGTATCCCAATTCTTCGTGTTGGGTAACAATTTACCTGTTATGTCTTTGCTGTATTTATATTCTGTAGCCCCGGAAACGATGTACCTAGGACCGCCGCGATCATGCCATTGTGTGCCGAACTGATAGATGTAAGGTTGCTCAGTATCGTCTGGATGCCAAGTATAATCTACGCTAGTAACATCGATGTTATCAGGGATCTCCCAGTTAGCCTTATTAGGTAGTTTAATAGCCTTGACTATGTTCGTATCAACATATTTTACTTCGCTATCTTTATCTATGCCAGGAGTCATGTATCTAGGACCGCCTGTCTTCTGCCATTGAGTACCGAATTGGTAGATGTATGGCTTTTCGATAGTCATGTCGGGATGCCAACTAAAGTCGAAACTGTCGATATCTATACCAGCAGGTATATCCCAGTTTTCTCCTGTAGGTAGTGCCTTCGCTACATTACCTTCTATATATTTGGTCTGTGTCGCGCCAGGCATGACATATCTTGGACCGTTAGTCTTTTGCCATTGTGTGCCGAACTGATAGATATAGGGTCTTTCAGTCGTATCGGGATGCCAACTGAAGTCGAATCCAGTAACATCACAATTCTCAGGTACTTGCCAGCGAGGATCATTGGGGTTAGGCAATGCTTTCGCTTTACTGTAGTCTACATATTTTACTTCGGTAGCCTTAGGTACAGGATAACTTGGTCCACCAGTCTTCTGCCATTGTGTGCCGAATCTATAGATATAAGGTGGATCATATGGATTAGGTTTCCAACTGAAATCAAACTCGCTTATATCGACATTCTTAGGTACTACCCAGTTACGCTTATCTTGTGCTAACTTGGCTACGGGTGATGGTACATACTTATAGGTGCTTGCCCCATCGACATAGTATTCTATGGTCGGCATGACTTCACCCGGGTGATGCTGATTACCGAACACATATATGTAAGGAGGTGCGCTGTCATCGGGGTGCCATGACCAATCGAAATCTTCGATCAGTAAATCGCCCTTGATGTCAAACTTTTCTTTATGCGGTAACTTCTTAACGATCTTATCGACATACTTGATCTCAGTAGCACCTTCGACTACGTATCTAGGACCGCCGGTCTTTTGATGCTGGGTACCGAACTGATAGATCATAGCAGGATCTTTGGGGTTTGGTTTCCAACTGAAATCGAAATTACTTGCATCAACATCATCAGGAACGAACCAGTTACGCATGTCTGTATCTAATACAACATTATTATTATTGATATAGAATTCTGTAGTGGCTTCTGGAACCACATACTTCATAGTAGGCATGACTTCAGAAGGATACTGATTATTACCAAAGATATAAATGAATGGCGGTGCAGTATCGTCCGGGTGCCAACTATAGTCAAACTCTTTTATCTTATAATCATTAATAACTTCAAATCTTTCTGGATGAGGTAACTTACGAACCTTCATCGTATCAATATACTTTACAGGAGAACTCTTGTCTGCTCCTGCGGCTACGAACTTAGGACCGCCGGTCTTTTGCCATTGTGTACCAAATTGATAAACGAACGGCGGGTCTTTAGGATTAGGTATCCAACTATAATCGAAACCAGTGATGTCTACATCATCAGGTATGACCCAACGATCCATGTTGATGTCTAACGTAGCCTTTACATTATTGACATATTTTGTTTGTGTCGCGCCCGGGACCATGTAGTAAACAGTAGGCATGATCTCGGCAGGGTATTGATTGTTACCGAACACATAGATATAAGGCTCATCTGTATTATCAGGGTGCCAACTATAATCAAAGTCTTTAATCTTGATATCTTCAGCAACGATCCAGTTGTTAGTCATCTTAGGTAGACGTTTTGCTACCATGAGGTCGATATATTTGTACTCTGTTGCACCTTCAGTAAGGTATCGAGGACCACCAGTCTTTTGATGCTGAGTGCCGAACTCATAAATGTATGGTTGATCTTCTAGGCTAGGATGCCAACTGAAGTCAAAATTAGTCGTATCAAGATTGTCAGGTATGAACCAACGTGACTTATCTTCTATTGCTTTTGCTTTTTGTACATCAATATACTTGTCATACTCAGCGCCCGGTACCTTATAGATAGGTCCGCCAGTAACAGCCCACTGTGTGCCGAACACATAATTCAATGGGGGTGCGCTAGCCTCAGGATGCCAACTAAAATCAAAACTCTCTATATCAATGTTCTTAGGGATAGTCCACTTAGACAGATTAGGCATTGCCTTGACTTTAGGACTATCAATATATTTGATATCGGCGCCTTGATGAACGAAATCTGCTTGTGTCTTAATTTTGATATATTGAGGTCCACCATCTTTCTGCCATTGTGTGCCAAACTGATAGATGTACGGTGGGTCTTTAGGATCAGGTATCCAACTGAAGTCAAATCCTGTAGTATCAACATAGTTAGGAACTAACCAGTTATCTAAGTTAGGTGCTAGTGTGGCGACATTCTCTTTGACATATTTTGTCTTAGTAGCGCCGGGAACACGATACTCTATAGTAGGACATTTTTCGCTATCGTAAAAGTTATTACCAAACACATAAATATATGGTTCTTCAGTTGTGTCAGGATGCCAACTGTAATCAAACTCTTTGATCTTAAAGCCGTCAATAGTATACCAATTCTTTGTAGTGGGTAATGCTTTAGCCTTGATATCAACATATTTGATCTCAGTAGCACCTTCGACTACATAGCGAGGTCCACCAGTCTTCTGCCATTGTGTACCGAATTGATAGATATATGCAGGATCTTTGGGATTAGGTTTCCAACTGAAATCGATCATAGACGCATCTATGTTATCAGGAATCTCCCAATTGGATTTGTCTTCACCTAGTTTTGCTTTGACGGCATGTATGTATTTTACCTGCGTTGCGCCCTTTGCTCTATATTCTATAGTGGGCATAGTCTCGGCAGGATATTGATCATTGCCGAACACATAGATATATGGTTCTTCTGTAGCATCAGGGTGCCAACTATAATCAAAATCCTTTATGACATAATTTTCAAGTACTGTGAACTTACTAGGATCTGGCAACGCCACGACACTTTGAAAGTCCATGTATTTTGCTTCAGTCGCACCAGGTACTACGTAACGAGGACCACCTGTCTTCTGATGTTGTGTGCTGAAGTAATAGATATAAGGAGGATCGTTGGGATTCGGCTTCCAACTGAAGTCAAATGCGGAAGCATCAACATTCTTAGGTATCTGCCAATTCGTGAAACTATTACCTAAATTAGCAACTTGAGTATCGATATATTTTAATTCAGTAGCGCCAGGAACTACGTATGAAACTGTGTTCATCACATCAGCAGAGTACCATTGATTACCGAACACATAAATGTAGGGTGACTCAGTTGTATCGGGGTGCCAACTAAAGTCGAAACTTTCTATTGTAATGTCTTCTGCTATCTTCCAATTATCGACAGTAGGCAATGCTACCGCCTTAATATTGTCCATGTATTTGATTTCAGATGCACCTTCGACTACGTATCTAGGACCGCCTGTCTTCTGATGTTGTGTGCCGAACTGATAGATATACGCCGGGTCGTTTGGTTTAGGTACCCAACTGAAGTCGAATGAAGATACATCGATGTTGTCTGGTACTTGCCAGTTAGCAAGATTAGTATCTAATTTTGCTTTTACTTCATGTACATACTTGATGACCGTAGCATCCGCTTCAGCATATTGAACTGTAGGCATATCTTCAGCATCATATAAGTTGTTGCCGAACACATAGATGTACGAATCTTCTGTAGCGTCTGGATGCCAACTATAATCAAAATCTTTGACCTTGATATTGTTTAATACTGTGAATTTCTCCGGTCTTGGTAGAGCCACGGCTACTTGAGTGTCGATATACTTGAGTTCAGTAGCACCATCTACAACAAATCTAGGTCCGCCTGTTTTTTGATGTTGTGTGCCAAACTGGTAAATGTATGGAGGATCGCCCGGATTAGGAATCCAACTAAAGTCAAATGACTTAACATCGATGTTCTCAGGTATATGCCAGTTGTCAAGGTTAGGACCTAGTGAGGCCCAGCAGTCTTTAACATACTTCTTCTCTGTAGCACCCGGCATTCTATATTCTATAGTAGGACAGATTTCAGCATCGTAATATTTGTTACCGAAGACATAGATATACGGGGGCGATGTTGAATCAGGATGCCAAGTATAATCAAAATGTTCTAATTTAAATTGCGGTAGTATATGCCAGTTAGGATCATCAGGCATAGGTTTAGCCATAGCCTTCAATCCGTCGATGTACTTGACTTCAGTTGCATCCTCAGATGCATACCTAGGACCGCCGTTCTTTTGCCATTGAGTCCCGAATTCATATATCAATGCGGGTTCTCTAGGATCAGGTCTCCAACTAAAGTCGAAACTATTCTTATCGATGTAATTAGGTATTTGCCAACGATCCCAATCCGGCAACAATTCTACTGTTGCCTTCATATATTTTACTTGAGTAGCACCTTTGACATGATACTCTAATGCACCCCCTAGTTCTACAGGATAATACTTGTTACCCCAACGATAGATATAAGGAGGATCGGTTGGATCCGGATGCCAACCGAAATCAAACTTACTTGTATCAACTTTATCAAGTAATACCCAAGAATCGTGCTTGACGTTCTTGCGCTTTAGTGGATCTACATCATTGCGATAAATGATGACTTTACTTTCTTCTTTAGAACACAACCATGTGCCGCTGTCTTTTTGATAGACACTAGGCCATACGTTGTTGTGATCTTGGGCCCATACTTCATTGTCAGGCAGAAATTCAAAATCAAATTCCCAATCGAATCTGGAATAATCACAAAATTCATTGATTATCCAGAAATGATCAGATGTGCATAGCGATCTAGCGTGATCTAAATCTCTTGCGGGTCTTTCTCGTGGGTGTGCGTTTGGCTTTTCACCAAAGTAAAAAACATCTCTCAGCATAAAATCTACTTATGATATGACTCTTAGGTTGTAAAGTTTTTCAAATCTATCAGCGTCACTACGGTCATTGACCATAGGCTCACCGCGTATGTTTAGTGATGTATTGAGTAGCATAGGACAGCCTGTTTTAGCATACCATGCTTCTAAGAGTTGTCGTATCCCAGATCGATCTTTAGGAACTGTCTGTACACGACTAGTGCCGTCATGATGAACAATAGCGGGATAAAGGTCAGGATGCCTGCAAGTGGCGATGACTTGCATATACCTACTATCACTCCAACCGCGAGGCATGTCAAAATACTGATCCACAT
>Ga0129333_10001721_pt1 | contig 20074 bp, 19 predicted proteins | sample CPB6_08_DNA_FD_94474 | JGI IMG/M metagenome (GOLD analysis project Ga0129333, IMG submission 94474) | Freshwater to marine salinity gradient microbial communities from Chesapeake Bay, USA - CPBay_Sum_0.6_0.8_DNA | ecosystem: Environmental > Aquatic > Marine > Coastal | place: USA: Chesapeake... | reverse complement strand
TCAATTGATAACGCCCGTCCAACGCGCACTCGCCGCTGCCGAGAGCATCCGCGCTGCCGCTGAGGCCGATGAGGAGTCCGGCATCCTTCACGCTGCCGGAATCATCCTGCAGAACTTCTCGACGCTCCGAGGACAAAGGAGACTGACGCTTGAACAAGCCGAAGACGTTGTGCGGCAGTACGTTATGGCACTGCTCAACAACGACCAGTTTGAGGCTGCTGCCACAATCCTTTGGGGTTCAAGCGCATACGACTGGACTCCGCTCTCATCACGCGAGACTTGGCGTTGCCTGTTCGAGCACGACAAGCTCCTCATTCAGGGGGCGGGGGCGATGGGCAAATCGTATGGGGCCGGAGCATGGTTTTACCTCGACTGGTATCGCGACCCAGCTTGGACAGCAATCAAGGTCGTCTCGCTCACCCGTGAGCACGCCGAGCGCAACATCTTCGCGTCCATCCGGAACTTTCACCGGAGCGCGTTGGTGCGTCCGCTGACCGAGGTTGCGGACGACCTGCAAGGTTCGTTGCAGGTCACGGCGGACAGCAAGCAGGGCATCCATCTCGTCGCAATCCCAAGGGGCGAGAGCGGGCACGGTACGTTGCGTGGGTTCCATCCGTCCCCGCGCTCTGGGCCGGAGCATCCGCGCTGGGGGCGTTTGAGCCGCACTCACGTCGTCCTCGATGAGGCCGAGGAGATTCCGGCGGGAGTCTGGGAGGGCATCAACAACATCCTCTCAACGGTCGATTTAAAGCACGACCGCAACCGTGTTAAGATTTTCGCAGCCAGCAACCCCAAAGACCGCACGTCAGATTTCGGGCAGCGGTGCGAGCCGAGGACAGGCTGGGGCAGCGTGGATTGCGAGGAGGATTGGGAGTGGGACTCCGGCATGGGGTTCCACGTCTTGCGACTCGACGCCGCACGCTGCGAGAACGTGATGGAACGTCGCATCGTCCACCACGGGCTGCAAACCTACGAGGGGTTTATGTCCTACATGAGCCGAGGTCACACGGCTGAGGCAATGACGATGGCTCGCGGCTGGTTTCCGGAGGAGGGAGCCGCGATGGCAATCATCGGCCCGAACCTGATGGACAAGGCGATGGGCATCGCTCGCTTCATCGGGCCAGTGGTGCCGCTCGCCGCATTCGACTTGGCTCTGGAGGGCAACGACAAGGTCATGTGCTCGCACGGGCGTTACGGACTCTCTGACGGCTGGAAAGGGCTGGACGGCACGTTCAGAGAGTTTCCGGATGGGCCGCGCAACGTGCTGCAACTCGACGCGCAGATGCCGTTTCCGAAGAAGCCAACGCTGGAACAGGCTGACGCAATCGCTGCCTTCTGCCGCGAGATGAAAATCGCACCGTCCGGACTTATCGTTGACAGAACTGGGAACGGGGCGGGCATCCATGACGTTCTGTGCTCGCGATTTGGCGAGGAAACGATGGGGCTTAACTTCAGCAGCGCGGCGTCGGATATACCGATATTCGCTGACGATAGTCGCTCCGCATCAGAGCTTTACAACGGAGTCGTCACTGAGCTTGTCTTCGGCGTCGCACGCTGGGTCGAGTTTGAGTACCTCAAAATCCGGCACGGTCACATTTCGAGCGACCTTGTAAGTCAGGCGACTGCACGCAGATACAAACAAAAAGGGCTGGGACTCGTTCGTGTTGAAAGCAAGGAAGAGTACTGCAAGCGAACACGAAGACCATCGCCGGACGCGCTGGATTCGTTGTCGCTGCTGGTTTACCTCGTTCGACACAGATTTGGCGTTGAGCAGCGGATGCTCAAGGAAAAGCCTCAACGCGAGCAGGTTGGGATGCGTTCAGTCATCGACGACACAAGCATATTTGTGGACTTCAGCGAATAACACGTTGACGTTTTGGTGAATCAGAGGCATAAGCACTGCTCGTCAAGTGACGACAATAAATATATGACAAGAATCGAAAAACTGCGGGAGCGTTGGGACAAAGTTGAAGCTGTTGCAAACGCTCGTAAAACCCACAACATTGCCGAAATCGCTCAGAAGTACGGCATCTCTGGCGTGACCGTTTCAAACTGGACGCGATTGCACGCGCTTGGTTTTGAGCGGGCTGCTGAGTTGCTCGCGCCAAAAGGCCGCAAAGCCACTCGCAAAGGCCCGAAGGCTCGTCTTGCTCAGGCGATTACGCTGCTTCAAAAGTTGGCTGCAACGCACATCGACGCGCCTCTCGTAGCGCAGGTCGATGCCTTCATCGCGGAGGTTACCGCACCCAAGGCGGAACCTGTTCTGGCGTAACCAATTACGCGACACCTTGCGTCTTCACGGGTAGTGCCGAGGAAAGTGGTGTGACAGCGGGAGAGACTGCAAAAATCAATAAATATATGGGCGGATATCCAGACCAAACACAATGCACTATGTCATTAAAATCAACGGAAGGAAAATCGAGCTTGCCTTCAAAACAAAAAGGCGAGCAATCGAAGCCGCGCTCGCAAGCGCAAAGGCCGAAGGCGGAATCACCGAATTCGCAGAGTACGCAGCGGGCAAAGGGGCGTGGGTGTGCAGTAGAGAAAACCAGTTCGATGTTCGACGGTGCGACATTGAGGGAGTTGGAAGTCCTCGTCCGCCAATGGGCAATGGACAGAGGCATTTATGAGCATTCGACGAGCCTCGCTCAGTTCATGAAAATGATTTCGGAGACTGGCGAGTTGGCTGACGCTCTCATGCGGGCGGGCCGGACAGATAATCGCGGGAGCGTCACGTTCTCGCCCCAGCGCGACGCTGTCACCGACGCCATCGGGGACATTCTCGTTTGCCTCATCAATGTGGCTTACCTTGAGGGGCTTTCATTGCAGCACTGCCTTCAGTTCGCATGGGAGCAAATCCGCGAGCGCAAAGGTAAGATGCTGCCATCGGGCGTTTTCCAGAAGGAGGGGCAATGATTAGAACAGGCCCAGACGACTTCGATGGCGACCTCGACGACGACCTCGACGACGTGGAGGAGCAGAAGCCTAGCCGAGAGGCGGGTATGCAAGCGGCGCACGACATTTTGACAGAAGCATCGCGATTTTTGCTGGCGAGATTTGCTTTGGACGGAGTCGTTACAATGTGCGCTAAGGAAAACGAAGAAGGGATTGTGTCCATCGCAGTCAACATCGGGACGAGTTTATACAACCCAAACTTGTTGAGAGCGATTGCGGCTGAGTTGAGCAAGTCGGTCAAAGAAATCATCAAAACTGAGGGCGAAGAGCCGTAATGTATTCGTTCGCTGGCGAACTGCCTCGCCATCAGTATGTTTGGGTGGACTCTAAGTTCACTCACGTCAAACCGCAGGGATTCGTCCCTGCGGTTTGGTTTGCGTTAACCTCCACGCCAGCAAGGATGTGGGGCTGCTCCGTAATGCTTGAGAACGGAGCCATTTACAGGGGCTTACCGCTGCACGCTCTGGCGAGCCGTGAGCGACCCGTGAGCGGCTGGGGAATGCGAGCAGCGCAGGAGTGGGGCTGCTACGGCTGGCAGTTCTCGACCATCGCGTATACTTACCTGTGCGGCCTTCCGCTCGTAGCCCAGTGCGGGAGCCGGAGATACAAAGGGAAGTACATATTCACTGCCGCTCCGTTCGACGACGGATTCTCTGACGAGCCTGAGCAGTCCAAGGAGTTCGTGTTCGCCGCACTTGACAACGGGAGATTTACTAGTCAGCCGACGAACCGAGTGGTATTCAGTGAGCGGTCGTTCACCAGCGAATCAATCAAGTTCCCGTCCGGACTGAAGCGGGCAAAGCATAAATACTCCGTCGAATGAGCAAAAAGAAACCATTTCAAGTCGAAGAAACAAACCTGTCTGCGTTAACACGTTACGCATTCAACCCGCGCACCCATACCGATTCGCAAATCGACCTCATCGCTGAGTCCATAAAGCGATTCGGTTGGACGGTGCCGATTCTCGTTGACGAGAACAACAGGATTGTCGCTGGTCACGGTCGAGCGTTGGCAGCGAGCCGACTGGGGCTTGAGAAGGTGCCGTGCATCCGCCTCTCCGGCCTGTCCGAGGCTGAGATTCGGGCGTACACCATCGCAGACAACCGACTCGCGCAGCTTTCGGCGTGGGACGACGACGTTCTGTCTTCGGAACTCGATGCGATTCTGGAGGCAGACCCATCGTTCAAGACGGTCGTCGGATTCACAGAGCAGGAGATTGCGGATATGATTGGCTCGCCAGCGGAAGTGCCTGAGCCGAAAGAGGAAAAGCCGAAGAAAGATACGACGATTTGCCCTAAGTGCTTGCATGAGTTTGTGTTATGAAGCTGATTGAAGGAATGATTCCACCAAACGGGTTTCACTTCCCAGAAGGGGATGTGATTCTGCGCGGAGATTCAGTGGAGCATCTTGTGAGCGTGATTGAGGCGTATCGCGCAGAGAATGGCATTCCGTACAAAGACGTTGAGCCTGAGATTCACGAATACTTCTGTTTGCGCTGGCCTTATTTTTGTCATTTTTATGACACAGAGCAGCATTTACAGCGTCCACTTACTTCGCCAGTAGCCGAGCCAGCATTGCTTAACGATTTGCAAGCATGGTCTGCCTCAATAATCAACCAGCAAAATGAACCGCTTGGGGTTGATGCGGGCGTCGCAGAAGCGCGGGCTGAGATTTGCAAGCGGTGCGACCACAACGTGAAGTGGAAGAGCGGATGCGGAAGTTGCATTAATGCGGTCGAGCGAACGACGGCTGCAATCCGCTCCGCGAGGGACACAACGACGAGCAAAAGACTTGGAGCGTGCAACGTCATGCGGCACTGCAACCGCACCGCTGTTTGGCTCGACAAAACCGCTTTCCTGAATCCTGCAAGTCCGCTTCCTAAAGCGTGCTGGCTCAACCAATAACGATATGGCAGACGTAGCAAAACCCTTCGACCCAAGCATAACGGACAAGTTCGCGGACAAAGCACCTCGCATTGAAAATGTCGGGGATAGGCCGCGTGGGCTGCGTCTTGATGTCAGCGACAAAACGAACGACAGCAACGATACCGTTGACCCAAAGACGCTAAAGGTTCGACGCACGTTCCGCGACGCTGCTCAGGCGTATTCGGCTTATAAACGCCTGAAACAGCAGAACTTGGAGCGCAACCGCAAGAACCAGTTGATTCAGAAGAAGTTAAACAACGAAACTCCATACGAGCCGAAGAAGCTGGAGAGCATGGGCCAAAACTGGCGCAGCAATCGCCCGACCGGATTCCTCTCGACGATGGCTGGCCGCGTTCAGGCACCATTCAAGGCGACGGTGGAACAGGCTGCTTCCCTGACGTTTGCGAAGTACCCTATTGAGTCGGTTGACTCGGAGCGTAAAACGAAAATCTTCCGCGAAGAGATAACCAAGTGCATTCGGTCTTGGCGCGGCTTTGATGACCTTGTGGCGCAGGTTGTGCATGAAAACACGGTCTTTGGTTATTGTGCGTTGATTTGGGACGATTTACGCGACTGGAAGCCCGACTTCCTCCGGCAAGACTACGTTTTCTTCTCCGTCGAGCAGCCGCAAGTGGCTGATGCGACGCCGATTTTTGCACGCAAGCGTCGGTATCTCATTGCGGAGTTGTTGCCCGTGCTGGAGGTTCCGGACATTTCGGTGATGGCGGGATGGCACCTCAAAAACCTCATCAAAGCCATCAACAGCGCGACTCCCACTGGACGCTCGCTTAATAGCGACGACGACGCTCGGCGGGTAGAGGATTGGATTCGCGAGGGCAGTTACGGGGCTTCCTACGAGTCGGACGCAAAGTACGTTGACTTGGGCGAAGTCGTTGTTCGTGAGCCGCATGGGCGCGTCTCCCGCTACCTCGTTGACGACAAAACGGGCGACGAAATTTGCACTCAGCTTGACCGCTACGCAAAGATGTCGGACGCGCTCGCGCTCTTCTCTGTTGATATCGGGAACGGCAACTTGATGTCTTCTCGCGGTGTCGGTCGCGACCTTTACAACACGCACGTTGCCATCGACAAGTCGCGCAACCTTGTAGTTGACAACACTTTAGTGCGCTCTCTGCTGCTCCTAAAAAAGGGGCCGCTCGCAAAGCCAAACATTGCTCCTCTCACGGTTAGCAACCCAATCGCAATCGTTTCAGAAGGTTACGAAGTCATCCCCCAGTCGCCTCCTGCCGACATTCAAGACTTCATCATGCTCGACAACTTCCAGTCGAGACTCGCTGAAATCCAGATTGGCACGTTCTTGCCGTCGTCAGCGATGAATCAAGGCGACCCAAAGACGGCTTCGGAAATCAATCGCATCGCCTCCATCGAAAATCAGATTCGCGAGGGCATCCTGACGCGCTTCTCGCGGCAGTTCTCACTCGCTGTCGAGCGGATGCAGCGCGGGATTGCTCATCCTGAGCATATCAAGGCAGCAGCCGACCTGAAGCTCAAGGTTGACCTAGCACGGCAGGTTGACCCGAACGCTGTTTGGGCACGACGCGAAGTCGTCGATGCGTTTGAGCAGTCTTCAATGCAGATGCCTCCGTTCCTTGTGGCGTTTGAAGTCCCGCGCCATCTCGACGAAGATGCGGTCAACTGCTGCTACCAGATGATGGAGCGCAACCTGCCTCCGTCTGACATTTTGCTCATGGCATTCTCGCCAGCGGCTGAACTGAACCCAGATACGACGGCTCAGGATTTACAGATTCTCGACCTGATGATTACCAAGTACATGGGCAATCCGAACATCGACCAAGACAAGCTGATGAAGCTGGATTGGACGCGCAAGCTGGGCGAGACGATTGCAAACGAAGTCATCCTTCCGAAAGACTCTGTTGAGGCGATTGCAATCGAAGCGACTCGCCAGCAAATCATTGAGTTGCAATCGATTATCGCTGGTCAGGAAGTCCCGATTTCTCCTCGCGACAATGACATGGTTCACCTCAACACGATGGCAGCGAAGCTCGCTCCGGTGATTCAAAACATTCCGCCAAACGGACTTCCGCCGGAGGGAATCATGCCGCTCGTCGCGGCCTTTGGACATTTCGCGCAGCACATTCAAAACGCCGAAGCCAAAGGAGCACCTCGCGAGCAGTTGGAGCCGTTCAAGGAGCTTTACAAGCTGGCCGCGCAACAGATTCAGCGCGGGCAAAATGTTCCGCCTCCGCCAGATATCGAGCCAGCAGCCGCTCCTCCAAGAGGTGGAGGTGCTCCGCGTCGCCCAAGCGCAGCAATGCAAGGAGTTGCCGGAGAGGCGTATACAAACCAAAGCGGCCCATCGCAGAATCAAGTCATTTCGGAGATTTCCAATCCGCCAAAACCGCAAACATCAGCAGTATAAACACATATGTGGAAACCAGAAGACACAACACTTTTGCGCGATTACAACGCAAAAGCAAAAGGGAAGCTCATCGAGCTTCTTAAATCGCAGTGCCCGCCTGTTTTAGGCGCAAACATTGAAGAGGTAGCCTTGGAGGCAAAGTACAAACAGGGCTACGAGCGAGCCGTGGATATTATCATGGGGCTGCTTAAAGCGCAGGATGAAGACAACGACGGGGGAACCAAACACGCGCAGATGTAATTATGGACGGAACCGAAGATGATTTTGGCGGAGACAATCTCGACAGCGAAGCAAGTATCGGCGAATTAGAGGCGCACATCGACTCGATGTTAGACGCTGAAGAGTCAGCAAATTCTGGCGCGTCAGGCGACAACACGTCGGAAGGAGGACTTGCTGAACAGGCTCAGAAGCTCGCTGAATCTCAGCAGTCAACGCCGCAGCAACAACAACAGCAAACGCCTGACGACGACATTTCTGCGATTGCAGAGCCGGAGGGTATGAGCGAGAAGAATCGCTCAAACTGGCAGAGGCTCCGAGAAACCGCTGCGACATACAAAAAGCAAGCCGCTGAAGCTGAACAGCTTAGGCAGCGCATCGCGGAGCTTGAAAAGGGGCAACCGCAAACGACTGCGCCGGAGGACTATGAGGAACTCAAAAAGTTCAAGGCGACGTTCGACATTCAGAATGACCCATCATTCCGCCAGAAGTTCTCTGACCAAATCGACAAGGCATCGCAAGGGATTTACGGGTTGCTCAAGAAGTGGAAAGCGAGCGATGAGACCATCACCGCAATTCAAAACGTGGGCGGGCCGAGCAAGGTTCCGTTGTCATGGTGGAAAACCAACGTCATCGACAAGCTGGCTGCTTCCGAAGAGACCTACCTCGACGCTCGAAAAATCGAAAACGCACTGGCGCAACTCGACGACATCGAAGCTGAGATGCAGTCCGAGATTGAAAACGCAAAGCAGAATGCGGACGGGTGGTACAAAAACAAGATGGAGGAGTTCCAGCAGAACTTTAACAAAAACCACGAAGAGGCTTGGAAGCACGTTGACGAACTGACCAAGGACATTCCCGCCTTCAGATACAAAGAAGTTCCGCAAAATGCTTCTCAAGAAGAGCTTGCGAAAATCAACTCACACAACGAATACGTTAAAGACTTGGAGGGCAAGTATATGTCTGCTCTCTACCCGAAGACGGTGAAGGATGCGGCGACGGTTGCAGCAGCGGCGACGCTCTCGCACATTCTGACGCACCAACTAGAGGTCGAGCAGAAGGAAAAGGCTTCGCTGCTCGCCGAGTTGAATCAACTTCGTGGGCGGATGGGAGCCGTGAGCGGAGCGGGCCGGATGCCGAAGTCAAACGCATCCACTGTTGTTACTCAACCGCAAGTGTCTTCTGCCTCAAGGATTAGCATGAATCCGCTTGACGCAATCGAGGCAGGACTCAGTGAAGCTGAAAGATAAATAAAGCCATGAAAATAATCAGAACGAAAACAAAAGACCTAAAGGAAGGCGAAGAGATATCCCTCAACCCGTTTGAGACCGACTCGTTTGACGACGTGCAGGAATCTGCTCCTGAGCAACTTGCGGAGGCGCAGCCGGAGCCTGAGCCGGAACCTGAAGTGAAGTCAGAGCCGGAGCCTCAGCCCGTTGAGCGAAAGCGCAAATCACTCGCGCTGAACGAGTCGAAAACCGAGCGCGGCAACAATCGATTCACGCCGGACTGGGAGGGGCGCGAAATCACACTGGGCCTTCCTTGGGTGCATGAGGCGAGCAAGCGCACGCTTATCGCATTGCTGGCTCTTGCTGTTGATTGCGGAAAAGAGCGGTTGCGGATTGATTGGGAGTTCTCACAGGACACTGTTCACGACGCGAAAAACAGCATCTGCGACCGATTCCTCAAGGAAGCTGAAAGCCAGTGGCTCTTCCTGCTCGGCGAGCAATACACGCCCGCTGTTGGGCGAGCGGGAGTGCTGCGCGGGCTTTTTGTTGAGCGTTCCAAAGCATTCTCTGATGACATTTTAGAGCGGCACGTTTTGAAGCGAATGTTTGCGGCTGGAAAAACCGTTGTGGGTGCGCTTGTTGGCTCACCTCGAAACGGACTCTTGAAGGCCGATTCAGCCATCAACCCAGAAATGGCAGACATCCTCCCGAATCGCATTGAAGGTGTAAAATGGACTAGCAGCGACTGTATGCTCATCCATCGCAGTGCGCTTCAGGACATTATAAAGACATTCCCTGCGCGAGCGGTTGACAGCAAGCCGTTTCAATTCTTCACGCCTCAACCAGAACTCACTGGAGATGAGGCGTTTTGCAGGATGGCACAAGCCAGTGGGCATATCCCGCACATCGATTTGGCAATCCCAGTGTTCTAGGCTGAGAAGCAAATCAACCTCCGCTCCTTTTTGGGGCGGGGGTTATTTTTTTGTCGATTCATCAAAAAAGCCTATTGACCTCAATCGAGGTTTGAGCTAGTTCCAGAAATAGCTCGGCGCACTCCCTCCGAATGGGAGCGACTAGCAGGAGTCAACAAAACCTGCAATCAGGCCGCAATAACTGCCCAAGCGTGCCGTGGGCGAGAACCAAACTGTCACCATCGGTGGCATCGCTTTGTCTCGCCAAAATCCGCGAGCAGAGCACACAACCTCCAACTCTCTAACTTCTTTAAAATCATATGCCTAATGACTGTATTGATATCGCAGTAGCGAACAACTTCGCTGCAAAAGACACCAACCGCATTGTTGGTCAAATCGCAAAGACGCTCGCTCGTAAGAGTCCGTACATCAACGTGCTTGAAGGCGGGACGCTCCCGAATGTGTCCGACACTGTTCGCAGCGTTGTGCAGGAAATCGCGTATCCGAACTCCGTACAAAACATTGCTGCGCCAGCATTTACGGACGACATCAATATGTGCGGAACCGGAGCGACTCCTGACGATGTCGGCTCGACCGAATATTCGTTCAAGCTCCAATCGCTTCGCGGACGTGGGCCGCGTGTTTGCGTTAAAACCGCTCGCACTGCATTTAAAAATGCGTACCTGCAAGCGCAAATCGCTCTGGAGAAGACGATTCTGCAAATCATCAACGCAGACATTCGCTACCAGTTGCAGTATCAATGCGGCATCAAATATGTGGTGAAGGCTGCTACGGCTTTCAACTCAAATGTGATTGGGGATATGCAGCAAATCAACACGACGTTTGGTGCATCAACCAATCTTCCGACTGGAGATTTGAACTTCCGGACTCTTTATCGTCTCGGCAGCTTCCTCCGCGAAGAAATGCTCGCAGAGCCGTTTACGACGGCTGAAGGGGAATTCTTCAAGGTCATCGCCAGTGCGGACGCAATCGAAAAGCTGCGTAACGACGCGGACGTAAAGGAAGACCTGAACTACCTGTCGGCAGGTTCCTTCAAGCTGGGGGAAGAGTCCATCAAGGGGTATCAGTTCCAAGGCTATCGCGGGTTTGCATTCGGGATTGACCAGCAGCCTTTGCGGTTCAACACGTTAGACGCTAACGGTAGGCCAAACTTCATCAGCCCAATCGCAAAGGCCAATGCCAGCTTCGGGTTTGCAACAAGACGCAATGCGGATTGGGTCAATGCGACATATGAAATCGCGTTGGTCATTGGTGGAGACTCGTTTAAGCGGCTTACGCCAGAGGCTTACACGGGCGAGGGAACCTTTAAGTGGGCACCTCAGTTGTTCGCTGGCGAGTTGGAGTGGACGTACTTTCGCGACAATGACTGCAATATGTACGGGGACTACGGTCAGCATATTTACCAGATTCAGCGTGCGTATCAGCCGATTCGCCCGCAGAACGTAGCTGCAATCGCTTACAAGCGTTGCGGTGAAAATCTGGGTGTGACGACCTGCACCATCTAAGTGATGTGACAGGGACGGGGGATGGAAACGTCCCCCGTCAAGTCACGTCACTTTTGCTGCCATGCCCACTTACTCAACCGCTCAATTCCGGCAGTATGTTGTTGATTTGCTTCAACAAGCAACTGGTCTGACAATCCAAATCCCAACCATTCTCGGCACCGCAGAGTACCGTGGGCTCGTCGTCGATTTGCTGACCGTCCTCGCGCAGGGCGGGGGAGCAAGCGGAAATGCGACGCAGATTCAAGGCCGAAATGTTTTGGCGACGGCTCCGACTTCGGGCCAAGTCCTCGCTTGGAATGGGACAGCATGGGCTCCAGCCGCAAGCAGCGGGGGAGGGGGGACGGTGACAAGCGTCACGCTATCTGCTGGAACAACGGGCTTTACAGTAACGAACCCAACCGTAACGACGAGCGGAACGATAACGCTTGCGGGGACGCTGAATGTTGCGAATGGGGGCACTGGCGCAACGACCGCAGCGGCAGCTTTGACTGCATTGGGCGCAGTCGCGAAAGCTGGCGACACAATGACAGGGAAGCTCACTGTCGCTGCGACCGACACTGAGGCCAAGCTCAACATCGGTGCGCCCCTCTCTGGAGGAAGTCCGTCAACGCTTGCCTCCGGCGACATTTGGATTTCCAACCAGAGCCGATTGTCTTGGAGAGCAGGTACATCCACATTCAATGCGGCAGGGCTAACGCAGCAGAATACGTTCAGCCAGCCGCAAGTCATTGGCTCAACGTCAAATGCATCTGCTGTACTCTCAGTTTCAAATACGGGAACTCGTGAAGCTGCAACCTTTACTGCTCAAGGCGCGTCCACGGCAGTAAGAATAACGCAAACTGGCACAGGAGAAGCATTTAGGGTAGAGGATGAAGCAAACCCAGACGCAACTGCATTTGTTATTTCGGCAAGTGGGCGCGTTGGGATAGGGACAGACCCAGATGCAACTGTTGGGTTAAAGCTCGATGCGACAGGCATTAAGTTCAGTGACGGCACGGTTCAAACGACCGCAGCAACTGGCGGAGGCAGCGGCACGGTAACAAGCATCACGGCAGGGACAGGGTTAACTGGCGGGACGATAACGACTTCTGGCACGGTTGCAGCGGACTTCGGGACTACAACTGGCAAAATAACAGAGGGAGGCACCACGGTTTTGAAGGCTGGAGACACGATGACTGGTAAGTTGAATACGCCAGCATCCACCACGAGCAATGCCGGATTGAATATTGGCGCGGGTACTGCACCGACATCTCCAACGTCAGGGGATATTTATATTGCAGGAGATATTCTTTCGTATCGCGGGACAACCGCAACGCGTTCTGTTGCAGCAACAAACGCAATAAATTCGTTTTCTGCTGCACAAGGAATTTCAGCTTCAACATCAGGAGCAGTTCTTGGAGTTACGCAGACAACTGGCTCAGGGGCAGCGATTTCAGCAACGCAAAATGCAACTGGGACTGGAATCGGCCTGACGGTTGACCTCAACAACACTGCATCAACAGCAGCGGCAGTTCGCATAACAAACTTAGGGACAGGCAATTGTTTGGTTGTCGAAGATTCGACAACTCCCGATGCGACACCATTCGCCATTTCGGCTTCGGGTCGAGTTGGGATTGGGGTTGCTCCCGATGCATCAGCCGCATTAGTTGTTGATGCTGGCGGGATTAAATTCAGCGACAACAACACGCTCACGACGCTTGTCGCTGGCGGAGACCTATCCGGCACGCTGCCGTCACCGACTGTCGCGAAACTTCAAGGGCGAGCCGTTGCAAACACTGCGCCGACATCAGGTCAAGTCTTGACGTGGAATGCAACGTCGAGCCAGTGGGAGCCATCCTCGTCAGCGGCAAGCGGAATCACCGCATTGACTGGGGACGTGACCGCATCTGGGTCTGGGTCGCAAGCCGCGACAGTTGCTCGCATTCGTGGTGTAAACGTCTCAACGACAGCACCAACGACAGGTCAGGTGCTTAAATACGATGGCACAAACTGGGCACCAGCAGCCGATACGGACACTGGAATCACTGCCCTCACGGGCGACGTAACTGCTTCAGGCTCAGGCTCGCAAGCAGCTACGGTCGCAAGGATACAAGGCAGAGCCGTTGCCTCTACGGCTCCGACTTCTGGACAGACGCTGACTTGGAATTCAACTACAAGTCAATGGGAACCAACGACATCTGCAAGTGGAGGAGGCGGAGTAGAGGTCTCAACATTCTTATCTTCAGGCACTTGGACAAAGCCGACAGGAGCAAAAAGAATTGAAATCTTCTTTGTTTCTGCTGGCGGAACCGGAGCGTGCGGTTCAAAGGGAATGCTTGGTGCAAGCGGCCCAGTCGTTTATGGGGGTACAGGCGGGGCCAGCGGAATATTCCAAAAAATTGACGCAAGCGCAGACAACATTCCAGCTTCGCTGAACATAACCATCGCAAAACCAGCGTACAATGGAACAATCCCAGCATTTTTCTTCCAAAGCTCATATGGAGGAGGCACGTCTGGGGCGCAGACAAAAATTGCAGAGGGGACAAACGACATCATTTCGCTCACCGCACCAGTTAGCATTAATGGCAACTCAGGGTGGACATCTGTTGCGACCGCAGCAACGCCATTGACATCCCTTGGCATTGTTGCGCCAACGTCGAATGTTTCGGCAGTGTCAAGCGCAGGGGCCGCATTCAGCGATGGGTCTACTGGAGGCTCAACTGGGAATGCAAGTAATTCCACGGCAGCACTTAACAGTTATTTTTGTTTTGTAAATATCGCGGTCACAGGCGTTAGTGGGACAATAACAAAAAACTCATCAGCAGAAAAACAGAGACCAATGCGTTGGGCGGGCGATATCGGCCCAAACTGCACTTCTGGCGGGCCCAGCGGCCCAGCGGCGCGTGGAGACCAAACGTCCCCGCAAATGGCAATTTACAATGGCGGAGATGGCGGCGGATGGTTTGAGCCGTTCACGCTTACAAGCGTGTCGTTAACATCTGGAAGCCAAAATGTTACCTGCGCTTCGACTGCTGGACTGTCAGCTGGCATGGCGATTACCGGAAATCCGGCGATACGCATTGGCAATTTTGTAACGACAATAAATAGCGCAACATCATTCAGCTTGAATGCGGCAGCGACTGCAACAGCTTCTGGGGTAACGCTTACGGTTGCCGCTGGCGTTGGCGGAGGCGGAGGCGGAGGGGGGTCAACAACTGGCAGCACTCCTATTCTTGTTCAAAATATAAATCTCACAAGTGGAACCACCACAGTTACTTGCAATTCAACTCGCGGGATAATTCCATTTATGGCGATAACTGGAGATGGCATTCCAGCAAACACGACCATTGCCTCGCTCACGGATGAAACCACATTTGTGCTTTCTGCTGCTGCAACAAGTTCGTTGAGCGGCTCTTATGCAGTAGCGAATGGACGTGGCGAGATATCAAATTTCCACATATCGAACGGCAGCAGTGTATCGAGCCAGATAGGCTCAACTCTTGGATTGACTTGGGGGCAAGGGCTCATGGCAACCGCATTGACACCCGCAAGCGCATCTAACGGAAGCTTCTCGCACGTTGCGTCAGTCTCTCCAACTGCGGTAACGCTTTCGCACCCAGCAACCTCTGCGGGAACGAGTCAAACGCTATATGTTGCCAATGCGGTTGGCTTTTTGGACGGTGTGAGCTGCACTGCAAGCTCCGCAGTTGTGACCGTCCCAAATAGTGCAGCCTTGCAGGTCGGGATGCTGATTGAAATTGTTTGGCCATTTACCTATTCCTGCACCAGCGGAAACGGAACGATAACTGTGGCAAACACGACGGGGCTTGCAGCCTTTGTAAATCAAAGAATTTTTGGGCCTTGCCTAAGACCTTATTCTCCAATCGTTTCTGGGGTGACGGCAAACGCAAACATAACCGTAACCAGCAGTGAAGTCGTTGCAACTGGCTCAAATTTGCAGGGTTATTTTAACCGCTATGGCGGAACGTCAACAGTTCCAAACTCAAGCGGTCACTCTTATGTCAGAATTAAATCAATCGACAGCTTGACTCAAATCACACTTGACACGCCGCTTCTTTTAACGCAGTCGAACGTGACGCTCATGTATGCAACCGTTGCCGGATTCGGTGGTATCGGAGCCGCTGGCGGAGTGAAAATTGTAACATACAAGTAAAATGAAAATCGAAGGTTGGGCAATTGTTGAAAAAGCAACCGGAATTGTTCTTGAGGTAATTCTTTACGACGGTGTTTCTGAGTATGCCGTTGCTGAGTCAAATTTTTTGGTAAAAGCTCCTGATTATGTGAGAATTGGGTGGCTATACAATGGGGACGGAACATTCACTGAAAATGTCTAAAGGCGTTTCACTTTCAGTCGGCGATGGAGAAAAGCTTCCGGTATCGCGAGGTGCTGGGTTGACAGAGAAGGGGCGTCGTGCTTACAACCGTGCAACGGGGAGCAACCTCAAGGCTCCGGCACCAAATCCAAAAACCAAGGCAGACAAGGGGCGTAAGAAGTCGTTCTGCGCCAGAATGAAAGGTGTGGTTCGTAATTCAAAGGGGCCAGCCGAGCGGGCAAGAGCAAGTTTAAGACGTTGGAACTGTAGCTAATATGAAATACCTCATTGACAGACTGTTAGAGCCTTCGACATGGAGAGGGCTGGTTGCACTGATTACGGTTTTTTCTGCGAAAGCAAGGCCGGAAGCTGCCGAAAGCATAGTTACCGCTGGGGCAAGCGTTTACGCAGCCATCCAGATTCTTCGCAAGGAGGGCAATGGAAAAAATCCTTGAAAGTCTGATTGCTCAAGGCCCGATTGCAGCCGTTCTTGGTGGAGGCATATGGTGGCTCGCCGCTCGGCTAAAAGAATCTGAGGGGAAAGCAGATAAGCGCATTGACGCTGTCGAAGCGCGGGCTGAGGCTTGCGAGAAAGACAGGGAGAGACTTTGGCAACGTGTTGCGGAACTCGCTGAACGGTAATGGATGAACGCTCTGAGAAGAATCTCGCGAAGCTGCACCCAAAAGTGCAACAACGCTTTCGCGACTTTTTGATTGAGGCTCAATCCATTGCGGCAGAACTCGGCGTCGAGTATCGAGCCATTTCCAGTTTGCGAACATTTGCCGAGCAGGACGCTCTATACGCCCAAGGACGCACCAACAAAAGCCTTCCGAGGGTCACCAACGCCAAGGCGGGTCAGAGCTACCACAATTATGGCCTAGCCATCGACTGTGGCGTTTTTCGAGGCAAGTCATACCTCGATGACAGCGAGCCAAAAACTGCCGACCTCATGCACCATCGAGCCGGAGCGATTGCAGAGAAACACGGCTTGACGTGGGGAGGGACTTTCAAGGGGTTGTACGACGCCCCACATTTCGAGTTTTCAAAAGGTTTGCCAATCGCGACGCTGCTTGAGCGTCACAACAAAAATCAGGAGTTGTTATGAGTTGTGAATCAGATGTTTGCAGACAGGATATTCCGTATCCCATTGTGTCTCAGGAGAGTGTTGCGAGCATCCTCGGCAACCTGACCTCCGCGCTTTACGGAACAGTCACGAAAACCGTTGTCGATGGGCGCGTTGTTTGGTCAACGTGCGACGTAAATCAACAGGCAGTGGTCTTTGGAATTCCTCGTTTGGCTGGCGAGGGGTTGATGTGTTACTTTTTGCGAGCGTTCCAAGACACTCGCGTTGTTGCTGTTCCGCAAGCAACGGGTAATTCTCAGTTGTTGCGTTCCGTATCTGTCGGCTCGCAGAACTTGAATTGGATTGATTTTTCGGAGTCCGCAACGGCTGGAACAATTGTTCAGCGCACCAGTACTGGCGCAATCACTGCCGCTGGATTAACGGTTGGCGCATCCGGAATCACGTTCTCTGGGGGGACGATTCAAACTGCTGCCGCAAACCCAGCAATAGCATTGCCGCTCATTGACGGAACCGCAACTGTCGGAACATCGCTTCTTTACGCAAGAGAAGACCACAAGCATCCCAGCGATACTGGACGGCTTTCGACATCCGGAGGAGCATTATCCGCAAATCAGGGGACTCAAGTCTTAACGATAACAAACAATGGTACGGGGGGCGTATTGACGTTGAATTCAACGGCAACTGCAACTCAGGATGTTCTGACGATAACAAATCTTGGCACTGGCAAGTCGCTGATAATCAATGACCAAACAATTCCAGACACAACCGCATTCGTTGTGGATTCGGGAGGAAATGTCGGGATAGGCATTGACGGTCTTCCACTTGCAAAGCTGCAAGTCGAGGGAAATGTTCAGCTTGGGAGGCAAAATTCCGTAGACGAAGGGGGCCAGATAGACTTCTGTCGCGCTTCAGACAACGCGAAGGCGTGGGTAATCGATTGCTTCGGAACAGACACAGGCACAAATTCTGGCACGCTCAGAATCTTTGACCATCAAACCACGCTCGCCAGAGTCACATTAACTCAGTCGCAGTTTAGCGTAAAAAATACGTTTATATCAGAATCAAACTCAAGTTTCTACGGCAACATAAACGTAGATACACAAACGCAATCTGCGTACAACTCGACCATCCTTGTCAATGTCAGGAATGCAAGCACCGCAACAGCAGATTGCTTTTCCATAACAAATAACGGCTCTGGGAGGTCATTTGTTGTAAATGACTCAAATGGAGATACAAGCCCATTTGTTGTTGATGCAAGCGGAAACGTCGGGATTGGAACTTCCGCGCCAAGCGACAAGTTGCAGGTTGTTGGGGCTGGCACTTTTGCCAACCTGAACGTGCTTCCAACGTCTTCCTCGACAGCGATTTACACGGTTCCTGAAAACACAGCGCACGGGCTTTACATAAACGTGATTCCCCAGACCGGAATGTCTGGTTCTGCGATGCTTGTTCGCGAGTCTGGGTTAACGACGCGCTTTGAAATCACCAAAACAGGGAAGGTCGGCATCGGTGCAGCAGCGACGACAGCGGCTCTGCGGATATCCGGTGGAGGTCTTGAGTTCCCAGACGGCTCGATTCAAAACACTGCCGCGCTAACAAGCGGTGGTGGCGTTTTGGTTTCGAGCGGCACCTCTCCAACACTTGGAGCAACGAACAACGGGACGGGTTCATCGTTCGTTGTTGCCAACACGTCAGCATCAACTTCGGACTGCGTTTCCATCGTAAATCAAGGTTCTGGCAACTCGCTGTTTGTTGGCGACCAGTTGAGCGATACAAGTCCGTTCGTTGTTGACGCTTCTGGGAATGTCGGCATCAAAACATCCTCTCCGCTTGATGCATTGGATGTAAATGGAGTCGTGAGACTTAGCCGCATCGATACAACATCCGAGGGAGGCGAGATTGCATTTGCGCGAGCTTCGGATAACGCAGTCGCTTGGCGCATCGACCAAGCTGGCACGACGGGTAATGGGGCGTTGAGAATTCTGGATGCTGGTGGCACAGTGAGGCTTAGTTTGACTGAAACGCTTGTTTCGACAGCAACGCCATTCACGGTAACGAACACTCTAACCGCATCGAGCATAAGCTCTTCTGGCAACATAACGACCACCGCAAACGTATCTGGCGCGTATCTGTTAGCCAAAGGGGCCGTGATAAACAACACGGGTGGCGATTCAAGCATTGAGCTTGGTGGCGACGGAAATGTTTACATCGATTTCAAAAAGCCAAATACCGACGATTACGATTTGCGTATATCGACTGACGGGACTGCGTCAAGATTGAATTGTGGCACTACTGGCCCGCTTTATCTCAACGATGTTTCGCCCCAAAATGTTTTTGCTGCTTCCGGCGGAGGAAACTTGGTAGTTGGCACGGGGAGTGCGATTTCAAAATTAACTGTTCACGGTGACGTTCGACTTGACAGCAACGGGAAGTTGTTTTTAGGCCGAATGAACTCTACGTCAGAAGGTGGTCAGTTAGAGTTTTGCAGGGCTTCCGATAACACTTCGGCTTGGATTATTGACCAAAGCGGAAGCGGAAACATATCTGGGGTGCTGCGATTCATCGAAAGCGCAACGCAGGTAACAAAACTAACAATTGACTCGACGCTGATAACGGCAGCAGTCCCGATATCCGTTCCAACGCCAACGCTTCCCTCGCACGCAACAACAAAAACGTATGTTGACAATAAGTTTAACAGCATTGGCGGGATACTTGCTGCTTCTGTTGTTTTTAGTGGGGCGCAAATAGCAGGAACAGCATGGAGCCGCGCAATAGTGAACGGCACAAGCACTGTAACTGTGACTATGGCAAATCACAATCTTGCCGTATACCAATATGTATATTTAATTTTCTCAGGAAGCACTGCAAATAAACCAACGGACGGCTGGAGAAGTGTAACCGCTATTGTATCGGCAAGTCAATTCGAGTTTGTTGACGAATTCAATAGCACTACAGCATCCGCGACTGCCGCTGTCACGCAAACTCTTGCAATTAAAGATTCTGCAAGTATCAAAAACATAACAAGGACTGGTACTGGCGTGTATAATATTGATTTTTCAGATTATGCTCAACCATACGACGCTAATTATGTAGCGTACTCTCAAGCAATGGGCGCGAGCGCAGCGACGAGCACAAACATGGCAACGCAAATCCGGAGTAAAACAACGACAGGTTGCTCGCTGATTGTGCAAAACGCAAGCAGCGGTGCGCTTGCAGATTCAGCCGAGATTACATTTGTGAGATTCTCCCCAATACTTAATGGATATCCGTTTGGAGTTTAACGTAAAAATATGAAACAAAACGAAATGTCAATGGGTGCTGCTCCGGCAGCAGGGATAGATTCAGGAATGGGCGCAGAAATGCCTCCAGCAGCAGCAGGGATGCCCCCAGAAGGGGCCGGAATGGGCGCGGAAGGTGGCGAGACCATCGAAATCCCGAAAGCGATGTTCATGGCGATTTACGACGTTATCAAGAACCTCTCTTCGGGCCTCAGCGAGTTCGCAACAATGCTCG
>Ga0129333_10001720_pt1 | contig 20080 bp, 19 predicted proteins | sample CPB6_08_DNA_FD_94474 | JGI IMG/M metagenome (GOLD analysis project Ga0129333, IMG submission 94474) | Freshwater to marine salinity gradient microbial communities from Chesapeake Bay, USA - CPBay_Sum_0.6_0.8_DNA | ecosystem: Environmental > Aquatic > Marine > Coastal | place: USA: Chesapeake... | reverse complement strand
GCCTCTTCTATAGGATCTGTAGGATACATTAAAGCCCTTAATGTAGTTAGCAACGCAGACGAGTTTGACATAAACCTGATTGTAACACCTGGCGCAACAATTAAAGACCATCCAGCAATCATAAACAAAGCAATTGAAGTTGCTGAAGACAGAGGTGACTGCTTTGTAATTGCAGATCCAGTTAAACAAGGACAATCAGTTGCAGCAGCAATCGCAGCAGTAGAAGATAGCTCAATTGATTCTAACTACGTAGGCACTTACTGGCCTTGGGTTAAAATCCTAGACATAAACAAAAACAAGCCAGTATGGGTACCACCATCCGTAGTAGTACCTCGTGTAATGGCCTACAACGATTCTGTAGCATACGAATGGTTTGCGCCAGCAGGTCTGAATCGTGGTGGTATATCTGAAGCAATCGACATTGAACTTAAGCTTAGCCAAGCAGATAGAAACGATCTGTATGATAACAGAATCAATGCAATCGCAACATTCCCTAATCAAGGAATTTGTATCTGGGGTCAGAAAACAATGCAAGCAAAACCATCAGCTCTTGATAGAATCAACGTTAGACGTTTGATGATCACTCTGAAAAAGTATATTGCATCTGCGAGCCGCTACCTGGTGTTTGAAAACAATACCACAGCCACTCGCCAAAGATTCCTTAACATTGTGAATCCATACCTGCAAACAGTACAAGCACGTCAAGGATTATATGCGTTCAGAGTTGTAATGGATGAAACCAACAACACACCAGATGTAATCGATCGTAACATTCTATACGGACAGATTTATCTGCAACCAGCAAAAGCAGCAGAATTCATCGTATTAGACTTTAATGTGCTGCCTACCGGAGCAACTTTTAACAACGCGTAATAATTATTAGAAAATAGCGACATGGCAAACTTAATAGAAAACAACGAAATCTTCTACACTCCGTACGAACCCAAAGTACAGAATAGATTTATCCTGCAGATTGATGGCATACCATCATTTCTTTGCAAAAAAGTCTCTCGTCCACAGATTGAATGTGGTGAGGTAGTACTGGAGCACATCAACCTTATTCGTAAGATGAAAGGTAAGTGTAAGTGGAGTGATATAACACTTACAATGTATGATGCAATCGTACCTTCCGGAGCACAGGCCGTAATGGAGTGGGTTAGAACAGCTCACGAATCTGTAACTGGTCGTGATGGATACGCAGACTTCTACAAAAAAGACTTTGATATTTTTGTACTTGGTCCGGTAGGAGACAAAATTGAAAACTGGAAAGTGAAAGGAGCCTACATTAAAACCGCACAGTTTGGTGACATGGATTGGGCAACTGAAACAGCAGTTGAAATTCAGCTGACCTTAGGTATAGACTACGCAGTACTTGAATATTAAACAACATCAAAACAATGAAATAAGCCAGCCCTTAAAAGCTGGCTTTTTTGTTTTTAGTGATCTATTTATAGTAAAACACAGATGAATTACAAAAAGCAGATACAAAGGAAGGTTTTGAAAAAGGCTATGTTACTATTTAAGCAAATGATTCGTAAACAAAAGGATCGCCAAAAGCATGAAACTCACAGAATTTAGAAAACTAATCCGCGAAGAAGTTAAGAAAGTCTTAAAGGAAGGCGACGATCTCAGGCTTCTGGATGATTTAGATGTACTTATACCAACAATAAAACGTGCATTCAAAACCAAGTATCCAGATCCATTATATTTTCAAAATGATGCAAATTATTTGTACGTGAGTACGGATAAAAGAAACCCGGATGCCGCTAGTATGTGGGGCAGGGGTAATCCAAAACATTACTACCTAGCCATCAATTTATATGCTGATGATGCTGAATTGGTGTTGGTAGTAGCAAATGCAACTGCTAACAATTTCAAAGGTGTAACTACGCCAATATTAAAAGCCATATTTGATTATGGTATGAAGGCGCTAAAACCAGTAAAAAAGAAGGTTTTGTCTATTGAAGATGATAAAAGTGGCGGTGTATGGAAAAAAATAGCATTACAACTAGGTGTAACATACGAAGCAGATGGTGAACCGGTAGGGACAGATGACGATAAGGATACACGATACGATTGGATTATGACCGTGAAGTCCAAATCAGACGATAAGTCAAAACAGAAAATTATACAAATACTTAAAAACGCAGGTATTAAGTCCTCAATCAAGATAACACCATCTGATCCTAGAGTACAAGCGTCAACTAAAACAACTGATCTTGTTAATATTGGTGTAGGTGAAAATTATCTTGAAATGGCAAAGAAAGCGTTACATCAAGCAGGATATCGCCGACCGGCCGGCTATAAAAAGCTAATTTAGTAAGCTACTTTTCTTACACGGTTATATTTATATAAAACAAACAAACGTTATGTCAAAGGTTGTAAACGACAATTACCCCAATCGTCCATTATCCGACGATGAAATCAAAGCAAAATTTCTCGAACACTCCGTAAACACTGGTCACATAGAGACTACTACACAGACAGATGTACCTACCGAAGTAATCGAGTTACCATCAAAAGGATGGTTTTATCCAGAAGGACATCCACTATCTTCTGGAAAAATTGAAATGAAGTATATGACTGCAAAAGAGGAGGATATACTCGCTTCTCCTAATCTTATTAAGCAGGGTGTAGTAATCGATAAATTGTTATCCTCACTTATTGTAACCAAAATTAACTATAACGATTTACTGACAATAGACAAAAACGCTGTATTCATTGCAGCTCGGATCTTAGCTTATGGTGCTGATTATGACATAGATATTACATGCCCAAGTTGTGGTGAAAAATCTAAACACACAATTGACCTGCAGCAGTTTGAAGAAAAGGAGATTGATTGGAGTGCGTTTACAAAAGGTCAAACAACACACAAGTTTACACTTCCCGCTTCCAAAAAAGTATTAGAGCTGAAGTTTTTAACTCATGGTGATGAAAAAAGAATTGACGAAGCAATCAAAGCAGCTAAAAAACTAACTAAAATCACAGGTGTAGATCCAGACCTAACAACAAGGTTAAAACACATGATTGTTTCTGTGGATGGTGTTACTGATCTTCCTACAATATCTAAAACAGTGGATACTATGCTTTCTCGTGATTCACTCGAATTGCGTAAGCATTTAAAGAAGGTTACACCGGATATTGACACAACCTTTACATTCACCTGTCCTCACTGTTCATACGAACAAGAAAAGATGGCTTTGCCCATCAATATGAACTTTTTTTGGCCTGGGGTCTGACTACAGACCCATTCTGCAAGACCAGATCTTTGATCTGATGTATTACGGGAAAATGGGATGGACGTATACTGAACTGTACAACCTTCCAACCCACCTGCGGAGATACTTTTATCTCAGGTTAGCAAAAATAAAAAAGGAGGAAGCGGAGGCCGAAAAAGCTGCCTACGATAAAGCCAAATCAGGTAAAAGATAAGCCAGCTTAAACACTGGCTTTTTCTTTTGCAAAACTATTTATAAGAAATGCCTCTAAATGAAACGCAAAATCACAAAAGAAGTACTTAATCAAATTATTCAAGAAGAGTATAAAAATCAAATTATGGAAGAAGGAATAGTCAACTGGCTTTTGGATAAAGCGACCAATTTTGTAAAAGGTCATTTCAACCACGTAGCCGATTATCAATATGCTCGATTACTAAAATCGCCCGAATTCAAGTCTCTACACAAAAGATTTGGAATGAGTGAAAAAGATTTTATGAGTAAAGCTACTAAAATAGTTAAGGAAAATCCAAAGAGGTTTGAACAAATACTTGCTTACGACGCTTCAAAGTCTCGCTACTCAAAATTTTTTTAACATAGATGGCTAACAAGCTAAATATCGATCCAAGTGAATTTCAAAATTTAACAAGGCAGATCGCGGACGCCATCGCTAGCGGCATGCAACAAGGAGCCAAAAAAGGAGGTCAATCATTTGGTGGGGGTGACCTCATCAAAGAGATGAGAGCTCAGCTAAACGAACTAAACCAACAAGAAAAAGTAAGGGATTTTGCAACTAAGGTGAGAAAGCAATTTCTTAATGAGAATCTATCACCACAACGCTTGGAGATACAAATCGTTAAGCAGCAACAACTAGAGAGAAACAATTTAGTGAAAACTGCAGCAGAACAAAACATTATAGAATTAGGAATTTTAAAGCTTCATGCTCAACAAGCAGGAAATCAAGCACTTGTGGATCTATATGATAAAAAGATTGCAAAATCACAAAAGTTTATTGAATCTGTGGAGCAGGAAAATGCGGAGATAGAAGGCACAGCAAAGGCATTAGATAAAAAGTTGGCTCAACAAGAGAGAGAGGATGAGTTTAATAGCAAGCAGAGAGAGGTTGGGGAGAAACTTAAAGAGATAAACCACAAGCTGAAGGAACGTGTAGGAATAACACAAGAACTTATAGATCAACTGAGAACACCACAACTAGCGGGAGGAGTGTTTGCTGAGCAGATGGCTGAAAAGATAGGACATGTTAATCACACAATGCACGAACTGGTAGACAGTGGTATGCAGGCTGGTGAAGCAATTAACCTAATGCGAGAGGACTTTTCAATAATGAGTGCAGTAGGTTTAAGCAAAGTCAGTGAGGTGAGCAAAAACTTAGTAGAGAATTTTGGTACAGCAAAGGTACTAACAGAAGAACAAAGAGCTGCCGTTGGTCAAATGGCTACTAGCTATGGATTAGCTGGTGATGAAGCTGCTAATCTAACAATGGCGATAAGTAGAATGCCTGGTGAAAGCAAAGACACGGCAACAAACTTCGCAAAGACTGCAGAAAACGTCGGTAAGATGTCCGGAGTGTTGCCATCCCAGATTATGAAAGAAATGGCAAAAAACTCAGGATTGACAGCAACATATTCAAAGGGTGGTGCTGAGGGATTTGCTAAAGCAGCCGCATCGGCCAAAAAAATGGGAGTTGAGTTGGGTTCAGTCCTCAGTGCAGCAGAAAAAACATTAGACTTTGAGAGCTCTATTAACAGTCAAATGCAAGCCTCTGTATTAACAGGGAAGCAGTTAAACTTTGACCGCTTAAGATCAGCTGCATTAGCGGGTGACTCAAACGCAATACTACAAGAGCAAGCAAACATAATGAAACAAGTGGGTAGCTTGGACAATATGAACCTCCTGCAGAAAAAGGCATTAGCAGAGTCGTTGAATATGACTGTTGAAGAGCTTACAAAATTCAACGAAGCTCAAAAGCTTGAAAACCAATACTTTGGAGAAAATTCTACTATGTTGGATAGGGTAATTGGTGGTGTGATGAAATATGGTGGGGCAACAGCAGGATTTGTAAAAGAAAATGGCTTACTGATACTAAGTTTCATACAAACACTACCGCTACTTGGTTCAATGATATCTGGACTCGCTTCTGGGGCAGCTGCGTTAGTCACAAAAACCATAGCTCTATTTTCAAACACAGCAGCTCAAACTCTAAATACATCAGTAACAGAAGCCAGTATACCAGTAACAACAGCGTCAGGTCAAGCGGCAAAGGGAGCAGCTACAAGCATGTTGGCCTTGGGTGGTGCAATACTGATGATAGGAGCTGGTATTGGCTTAGCTACAATGGGAATAGCTAACTTAGCAGAGGCTATAAAAGGAATGAATAGTGATCAGATGATTACGTTGGGTGCAATCTTAGCTGGAATTGCTGTTGGTATAGGTATACTCGCTGCCACATCATTTACAGCTGCCCCAGGTTTAGGAGCACTAGCACTTGCTGTTATGGGTGTTGGAGCTGGCTTACTTATGATGGGCACGGGAATTGGCATAGCAGCAGCAGGGATGTCTTTGTTAGTAGCAACACTAAAAGAGGTACCGTTTGAAAATCTATTAGCGTTACCGATTGCATTTATGGGAATAGGTGCCGGATTGTACATGATGGCTACCGCAGGACTAGCTGCTTTACCAGTGATAGGTGCATTAGTGGGATTGGCAGTAGCAGCACCAGCGTTAGCAAAATTAGCAGATTCCTTAGGATTTAGTACTGCAGAGGGTGGTGCGGAGCAGCAAGAGGATGGGGTAAAAATACTTGCAGACAAGATCGATCAATTAATAGCTGTTGTATCTCAAGGAAGTACCATCAATATGGACGGCAGGAAGGTAGGTGAAGTTATAGCATTAGCAATGCCTGTTAGAGGTATTAAATAAACACACTATAATGGCACAAATATTTAAAACAATTAGCTTGGAAGAACGACTCAAAAACAGTCGATACAATCAAGCACCAATAACACCTCAGCCAGTTAAGCAAGGACAAACACCCACATTATCCATACAACAACCTGTCAATCAAGGGACTATTAAACTGCAGGATAATATAAACGAAGTCAACCAGGGTGGTATCACAATTGCAGCAAAGCAATATACACCACAACTAGAGGCTACACAACTCAAAGTAACACAAAACACACCAGAAAAAAACAGCGCAATACTTAAAGCAACACTTTCAAACAAACAGCAGGTGCTGCCACAGATCGGTCAATTCAGTACGCTATCATTAGCCAGTAGACCGGTGCCTTTCGTAAACACAAAGTTTAGATCATCTATTAATTTAGCAGAGAGACTTAATCAACCTCAGCTAGGCACAACAAGGCACTTAGCACAATACTTTGTAACCGACCAATTCACAGACTATATTACTATAACACCGTTTGGAGTATTTAATCATACGAGCAACATAGTCCTATTACAACCAGCCACAACACTTAATCAAGGAGGATTACTACCAGCAACTATTACATTTGTACCCAATCATACATCAAACATAACACCTACCACACCAACAAGCAATATAATATTAAGGCAGGGAGGATTGTTCAGCAATCAGCAGTATAGTTCTTTTGTCACTACTAACAGCATGTCCCAGGATGTGATATTACGTCAAGGTGCAATTTTATACCAAGGCAATCTAACATCGGTTGTAAGTCCTGAAGAAGTTCCGGTAGTAGGTAGCTTAACAACAAATCCAAACGTAGAGCCACAAATTCCAGCAAGTGTAGCAACAATTACCTACTTGCAAGGAATAATATCAGTATCTGGTGTAGAGACGGGACCTATTGAGCCTTCACTAACACCAGTTGAGCTTCCAAAACCAGTTCCAACAAACATTACAATAATTAATCCAGTTGAGCTTCCGGTACTGGTGCCAAACAACATAGTGATAGTATCACCGATTACACAAATTGAGCAGGGAGGTACAAATCCAACACCTATAACTTTCGTTCCAGCGATAAGAACACCAACATTACAAGTACTCGGCTACTCAGCCGACAGATCAGCAGCATTCTTTTTTCCAGAGGTTAAGCATGGTAGTGCGTCTATTAGGAACAGTTCGTTTGGAGCTGTTAGTTTATCACCACTTGGCCAAAACAAGATTGATTTAGGAATACTTACACAGTTTAGAGGTGGGAGACCGATAAATAATGAGAACGGAATAGCACCTTACATACAAAACCTCAAATCAGAGAGTGGTGGGGTCAACGCTGTAAAATACGATAATACTACTGGGCAAGCAAACAACCCAACTGGCTTCAGTATATATCCAGCCAACTACACACAAAACAACCCAAATCCACTAGGCTCAGCGTTGGTAGAAGATGGGATAGATCCTGCTGGGAACGCTGATCAAATACAAAACTTGGTGAGTACATCTCAGGAGGCGTTTAATGAAAAGTATAAAACACTTTTTGATAGTGCTAGTTATTTACCATACGATCAACTGATCCAACGTGAAAAGAGTTTATCAGAAGGCGCAGCACAACCAAAACAAAACTATCAATCAAAACGCACAACACCATCAATACAAGTTGACCCTCTTAGCACAAGAGCGGATAAGGACATTGTTGAACTTAGGATCGCATCTTTAGTCGGTGGTGGATCAGTAAGATTTGAAGCGTATATAACATCGTTTAGCGATAACTTCACCGTTGGCTGGAACGATCTGCAGTATGTTGGTAGGCAGGATATTTTAAAAACATTTAAAAGTAGTACTAGAGGTGGTAGTGTAGGTTTTAAAGTAGCCTGCTTTACAAAAGCCGATCTAGGACAACTTTACAGCAGACTCAACTCTCTAATAAAAATTACTAGTGTTGGTAGAGGAAATTCGGCTGGAAATACGTATATTACAGGACCACTATGCTCGATCACTGTAGGTAGATGGTTTAAAGATACACCGTGTGTATTTAACTCGGTTAAGTACGACATACAACCAGCAGACTACAGTTGGGATATAGATAACAAAATGCCACATCTTGTTGACGTAGCATTGGATTTTGCAATACTTGGTGATAGAGCTGGTAATCCACTCAACGCAACATCAAACAACTACTTTGATTATTTAGGATAATGAACAGATACGAAAACATACCAACAAAAACAAACGACAACGGAAAGCGTGTAACTAGATCTGTGTTGTATCCACCAATACCAAGACAGCTTAGCGACATATATTTAATCACTACACCTGGTGATAGACTGGACTTACTGTCCTACAAATATTATGGATCGGTAGGTTACTGGTGGATCATAGCAGAAGCAAACGGAATTGGTAAAGGCAGCCTAACTATTCCACCAGGTTTACAGCTCAGAGTTCCAACCCAAGTAAGTGACATAGTAGCAAGCTATGAGCAGTTAAACAGTTAAAGTTATGAAAAATCCATTTGGTAAAAAAGCGGTACCAGAAAAAACACAACGAGAAATAGATGCTCGTGCTGGCAAACAGGGCATCTTGTGGGCAGCGAAAAGATTTCCTTGGATCCATGTCACTAGCCTATCGGACAAATGTGAAACACGATACCGAGATCTATCTAGCGTAACAAGTAGAGATTTGTATCAATCCGATTATGTGAGACCGTATCCTATTGTAACACAAGTGAATATTAAAAAACAAGGGGAGTTAGGAACAACACGAAAAATCACAATCAACCTAATAGCATTCACAGACGAACAACTCAAACAACTAAGCAAATGCTACTTTATTCCGAGAATGGGAGTAAGAGTGCAATGGGGATGGTCTCAGTCAGCCTTAGGTGATGGTATTCCACCACTAATAACAGATAGAAAACTATCAGATCCAGTAGCAATATGTTTAATGAATGCACAATCTGCTAAGTATCCAAACTACAACGGCCTTCAAGGTGTTGTTGCTAATTTTACATACGGATTAAATACTAACGGTTATTGGGACTGTGTAGTGGAAGTGGTATCCGCAACAGATTCGTTTGCCACAGCAAAGGTACACGAGTACTCCTGTCCGTGTGCTAGAGATTTCCAAAATGAAACTCCCGATGGTGGTGATGCAAAACCATCAACAGAAAACAAATCAAGCTTGTACACAACACTTTACGATTTGTTTAAAAACTTTAAACCCACCTCAGCAATTTATTATCCACTTTTGCGGGAGGGGGTACTAAACCCAGATTCAATCAACATGGCCCAATATGCCTACAACGGACCAGCAAGAACTGAAAAAGGTGGTGATGATTCATCTTGGTATGAAGGAAGTTTCTTTGGCGTGACTGTTAATCAACCAGACACAGTCGAAGCTTACATATCTTGGTATGCATTAGAACAGGCAATAAATAGAAATACTGCACCGCAGAGTGGTGGAAAGTATGTTTTGGGTAAATTGGATAGTAACGGTATTGTATTGAAAGGTCACCCAAAGGTAGAATCAGCCGATCCTAGGATATGTATTTTACCTGGATCTAATAAGGCAAATACTATAGCAAAGCTTAAAGCTGTTGCAAGAACCACACCATCAGCAGTAACTTCAGAAGGTGTAGTGTTAGGTAACATTATGCTTAATGTTGTATTTCTTATGAATGAGTTATCGCAGATCGAAAGCTCAGCTGGAACATTGAGAGATTTCTTAACAAATGTGTTAGCTAAAATAAACGACGCATGTGGAAACTTGTGGGAATTTGAAGTAGTTTCCAGTACAGAAAACTGCACAGACGAACTTAAGGAACCTGTACTAACTGTGGTTGATGTTAAAGTATATGAACCAGCCACTGAGTATGTAATACCGTCGTTGGCTATAGGAGCAAAGGCATCTGTGTTGAGGGATCTTAAGTTGGATATGAAGATGACTGATCAGATGAAGACTCAAGCATTATACGCAAATGCAGGACCAACATCAACTAAAACACCAGCTGGTGGGGGTTGTGGTGCAAATACGTTTGTTGGATTTGGATTAAAGGGAGATGAGGATATAAAAAATGAAGCAGCACCACCGGCATTAGATCCATTAAAGTGTGATTGTGAAAAAGGATCACCAAATACACCACCCACACCACCCACTTTTGATGAGTTATTTACTAAATTAGGCAACAACGTTGACACAACCTCAGTATCAGCAGCAAAGTCTGCATTAGTGGAAGAGTATGCCAAGTCGGCAAACGATAAAGCCACAGACGACCATTGCGTTGGAGCACCACTGCCGTTCGAGTTTAGCTTTACTTTGGATGGGATAGGTGGATTTGCGTTTGGTCAAATAGTAACAAGCGACCGTATACCAGACCAAGTTAGAAAGGCTTACCACTTTCAAGTAACGGCTGTTGAACATTCCATAACACCAAATGACTGGACTACCTCAGTAAACACAGTGTGTAGATACAAATAACGTAATATGGCATTAGATAGAAGATATAGTGAGTTTTCCCCTGGTCGTAATGACAACATCTACCTATACACAAAGGGTGGTCAGTTTAGTTTGAATGGTGAGGAGTATGTTGGTGAGTATCACTACGCTGGCCTAACACCAAAAACAGGACCTATACAATCCAAGGACTCCGTAGTTCTACAAAGACTATACAGAAACCCAGACCATTATGTTTACGATAAGCAGTTTAATTTTGATGTTGGTGTATTATCGTTTGCAGATCCAATACCTTTTTTGTATGTTCCAACAGAACAGGTTTATGAGGCTGGTTTTGATACAAGATACTTTGTGGAAAAAATTGAAGATGCTTTAAGTTATGCAATTGAAATTGATGAACAACAATACGTTAATATAGGCACTCGTGGTGGCATTGATTCCGGTCTCTACACGTTTACAGAAATACGATGGAAGCTTACTGGAAAATCCCAAGACATAATTAACCACAACGAAGATCAAATCTTTAAAGCATCAACAATAGTGCCGAGCATAGCATATGCTGTAAGAAACTACTTGGAGTTTGCGAGAATCACCCAAGTTTGATAATTGAAATATATTTTGTATGTTGTATCCATGATAGTGGATAGCATACAACAATTGCAACATTTTAACAGCAAAGCGGTATTCCTATATCCCATCCTAAGAGATCTACGCGTTCACAACAAAGTCAACACAGTTATAGGCTTTGTAGTGATAGATTTAGAAACCAGAAATGCAATCACAATAAGTAATAACCATCCTGAAGGGATCTGGCATACCAACAATTTAGAGTTTTTAAATAATAGCATAGTTTATTGCTACAATACAATAGCACTGAAGTATGCTGGATATGACACCTCAAAGTATATTGATGTAATGATGCAGTATTATCTGTATACAAACACGGGATACACAACAACGACACCAAACATCATACAACATTACACAAGAGTTTATCCCAACTGCTATCGTATTAACGAGCTTGTATCATTATGTAAACACGAACAAATCGCACAGGAGATATTACAGGAGTGTTGGGTTAAGGAGTTGCAACCAGGATTATCATTCTACCAGGATGAGTTACTAACAGCGTTTCACAAAATAGAAACTAATGGGATTGCTGTTAACGGAGAATTGTTTGCAAATAGGTTTGGAAGCACGTTAAGTTTAGTTGATAAAAAGTCTTACACACAATACAACTACTATACTGCGACAGGAAGACCTAGTAATAGGTTTGGTGGAATCAACTTTGCAGCATTAAACAAAGAGGATGACACGAGAAGTTGTTTTGTTTCAAGTCACGAGCAGGGTTGTTTAGTTGAAATAGATTTTAATTCCTACCATCCAAGATTAATTGCACAATTGATTGGTTACGACTTTGGAACTGATAATGTGTATGAGCATCTAGCATCATATTACCACAACACACCAAACCCAACACCACAACAGATTGAAAGCGCAAAAGAAGGAACATTTAGACAATTGTATGGTGGTATTCAACAACAATATCTACATATACCTTTCTTTAGCAGAACAAATGAAATAGCAAGATACTTGTGGAAAACAGCTGAGGATCTTGGCTATGTAGAAAGTCCGATATCAGGTCGTAGACTGATGCTGAGCAATCACAGTGATATGAATATGAACACTTTGTTTAACTATTTCATACAAATGTACGAGACAGAGATGAATGTGATTATACTCAATAAGATTCACGAGTTGTTACAATCACACAAAACAAAACCGGTGCTGTACACCTATGATAGTATTTTATTTGATGTGGAATTATCAGAATTAGACTATTTATTAAGGGGGGTTGTTACAAAGGCAATTGACTTAGAAAAGTTTCCTATTAAAATAAAGAGGGGAGATAACTACAAGAGTCTAGCACTTTTACAATAAACAACCATATTTATATTAAATAAATCTGTCAAAAAACCATGAAACTCACAGAGCTAAGAAATCTAATTCGCAAAGAAATAAAAGCCGTATTAGAGCTGACACAAGCTGAGAAGGCAGCCAATATAAAAGCAGCCAATGCAGACATTGAAGCCAAAAAGTTAGCTCTAAAAGGTGCTCAGGATAAACTTAAACAAGCAAGTGCTACACCTGTAGATAAATAACAATGAGACCACAGTTACTTTGTACATTCACCTATACAGATAAATTAGCTGCCAGTTTAGGTCAGATATACAAAGTTTATAGTCCTGAGGAAATATCTAACGTAAAGTGTTATGTTTACGTAGAGGTTCCAACAAATGTGGTGTGTATATACAATGTGGTAGTAGCTGATAGGAGATTAAAGGACACAATCTCAATTAACAGAAAGAAAGAAAGCAATACATATTATAGTATTAATGCTCTCAATAGTTTAATTCGCGTTTTAAACAACGGCGTACTTGATAAAACATATCGAATCGACTGGCCGCAGTACAAAGACACTTTACTTTTGTCTGACGGCGAATTTAATTGCAAAATGATTAAAATCAAGGAACTGTAGTTGTCTATTACAAGAAAGTTACGTATATTAAAACAGTAAGGCTAAGAGTACAAGGAGTAAAAAAGAAAGTTAAGCAACATTGTTGCAAGTTCGAAAAAGTATCCTTATATTTAAGAGTCAATTTAGTTTAAACCTTAAAACAGTATCAGTATGTCTATCAATTTAGATGCGATCAAACAGAAGCTGCAACAAATGCAGCAAGCGAGTGCAGGAGGCGGGAGTAAGTCAAGTGACTTCATGTGGAAGCCACCAGTAGGGAAATCACAAGTACGCATAGTTCCCTATGCATTTGACAAAAACAATCCATTTCAGGAAATGTATTTCCACTATGAGATTGCAAAGCGTACAATGGTATCACCAATTTCTTACGGACGACCAGACCCAATTGTGGAATTTGCCGAGAAGCTGAAAAAATCCGGTAGTAAGGATGATTGGAAATTAGGTAAAAAGATTGAGCCTAAGTTCCGAGTATATGCTCCAGTTATTGTTCGTGGCTTGGAACACGAAGGTGTAAAGTTCTGGTCCTTTGGAAAACAGATCTATACAGAACTGCTGAGTGTAATTGCAGATCCTGATTACGGTGATATTACAGACCTGATGAATGGACGTGACTTGACAGTTGAGCACATTGCCGCTGAAAAGGAAGGAGCATTCCCAACATTCACAGTTCGTGTAAAACCAAACACAAGTCCAGCTACAACTGATAAGGAAATAGCTTCACTTATTGTAAATGGTCAGAAAGATCTTAAAGACCTGTTCACTGAACTGAGTTACGAAGAAATGACTGAAGCATTGCAAAAGTGGCTGGATCCATCAACAGATGCAGCAACTGGTACCAAAGCAACCGCAAAGCCTATCTCAGGAGGTACTAAGGTTGAAGATGTATCCTCAGCATTCGACTCACTATTTAATAGCTAAAATTCATGGCAAAGCAGACTACAAAAACACCCGATGAAATTTCGGGACGGGACGAACTTGCATCACTTTTGGCTGATAGCTTAAACAAAAAGTTCAAAGATTTTAAAGCTGCGCATTTCTTGAATGGTGAGGAAGAAACACCAACAGATTTAACGGAGTGGGTCTCAACAGGATCCACTACGTTAGATTTGGCTATCTCCAACAGACCTGACGGAGGATTTCCAGTAGGACGTATTGTGGAACTCCAAGGTATGGAAGCATCAGGTAAGAGCTTGATTGTAGCGCATACATTAGCAAACACACAAAAGAAAGGTGGGTTGGCTGTGTACATAGATACAGAAAATGCTCTTAGTGAGGAGTTTCTTAGAGCTGTTGGAGTGGATGTAACAAACATGCTGTATGTTCCTTTGGAAACTGTTGAAGATGCTTTTGAAGCAATTGAAAACATTATTGAAACCGTACGTAAAAGTTCCAAGAATAGACTTGTGACAATTGCACTCGACTCAGTATCAGCTGCAACTACAAAAATAGAACAGGATGCTGACTACGATAAGGATGGTTGGGCAACGGCTAAAGCAATTGTAATGTCAAAAGCAATGCGTAAAATCACAAACATCATTGGAAAGCAGAGAGTGTTGTTACTTTGTACCTCGCAGCTCAGAGAGAAGATGGGTGTAATGTTTGGTGACAAATACACTACCTCCGGAGGTAAAGCATTAGGATTTCACGCCAGTTGTCGAGTACGATTGAAAGGTGTTGGAAAGCTGAAAAGTGGATCTGGAAAAACTGAGCAGGTGATTGGAGTACAAACAGAAGCGCAAGTAATCAAAAACAGGATGGGTCCTCCTTTCCGCAAAGCAACCTTTGATATCTATTTTAGCTCCGGTATTGATGACTACAACAGTTGGCTTACCTTGCTTAAGGATTATGAGATTGTAAAAAGATCAGGAGCTTACTATACACTTGTTAACGAAGAAACTGGAGAAACCTATGACAAGTTTCAATCTAGTGAGTGGTACAAGTTACTAGAAACCAATCCAGAAATGAAGGACTACTGCTACAGAAAGATCTGCGACATTTACATAATGAAGTATCGCGATCAAGATAAAATCAATCCGGATGAGATTTCCGTTGACGAAGGAGAGTTAATAGATTAATATGAACAGTTACCAAAGATATTTATCGTATCTGAAGGAAATACAAACCGGACCGGCCGTCGACGATCAGCACCGCAATAGTAGAGTGTTGATTGTTGACGGTCTTTAGCTGAACACGTTTATACGTGCATATTCAGCAAGCCCCGTTACGAATGGCAACGGTGAACATGTAGGTGGAATTTCTGGCTTTTTACTTAGTGTTGGACACGCAATCAAAGCAATTAATCCAACCAGACTTGTGGTTGTGTTTGATGGAAAGGATGGAGCTGCAAGGCGTAGATCATTGTATCCAGACTATAAAGCACATCGTAAAGTTAAGATTAGGCTTAATCGCTCTGAGACAGTTGACAAGCAAGATAATCAACTGCAACAACTAATGAGACTTGTGGAGTATTTGGAGATACTACCACTTACCACCATCACAATAGATCGTGCAGAAGCAGATGATGTGATTGCGTATATGAGTGAAGATTACCTTAAACAAAAAGGTAGTCAAGTATTCATCATGTCGTCAGACAAAGACTTTTTACAACTTGTCAATGATCGAGTTCACGTGTGGAGTCCCACAAAAAAGAAAATGTTTTATGCTGAGGATGTTGTACAAGACTATGGAATACCATCATACAACTTTGCACTTTACAGAGCTTTAACAGGTGATGATAGTGACAATATTCCAGGCGTAAGTGGGTTAGGTGAAGCAACATTAATCAAAAACTTTCCACAAATAGTTACAACAAAAATGAGTGTGGATGAATTCTACACATACGCTAAAGAGTTGGCAAAAACCAACAAAGGAAAGATATACCAAAAAGTACTAGATGCTGAGAGTGACGTAAGACTTTATTACGAAGTTGTTCAGCTTGGTGTTAGTGGTATCAACACAGCAAGCAAACTTAAAATTGTTGATTTGCTTGAGCAAGACATAAACAGACTCGCAAAGATCAAGTTTCACACTATGCTCATTGAAGATAGTATGACAGGTGCAATCAAAAATGTAGAAATGTGGTTGCGAGAGGTTACAACGAAGCTTGATCAGTTTGCGCTACACGGATAAGATTTTATCCAGCTACATTGTTGCAAACATACAAATAAAACAGTAAGGTAAAGTATGAATAAAGATACATTAAGCTTTTATGGCACAGGGTTTCAAAACAAAGTGCTGGCTATCTTGCTAAAGGATAGAGCATTTTTGCAACAAGCTCACGATATAATAGATCCTAAGTTTTTTTCATCCGAATCATCACAGTGGATAGCAAAAACATCTTTGGAGTATTTCATGCAATATAAATCACCACCCAGCTTAGATGTACTTAAAGTTGAGTTGGATAAGATTGATGTTGATATATTTAAGACCGCTGTTGTTGAAAACCTTAAGGAAGTAATCAAGTATGTTGATTCTGATGACAACCAATTCATAAAGGATAACACAATCAACTTCTGCAAGAACCAAAAACTCAAAGGAGCAATCTTAAAATCAGTAGAACTACTGAAGTCAGGTAAGTATGATGAGATTAAATCCAGCATTGATGAGGCTATGAAAGCTGGTACGGATCGTAATATTGGTCACGAGTATATTGATGACATAAGTTTACGATTTGTAGAAAATAAACGCAACACAAAAGAAACTCCTTGGGATGTTGTGAATGAGATTATGGATGGTGGATTAGGAGCTGGTGAGATGGCTGTATTTGTTGCTCCAGCAGGAATTGGAAAATCCATGGCCCTTGTGAATGTTGCAGCACATCTAGCCAAGAAGGGACTTAACGTTGTGTACTACACACTTGAACTTTCAGAAACTTATGTCGGTGCAAGATTCGACTCACACTACACAGGAATACCATCACAAGACTTGAAGTTTCATCAGGACACTGTAATTGAAACTTTGAAGGGAGTTAAAGGTAAACTAATTATCAAATACTATCCAACCAAGACAGCTACAGTTAACACACTGTCAGCACACATAGACAAATGCGTAATGCAAGGAGTAAAACCAGATGTGATACTTGTTGACTATGCAGACTTGCTACGAGATACTGGAGTTAAAGGAGCTGTTCGTAATGATATTATGCTGGGTAACATATACGAGGATCTAAGAGGTTTAGCAGGTACATACCAAGTACCACTATACACAGCATCACAAGCAAACAGATCAGCTTTGGAGGAAGATATTATTGAAGCTGACAAGATTGCTGAATCTTACGCAAAGGTGATGGTTGCTGACTTTGTCGTGTCACTGTCAAGAAAAACAACAGACAAGATATCAGGTACTGGAAGGTGGCATATAATTAAGAATCGTTTTGGTCCAGATGGCTTAACATTCCCAAGTAAGATGAATATGGCCACTGCTAAGATTGACATTTTTGCTGAGAATACTGTGTTAGGTAAGGAAGCCAAAAAATTAATGGAAAATGAGAGTGAGGTAGTAAGAAAAGCATTGGCCAATAAATTCTCCGAATTAAACACGTTAATTTCGTAAAAAAATGCATTCTATATTATTTCAAACATATTTATAGGCATAATACAAATTTAAAAATCCCCACAATTTATGATGACACTATCCAATGAGATCCTAAGTGAAATTACTATCTTTATGAAGTACGCAAAGTACATACCTGAGTTACAAAGACGAGAAACTTGGGAGGAGTTGGTAACACGAAACAAAAACATGCACCTTAAAAAGTATCCTGCTCTTGCAGAAGAAATTGAAGAGGCTTACAAGTTTGTGTACGATAAAAAGGTACTTCCGTCAATGCGATCTATGCAGTTTGCTGGAAAACCTATTGAGCTTTCGCCAAACAGATTATACAACTGTGCATACCTACCTATCGACGATTATAGGGCATTTAGTGAAATTATGTTTCTGCTACTTGGTGGTACTGGTGTAGGATATTCTGTACAAAAGCATCATATCGAGCAACTTCCAGAAATACACAAACCAACTAAAAATCGCACAAAGCGATATCTTATAGCAGATAGTATTGAGGGATGGGCAGACGCTGTTAAAGCGATGATGAAGAGTTATTTTTATGGAACCTCACAAGTAACCTTTGACTTTTCAGACATACGTCCAAAAGGAGCAAGACTAGTTACATCAGGCGGTAAAGCACCTGGACCACAACCACTTAAAGAATGTTTAATAAAAATTCAAGGTATATTAGATGGAAAAGAAAATGGAGATAAACTTAGCACGATTGAAGTACACGATATTGTATGTCATATTGCTGATGCCGTTCTGGCTGGAGGTATTCGTAGAGCAGCTCTTATTTGCTTGTTTAGTGCTGATGACGACGAGATGATTTCTTGCAAGTCCGGAGCTTGGTGGGAAGACAATCCACAAAGAGGACGTGCAAACAACTCAGCAGTATTGTTGCGTCACAAAGTTGATAAGGAGTTTTTCTTAGATCTTTGGAAGCGTGTCGAATTATCTGGAGCCGGTGAACCTGGTATTTATCTTAGTAATGATAAAGATTGGGGTACAAATCCTTGCTGTGAAATTGCACTTAGACCTTATCAGTTTTGCAACTTGTGTGAGGTAAATGTTAGTGATATTGAATCCCAAGAAGATCTTAACGCCAGAGTAAAGGCAGCTGCATTCATTGGTACTATACAAGCGGGGTACACCGACTTTCACTATCTTCGCGATGTGTGGAAGCGTACCACCGAAAAGGATGCTTTGATTGGTGTTTCTATGACTGGTATTGGTTCTGGTACTGTACTTGGGTACAATCTTAAAGAGGCAGCTAAAGTAGTAAAAGAAGAAAACATTCGTGTAGCTGGTTTGATCGGAATAAACAAGTCTGCAAGAACTACAACTGTAAAACCAGCTGGAACAACATCATTAACATTAGGTACATCATCAGGTATTCACGCTTGGCACAACGATTACTACATTCGCAGAATACGTGTTGGTAAAAACGAAGCAATCTACAGCTATTTGCTCAACAATCACCCACAACTGTTGGAAGACGATTATTTCCGTCCACACGATACAGCGATTATATCAATACCACAAAAAGCTCCGGAAGGATCCATACTCAGGACTGAATCACCCTTCTCACTACTCGAGCGTATTAGAAAGGTACATATGGAATGGATCAAGCCAGGACACAGAAGTGGTAACAATGCTCACAATGTTTCAGCTACAGTGAGTATTAAAGAAAATGAGTGGGAATCTGTTGGTGAGTGGCTTTGGGAAAACAGGGAGCATTACAACGGTCTGTCATTTCTCCCGTACGATAATGGATCTTACGTTCAAGCACCTTTTGAGGATTGCACAAAAGAAGATTATGAACGGCTGATGAGCACCTTAACTGAGATTAATCTCAAGAAAGTTGTGGAGTATGATGATAACACAGATTTGAAGGATCAAGCTGCTTGTGCTGGAGGTGTTTGCGAAGTTAAATAAAAAACATAGTTACAATGAAAGTCAATATTAAAAAGTTACACGAAGACGCAGTGATCCCGGCTTACGCAAAGCCGGGTGATGCTGGAATGGATCTAACAGCAGTTTCCATGGAGTGGGATGATAGTGGTAATGTTATTTACCACACAGGTTTAGCAATGGAAATACCCGAAGGATATGTTGGACTTATATTTCCAAGAAGCAGTAATGCCAAAAAGGATTTATATCTTACAAATCACGTAGGAGTGATAGACTCTGGATACAGAGGAGAAATCATATTCAAGTTTAGGAGAACAGTGTCATTTAATCCAGAAGTGTATTATCCAGGTGATCGTATAGGTCAAATTATTATTTTGCCTTACCCACAAGTGCAGTTTGAGGAGGTATCAGAGTTGACTAACACAGAAAGAGGTAAAGGAGGTTATGGTTCAACAGGTTCCTAAAATATTTGTGATAGAT
>Ga0129333_10001719_pt1 | contig 20081 bp, 12 predicted proteins | sample CPB6_08_DNA_FD_94474 | JGI IMG/M metagenome (GOLD analysis project Ga0129333, IMG submission 94474) | Freshwater to marine salinity gradient microbial communities from Chesapeake Bay, USA - CPBay_Sum_0.6_0.8_DNA | ecosystem: Environmental > Aquatic > Marine > Coastal | place: USA: Chesapeake... | reverse complement strand
CTTCAGTCGCCCATAAACCGCGATAGAATGCTTGCGTGCCAGGTCCAAGTTGGTTAAGTGAAGTTAGTGGAATAGAATAAGTGGGAGCTTCGTAAAAACCAGGAGATTCGTGCCAAGTGTGGAGATCATCTAAACCATAAGCAAAATCGAACAATCCTTGATATAACTTCTGATCATTACCTGTTAAGATTTGATCAGCAAAATCTGCCAAATAATTATAGAAACTTTCAATTTGTTTGTATGCTTTGAGTCCATAGAAATAATCAAAGGCTAGTGCTAGGAAATGGAACGTTAGTTGTCGTACATCTTTTGGCATCGCTTGGGAATTGAAACTACTCGTTCTCATTTGTCCAATGACAGGACTGGAACTATCTAATGCAGTAAACGTGTCAAAACCATAGAGTGTATCGCCATTATAGTAAACGTCATAATAGAGAGAATGTAGGAAGAACAGATTTAGAATGGATAATGGTGCTAAATACAATTCGTTATATCGAACCAAGTCGATTCGATAATCATCTAGATCAAACACGACTTGAGTTGAGTCTACACCGATGCCACCTAAAAAGACCAATCCATCGGAGAAATTTGTTTCTGTGGATTTTACATAATTTCCAAAAAAGCTGAAATCATCTACAGTTAGTGTGTTTGTGGAAAAATTTAAAGTTGCTTCATAATCCCAAAAGATAGGTTCGTTGTTATCATCGACATCTTCTAATCGATAACTAATAACCATTAAATCTCCATCTTCAACAAATTGAAGAATTGGAAAATCAACGGCACCTTCAACCATTCCCATAAACGTTTCGATATTCATGTATGGAACAGATCCGGTTTCAGTGAAGAAAACATCTACCTCTGGTTTGTCTGTAACCAAATATTCTTCTGATGTATTCACAAAAGGTAATTTGATGGATCTTGAAATGATAGGTAAAGCCATCGGCGAAACTTGAACTTCAATTGTTCTTGTTCCGGTAAGACCACCGTGCGCTGCGGTTGCAGTTAATGAAACGGTTTCTGTTTGACCACCAACTGGAATCTCGATGTGTGCGCCCCCAGGTGAAATAATATGAGGGTGACTGGAAGTCCATGTTAATGTAGAACGATTCGGTCCACGATTAGGTAAAGCGCTACCGAGTGTATAAGTTAAGGACGCAAGATCAAGATTAATCCGATCTAAACTGGTTAAGGCGGTGCTGCTTGAACTCGTACTGGCACTACTTGAAGCGATGCTTTCTGAACTTGAGGATGTTTCTTCGCTAGAAGATTCAGCGTTTGAGCTTAACCCTTCACTTAAAGAAGTTGATGATTCTAATTCACTAGAATCGACCGAAGGAGTTCCTCCCCCACATGCAACAAGCACAAGCGTTAAAAAGATTGATACATTAAAATACTTTGTTTTCATAAGGCCTCCAAATTGATTTGATAGTTATTATCATTTAATGAAACATAAATTGCAATTCAAATAAATGGAAAGACCCAATTGATTTTAAACTTAAACCATTTTTTCTCACAAAAAAGTGAATTTTCATGAAATCATTGCAGTCTTGAAAGCGTTTTCATATGTTTTGGTTTAATTTCAGGAATGTTCGATAAAAACAAGAAAAAATGGAGGTAATCGGCCAGTAAACGATCTGATAAGTAGGAGTTCAAATATTTTTATTTACATTTTTTGACTTTTATATGTATAATTATTTTCAATTCATATGGAGGTGCTATATGCATTCAAAAGTAAAGTCTAGTTTTTTCCTAACTTTATTTGCCATTGTTCTCTCCGCATGTGGAGTGACACCATCATCGTCAACCACATCGCAAACAACAAGTACGACCACTTCAAGTGGTACGACTTCTGTGACCCCTTCTAGTCAAGAAACCGTTGTGGTTACCTTTGACGCTAGAGGTGGATCTGCAGTTGCTCCAGCAACGGTTGCCAAGAATGGTACCCTCACTGCTCCAACTATTCCTACCCGCGCAGGTTATCGATTCATGGGTTGGTTTAGAGGAAAACCAGGTTTAACTTGGTTAGAACCAGCGGCTCAACAATTCCCATTAACGGTCGCTAATGACGTCACATTATTTGCTTATTGGGAACCTTTACAATCTAAAGCGGTTAATTATTCTGCTGATGAAACTTATTTCTCAACCATCAGTTCAACTGCACAACGATTTATTTTAAACCCAATGACGTATGAAACCGCTACTGAAAACGACATCATGTCGTCATTATCCACAACTTTATACTCTTCTGAAGTTGATTGGGGTAAGGCAATTGAACAAGGTGTCGCTGATTTCGTAGGTGACTTCTCCAAAATCGAAGCACGAGAATTCAGTATCGAAGCCTTAGACTTTATCACCATCTTACAAGGTGCAACCTCTTTCCCTAAAGATGCTGCTGGTAACGACTACACCATCGATGGTAAATATGACCGCGAAAACGCGACCAAAATCACTTCAACCGAATGGACCTTTGAAATTCGTGATGATATTTTCTTCGAAGACGGTACACAAGTTACTGCTTATACCTTCGAATATACCCTCAAGCAATTCTTAGATCCAGTCCAAAACAACTTCCGTTCAACTTCGTATTATAAAGATGATGCAAACCGTTCTGGTTTACCAATTTTAAATGCATCCGAATATCGCAAACAATTAACTACTGGAACTCCAGTTGCTTGGGAAGATGTTGGTTTTGATGTGGTTGATACGACTACCTTCAAACTCACAACCTATGAAGCAATCCCACAATCCTCTGCAGTTGGTTTCGGTAATATTCAATTAGTGCAACCAACCGTGTTTGCAGCATCATTAGATGGCGCTAACTCAAACTATGGTACACCTGCAAACCCATTCCGTTCTTATGGTCCATATGTGATCAAGAGCTGGAACGAAAACCAATCCTTCGTTTTAAATAAGAACTTTGATTTCGTTCGTAAAGACACTATCACTTATAAGTCCATCTCTTATGCTTTCACCGCTACGGTTGAAGAAAACATGAACTTATTTGAAGCTGGTTCGTTATCCTCTGTCGGTTTGATTGGGCAATACTATACCCAATATGCTGAAAACGAAAACGTAAAGCGTGCTTGGTCTGGTTATCCACAATACTTAATTGTGAACACTGCTCCATCAAGCTTACCAACCAACCCACACGTCAAGCACCCAATTGTGCAAGATGAAAGATTCCGTCAAGCCTTATTCTTTGGATTCAATCGCGGTGCTTATAACAGCACAGTTTACGCACCAAACGCTCCTTCAGTCTTACCAGTTCCAGTTGACACCAAAGCTTATATTCAAGATCCACTCTACTACTCTGAATCACCATTCCATTTAGAAAACTTGGAAGACTTCAATATTCCAACTGGTTCAAATGGTTATATTCCAGAAAGAGCCATCCAATTATTTAACGCTGCATATAATGACTACTTATTGACACCAGGAGCAGTTGCAGGTCCAGTTACTCTAAAGTACTTAACCTCTAACTCTTCCCTCAACGTCTCGTTAGCAAACTACGTCAAATCGATGTTTGAAACATTATTCAACACAGATCCAGCCAACCCAGACAAGTTAATTATTAACGTTGTTGCGGTTGCTGCAGCCTCAGTCACTCCGCTCCGCGCAGCATGGGATTTCGACCTCTTACCAATTAACCTTGGTTTCGGTGTCTCCTATGGTGTCTGGTGGCAATATGCCGCCTTCGGTTTAATCGGTGGCGCAGTTGTTCCTCAATTTGGTTTATCGATTCCATACACTGGCGCATTAGATGAAAATGGTAACACCATTGAAGTTGACTTACGTGAAGATCCAACCTCTTGGATTATGGAAGTAATCGATATCGATTTAACCACAACGTATGACTACCTATTAGAATTAGGTGAAGAATTTGTTTATGAAGAAGATGAAAACGGTGATTTGTTACGTCCAGGGTTTGCTTGGTTAATGGATCGCTTAGCTCCATCGGAAGGCAAGGCTGCTGGTTTATACCGTGGCACGATCTATGCATTAGCAGAATACGTCTATAACGAATCTACTCCTTGGGATGCCTCTGCTGCAGAACCATTCCCGGGTGCAACTGAAGAAGTTTGGAAAGTAACCGCTGCATTTGAAAAAGCTTTCTTCCAACAAATGCCATTAATTCCAACTGCTACATTATCATCCGCAGTTCTCTATGCTGATAACGTTGAAATCACGTGGCCACTTTACTCAACCGCATTTGGTTGGGGTGCTGCTAGATATCGTTATCTCAATTCGGATGCTGACTTCGAAGATGGTTTCTATAACGCATTCGAAGCTGCCTACTTAGCCACATTACCAGCCTAGTCGATTTGTTATCTTAATTCGACACAATGCGCCTGGATAGAGTAATCTTCCAGGCGCGTTATTCTATAAAGAAAAACATTTACATCGAGAAGTTGAATAATCTATAATTTAAATACTTATATTTTTTAGTAAAAGGTAAAAAAATGACCCAATATCTCCTAAAAAGATTCTTCTTAATGTTAATCACCTTTGTGATTACCGTTTTTTTATTTTTTACTTTTATTAAATTGATGCCTGATCAATATTTAGATCCTTTTGGTGATCCTGCATGGTACGAAGCTTTAAAGGCTAGAGAGGGTTGGGATCAACCAATTCCTGTTCAATTTTGGATTTGGATAAGAAATATAATCACGGATGGATCTTTTGGATTTTCTCGTAATAAAGCAACAGATGTTGGGGCTTATTATTTCTCAAAAATTCCAGCTTCTATTCAAATAAACGTTATTCCATATTTCTTATCCATACCCATTGGTATCGGAGTTGGTGTGTTGGCGGCTTTATATAAAAACAAATGGATTGATAATGTGATTTCCGTTGGAATTATGGTTTTTATATCGATTCCATATTTCGTTATCATTGTTTTAGCACAATACTTTTTCTTCTTTCAATTGCGATGGGTACCAAGTCACGTCGTTGCTACCGCAAGCCAATTCACTGAGGACTTTTGGTGGAGCGTCTCCACTTACATTATGCCCATTACGCTTTTAACCATTGTTGGTGTTCCGGGTTTGGCAAGAAGTGTACGTGCGGAATTAACAGAACAATTAACTCAAGATTATATGTTGCTAGCCCGTTCTAAAGGTTTAACACAACGCCAAGCCACATTTAGACATGCTTTAAAAAACGCAATCGTTCCTTTCTTACCAGGTATTTTCATTGGAATTATTGGAATTATTAATGGTGGCTTAATCACCGAGAGACTATTTCGTGTCGATGGAACTGGTCGAATTTATTTAGATGCATTTAATGCTGTTCCACCGGACTATGCGATGTTAATGCTTATTAACGCCTTTGGTCAATTTGTTGGATTATTGTCCTCGATTGTTGGTGATGTATCCTACACCTTATTTGATCCTAGAATACGTGTTGGAAGTGGGAAAATCATGTCATGATGATTGATAAAAACAAACTTGTTTTAGTTCACTCTAAAAATACATATTTAGCCGATAAGCCATTAAAAACCAAGGAAATTGGTTATTATCGCGACTCATGGAATCGTTTCAAGAAAAATAAAGGCGCACTAAGTGCTTTTTATATCATTTTAGGTATTTTATTTTTCGTTATCGTTGGGCCACAAATGAAGTCTTATGATCTTGCAAAAACGCGTCCCGATGAAGCATTTAGATTTGGATACTTAGAACCTAAAATACCCATACTTGAAAATTTTGGAATCTTCGATGGCACGAGAACTATCACTGCTGGTAAAAGATTTTTACACGCTGTTGTTAACAGTTCTTTTGGTGAAGGTGTCATTGTTTCAGGATTTCCCGAAGAGTTGATTGATGACGTTAACCATCCAAATTATGCGAATGTAACAGAGCTTACCGTGAGAGTTGATTCTTATCGTTACACGAATTACATTCAAAGTTATATGCCGGCAACGTATTTCTCTGACATCGATCAAGGAAAAAACCCTCTCGCTGCCGTGACACAAACGTTGACTAGAGTTCAATTTGAAGAATATCTTGGCAAAAACTTCATTATTGATATCGTTGAAATTATTGAAAGTCCAAATCCAACTAATCCAGAAGAACCCTTTATACAATATAAAGTAAGAGTAGACCGCTTTAAAATGTTCATTGGAACATCCCCTGAAGACACTTATTTTTGGTTTGGAACGACGCGAATTGGTCAAGATTTATTTAGTGAGTTATGGTCTGGTGCGCGAATCTCGCTCATTATGGCACTTCTAGTTGTTGTTATTAACGCTGTTATTGGCCTTACGATTGGATCAATTGTTGGCTATTACGGTGGCGTTCTTGATTTACTCTTTGACCGGTTTGTTGAAATTGTGGCTTCGATACCGTTCTTATCTGTTCTTACCTTGCTAACGCTTCGATTTGGTAATGAGTTGTGGGTTATTATCTTTGCATTTACAGCGACTGGTTGGCTTGGTTCATATGGGACAGGTCGATTACAATTCTATCGATTTAAAAACAGAGAATACGTTTTAGCTGCTCGAACGTTAGGTGCGTCTGATTTACGGATTATGTTTAAACATATTTTACCTAACACACTTGGTTTAATTGTGACCTCCTATGCGCTTGCAATTCCCGCTTTCGTTTTTACGGAAGCGTCATTCTCCTTCTTAGGAATCATTAATTATTCCAACGCTATTAGTGTCGGATTATTGATTGATCAAGGTCAACAAGAAATGCAAACATATCCATACTTATTGCTCTTTCCAGCGTTATATATTGCCATTCTAATGATTTCATTTAACTTATTTGGTAACGGATTACGGGATGCATTTAATCCATCCTTAAGAGGGGTTGAATAATATGACTGAAAAGATTCTTTCTGTCAAAGATTTGGCCATCTCATTTAAAACACAATATGGCATTTTACATGCAATTCGTGGTGTTTCTTTTGATTTACACCGAGGTGAAACCTTGGCCATTGTTGGTGAATCTGGTTCTGGCAAAAGTGTTACATCAAGAGCAATTATGGGTTTACTTGCTGGTAACTCAATTTATGAAAATGGTGAAATCATTTATCAAGACCGTGACTTAACCAAATTACCCGAAGAATTGTTTCATGAAATTCGCGGATCAAGAATCTCAATGATTTTCCAAGACCCAATGAGTTCTTTAAATCCAATTCAAACGGTCGGACAACAAATTTCAGAATCCCTTATTTTCAAGAGCGGTATGCCTGAAGATTTAGCAAAAAAACGTGCAGTTGAATTAATGACCCAAGTAGGAATAGCGGATGCAGAAAAGCGTTATTATCAATTCCCATTCCAATTTTCTGGTGGTATGAGACAACGAATCGTTATTTCAATTGCATTAGCAAACAATGCAGAGATTTTAATTTGTGACGAACCGACAACAGCACTCGACGTCACCATCCAAGGGCAAATTCTTGAACTAATTAATCAACTTAAGATTGAAAGAAATCTGTCTGTTATTTTCATTACACACGACTTAGGTGTTGTGGCAAATATGGCTGATCGAATTGCGGTTATGTATGCTGGTAAAATTGTAGAAATTGGTAAAGCCGAAGAAGTTTTTTATAATCCTAAACACCCCTACACATGGGCCTTATTATCATCGATGCCCAACCTCGCAACCTCAAATAGATTAGATGCTATTCCGGGCACACCACCCAATATGATTTTCCCTCCAAAAGGTGATCCATTTGCCGAAAGAAATAAATACGCGATGGAAATTGATTTTGAACAAGAACCGCCTCTATTTAAGGTGTCTGATACTCATTATGCTGCGACTTGGTTACTGCATCCAGACGCACCAAAAGTCAATCTACCTGAAGCCGTTATCACCCTTCAAAAGAATCGTGGGAAGATTAATAAATAAATATGGCAAACATGATTGATTACACCGAAAAGGTGTTACAAGTTAAAAATTTAAAGAAGTATTTTCGTGTTGGTTCTGGTCGTCGTAAATTAATGGTTCCCGCCGTTGATGATGTAACGTTAGATGTCTATAAGCGCGAAGTTTTTGGTGTTGTTGGTGAATCTGGATCTGGAAAAACCACTTTGGGTAGAACCATTATTAAACTTTATCAACCAACGGATGGCACTGTGATTTTAAACAACATCACCATCAGTGCAGGTATCCAAGGTTACCTTGAAAAAATCACCGAAATTAAACGTCAACTTAACGAAGACATTTTAAAATTAAATCCTGCAAAAATTAGAGGTATCGAACTTAAAAAAGAAGTTAAAGCAAAAATCGATAAACTTCAATTTGAAAAACAAGAGTTATTAAAACAAAAAGAACAAGAACTAAAAGTTATTTCTAAGCAATTTGATCAATACAGAGCTGACAAATATCAAATTACTGCACTTATGCAAATCGAAATTCAAAAGGTTGTTTTTGATTTCAACCAAAAAGTCATGAAGACAAAGCAATCGATGCAAAATGAGGCGTTACTAAAATTTAATAATGAAATTAAAATTGCAAACGATAAATTAGCACATAAATTAAGTGGATTAAAGGATTCGGCAGCATTAGATGCTAAAACAATCGAAGATCGAATTGCGGCGTTAAAATTAGAGCACAATGCATTCATTCAGAAACTTAAAGTCGCTTATGAACCGCAAATTCAAGCGAATGCATCAAAAGTCTTAACAAAAACCAAAGTCAACGCGATGATTAATCAATTTACCATTGAAAAAAATAAAGCTTTGACTACCATCAAAGAAAAATTTCAAAAAGATTTATCCTCGTTAGTTGCCCCCGATAAGACGAAATACGATAAAGAAATTAAAGAAGTTTCGGCACTTTTTGCTCAAAAAACCGAAGCAATCAATAAGAAAATTACGCAATTAAAAGTCAAACTCAATCAAGATCTTGCAAAGTTACCTATTGCTAAAACGATGATGGAAAATCAAAGCAAGGTTAAGGAGCAAGTTCAAAAACTTAAGACAATTGCTAATCTTAAAATTAAGGAACTCCAAGCTAAAATTGCTGATGCGAAGAGAATTAATAATTCGAAAGATACCTTAAAAGAATCGCAAAAAATGCAAATGATCTTCCAAGATCCCATTTCTTCACTCAATCCACGGATGACAGTTAAAGAAATTATTAGTGAAGGTCTCGTTATTCAAGGAAACACGAGTAAAAAAGAAATCGAAAAGAAGGTGGCTGAAGTTTTAACACTTGTTGGGTTGTCACCAGAATATGCCTCCCGTTATCCACATGAGTTTTCTGGGGGTCAACGACAACGGATTGGTGTCGCACGTGCGTTAATCATGGATCCAAACGTTATTATTGCTGATGAACCCATTTCAGCCCTTGATGTCTCAATTCGGGCTCAAGTCATTAACTTATTATTTACACTTAGAGAAAAACTTGGCTTAACCATTCTTTTTATTGCCCACGATTTATCCGTTGTTCGATTCTTTTGTGATCGAATTGCCGTTATGTATAACGGTAAAGTAGTAGAAATGGCTAGTTCGGAAGAGTTATTCAAAAATCCATTACACCCATACACCGTTTCATTATTGTCCGCTATCCCTCAACCAGACCCAGACTATGAAAAAAATCGTAAACGCATTCACTATAATCCAAGAGTTCACCAGTATAGTCCAACCAATTTACCCAAACTTAGAGAAGTCTCTAAAGACCATTTAGTTCTTTTAAGTGATGCTGAATTCGCTCAAATTGAAAAAAAACCTATGATGAAAGATAAGAAGGGGGCATAACACATGAAACACACACGATTCATAACCGGATCGATTGCAGCGCTCATTCTTTTAGCAAGTTGCAATGGCGCATCAGAAACCCCTGCGTATAATGTCTACTTTTTTACTGCTAATAACAACGCATCGACTGTTGATACCATTTTTGATCAAGAAGTTGGCACGTTGATTCAAAGACCAGAAGATCCGACACGATCTGGTTTTGATTTTGTGGCCTGGTATCTTGATCTCTCCTTAACGATTGAATGGGATTTTGAATCGGATGTGATGCCAAGTGCTTCGATGGTGTTATATGCAAAGTGGGTCCCCACCATTCGCACGATTACTTATGATTTAAATGATGGTGAAATGATAAACCAAGATTATCCAACAACATTCTTACCTGGTTCCACATTTGTTCTTCCCCAAGCAAGGCGAACGGGCTATTTATTCCGCGGTTGGTTTTTATATGACCAAATCCTAGAAAATTACCCCAACAACGAAGGTACTAAACCAGGCGATGCTGCGCTAACAACCTTACCAACAAACGCATTTGAGGACATTGTACTGTTTGCTCACTGGCAATCCATTAAGGCTGTTGTTACGTTCCGGTCAAACCACCCAGGTGGAACAGCGGTTGTTCCAAATCCTGGTAACCGCATTGTTGCTTATGGCACAGTCATCGACTATGGAACCACTTTCCCAAGTGATTTTGGAACTGTTGCTGGTTATACCTTTATCGGATGGAACTCACGCGCAGATGGTACCGGAACTTGGTATCCTAATGGCGGCATCTTTACTCGCACTTTAGCGATTACCCTTTATGGTCAATGGCAAAGCGCTTAATCTCTAATCAAGATAAATTCAAACAAAAAAGACGCTTTATTTTTTTATTCATCGGAATTTATCTAATCTTTATTTCCGTACTTTCCATTCTCTATTTTTTCTTTTACAAAGAAGTACTCCTTCTGGAAACTATTTTATTGTTGTCTTTAATAGGTTTATCTATCGTACTCATTTGGGCTAGACAAGCGATGATTCCAATTCAAATGTATCTTCATTATTTCCGTATGCTGGATGAAAAGTTGCCACCGTTTGAAATTCAAACCCCCATACAGTCAAAAGGCTTTCAAGATAACTTACTGAAGTACAAGTTTGAATTAGGTTTGGAAAATGAAGGCTTAAAGATATACGTTCGATATGACGAAAAACTCCCTTGGGTTGCAAGAACTCAAGCGAGTTTGATATACGTTGTGATACTTAAGGATCAAAACATGATCCTGACAGATGAACGATTAGAACAAGCCATTATTAAGATCAAGTCAAACTTAAAAACCAACAAAGAGATTCAGAATGAGATAACCCTCATGATTTATCAATCTGAAAGCTTTAATCCAAACTTAAAAGATAAAGCGGATCAAATCATTAACTTCTCTCTTCGAAACCGAGGAATTGTGACCATTCCCTCTATTCAAATTGGTCAACAAAAAATGTATGCACTCAGACCAAAAAAACTATTTCCAAACAAGTTTTATTATGTTGCGATTAAATTGTTATATTATTTAACTGATGCAAATGAAATGTTATGAAGAAAAATGAATTAACTTTAGAACAAAAAAAACAAAAACTTGAAATTCGTAAACAGTTATTAACGTTTTTGATTTTCAACGGCGTGCTTTTAATCGCTGTTATGGCATTCAGTTTATGGTGGCAGGGAAAAGTGGACCTTAAGGCTTTTGCAGATGGAATTTGGCTTGTGTTTGCTGTTCAACTGACCATGACATGGGGTTTCTTTGTTTATAATCGAAACATTTTTACACCACTCCTTCATGGTGGCAAGACGTTTATTTTGCTTTTTGTGGGAAAAAAACCAAAAGATGATTACTATACCGCCTATACCAAAGTTCAAGAAAATCAGGTCCCCAACTATGTCATTATCATCTCTGCAATTTACTCTTTGATTGTGATTGTGTTAGGTGTTATTTTAACGCTTCAAGCCTATCAAGGTGTTTTGTGAAATGGAAAAAAACAATCGATATGTTGATAATCAGTCATTTACAATTGGACTTCGTTATGAAATTGGTGATGGTGTAAATGTTAATCTTCAAAAAGCTTACCAACACTATAAACAAGGCGCAAAACAAGGTCATTATTTATCTCAATTTAAAATAAAGCAAACCAAGATTAGATTTTTCCCTACAATGATCATGACCCTCCTTACAGTTTTAAGTTTGGGTTATTTTCTTTACTTAGGATTCATTTGGATTGGCTTCTTGTTATCCTTTATATGGGCAACGCTATTAGTTTTTTTTGATCGTGATTATTATTGGTATAAACCAGGTTTGGGGTACATTTGGTATCGTGCCAATCAATATTTGGCTCTTTTCCTCTATTTACCAATTGGTACACTTGTACCTTATTTTACTGGGAGCACATATTTTCCAATCATCTTCCTATTAGTAACAAGTTTTTTTATCTTTGGTGCGGGCTTTCTTTTATGGCTCTCGAATCGCGAGAATCGGTACCGATTCATGATGATTTATGGTTTTTCTCTATTGGTTTTATCTATCAGTAGCTATTTTATTCCAAGTAACGGCGTTGCTTTCTCAACCATCCAAATCGAAGGTGGTCTTGAAATTACTGGTTATCGCATTCGAAAAGAAGAAGTTGTGATTCCCGAATTTATTAATCAGCAACCCGTTATCTCGATTGGAGACCAAGCTTTCGCAAACACAAATATAAAAACCGTTTACATAGGTTCTCACATTCAATCTATCGGTGTGGCAGCTTTTGCGAATAACGACAATCTTGAAGAGGTATATATTGAGGATGGTGTACCTCTTGGCCAAGCCATGTTTGCAAATAATCCCTCATTGAATACGCTTCGTTTACCTTTGGACACAACATCGATTCCCCAATATTTTCTATATAACGCTGAAAGTTTAGAAGTTCTGAATTTGCCTGATTCGATTGAAAGTATTGGGCACTTTAGTTTTTATCAAACCGTTAACCTTGTACCCTTCGAACTTAAGGAGCCACTTTCTTATGTTGGGCATTATGCACTTTCTGGGGTTACAAAAATTGAATCGATAGATTTGCCGGAATCCGTTAATTTTATTGGTGTTGGCGCTTTTTCCGAGCTCCCCAATCTAAAGACCTTTCAATTTTCATCCCAATTAGAATCGATACCAAATTCATTATTTGAGGGAAATACAGGTCTAGAAACCTTCACAGTACCCGAAAATATTACTTATATTGGTGATTTTGCTTTTTATAACGCGACAAACCTAACAGATATTCAACTCCATGATGGCATTGATTACATCGGTCAGAGTGCATTCCGTAATAACCATTCGCTCACCTCGATTCGAATACCTAATGCGATTGAATCAATCAAAGATTTCACATTCTTTAATAATCACGCACTAACTTCTGTTACATTACCAACTCAGTTAGACAACATCGGTATTGGCGCCTTTCAAAACAACTTTAATTTACACGAAATTGATTTACCTAACACATTAACATCAATCGGTACCCATGCATTTAAAAATACACCTTTATATGAAGTCAACCTTCCCTCTAATCTAAGATTTCTTGGTGATGGCGCATTTGCAGATAATCAAGTTATCCAATCGCTTACAATTCCATCGTCCATCAATTCAATTCCAAATTATCTTCTAGACGGGGCAATATCCCTTCAGAACGTGACGTTTCTCGGCGTTATAGAAAGAGTGGGTCGTTATGCTTTTAGAGGCAATGTCAGTCTCACTTCGATTATTTTTCAAGAAGGTTTAACAGAGATTGACGATTATGCTTTTTACGGTGCCACTTCATTAATGTCAGTTACGTTACCAGATTCACTCGGATCTATTGGTAGTTATGCATTTTATGGAAATGAACAACTAGTTAGCATCAATCTACCTTCGGGATTAACAAAAATTGGCGATGGAGCCTTTGCAAACAATGAATCATTGAATGATATCTGGATAAGCATTAATGTCACCAATATTGGTCATTTTGCCTTCTTTGGTTGTGACCAACTGACAATTTCCTACCAAGGTAGTGCTCAACCAAGTAGTTGGATTGTTTCTTGGAATCCCGATAATCGACCTGTCGAATATCAAGTAGAAATTTGATAAAATTACATAGATGAACTACATACTATGGTTCAAGAAAAATAAGCTTAAATTAGAAATTTTAGCAGTGGTTTTTTCACTTATTCTAATGATTCTTGGTGGTTTAACCTCTGATTCAGCAATGAGTCCAATTTTTTGGGGGTTAGCATTCGCAATTGGCGGTTTTGCCAAAGCGATTGAAGGTTTTAGCAAAACAATAAAAGAAAAATCACTCAATGTTGAATTTTTAATGATTGCTGCTTCATTAGCCGCTTTTTTAACTGGTGAGTTTGCAGAAGGTGCGGTGTTGATATTTATCTTCGCTGTGAGTGGCGTGCTAGAAGAATTCGCCACTGCTCAAACCGAAAAAGCCCTGACAAGTTTACTTAAGATTGCACCTAAAACCGCGATAAAGATGGTCGATGGAATTGAAGTGAAAGTAGAAATTACCGATCTTATTGTTGGGGATGTCGTTGTGGTAAAGCCAGGACAGCAAATTCCTGCTGATGGTGTGGTGATTAATGGCGGAGCCGCGGTTGATCAATCCTCAATTACCGGAGAATTCAATCCAAGTGAGAAACTAATCGGAGATTCTGTTTTTGCGGGTTCAATTTCTCTTAATGCCCCACTTCAGGTTCGTGTGAATAAAGATCCAACGCAGTCTGTTGTTCAAAAGATGATTAACCTTATCAAAAGAGCCCAAGAAGAAAAAACACGTTCAGAAAAAAGAGTTTCTCTATTTGAAAAAATCTATGTCTATGTTGTGATTGCTTTATCCTTGTTCGTTATTTTTCTTACACCTACGTTGGGGTGGTTAACTCAAGATGAAGCCTTTAGAAGAGGTGTTATTGTTTTAGTTGTTGCTTCACCTTGTGCGCTTGTAGCATCCATTACACCGGCTTTACTATCAACATTATCTCATGCAGCTAAAAAAGGGATTCTCATTAAAAGTGGAAGATATATTGAATTATTAAAAAAGATTCAAGTGGTGGCATTTGATAAAACCGGCACATTGACAACAGGCAAACCAATTGTAGTGGGTTTTAATTTTTTGACCAAAACTGACGAAGAAAAACTCTTACCAATTGTATCGGCGGCCGAAAAACTATCAAACCATCCCTTAGCAAAGGCAATTGCCAATCATTTTTCAAATCTCAAACCAGTCACGATAGAGTTAAAAGAGATTCCCGGAAGAGGTTTGGAAGTAGTAAACAATGGAGAGACGATTCATATTGGTAATTTTCCAGCTAATTTCGACAATGGATTAAAAGAACAACTCTTACAAGCAACTAGAAATGGAAAAACCACTGTCAATATTATCCAAGGTGGTCAGCTAAAAGGTTTCATCGCCTTGCAAGATACCATTAGAGAACAAGCTAAAGTTGCAATTGATCAATTAATCGAACTTGGCGTTGAACCGGTGATGTTGACCGGTGACAAAAAAGAAACAGCATCGGCTATTGCTCAAAAAATGAAAATAAAACAAGTTCATGCTGAATGTTTACCAGAAGGCAAAGTTAAGGTTGTCAAAGACTACCTCGATCAGAACAAGAAGATCTTGATGATTGGTGATGGAATTAACGATGCTCCTGGGCTAGCCACAGCGACAATTGGGGTTTCAATGGGTGATGGTACTGACGTATCTTTAGAAACGGCAGATATTGTCATGATGAACAACCAATTACAAAACATACCTTATTTAATTAATTTATCAAAACGAACACAAATGATTATTTATCAAAATGTAATCTTTTCTATTTCTGTCATTTTAATCTTATTGGTATCGAATTTGTTTGGGATTGTCATATTAAGATATGGTGTCCTTGGTCACGAGTTATCTACGATCCTTGTTATCTTAAATAGTTTGAGGTTGCTATCAAGCAAAAAGAAAATAGTGAGGATTTGATATGAAAAATGAAAAACAAAATCCATATGTTTCGCTCCGCGAAAGCAAACTCAAAACCTTTATCAATCGCGAAAAAGATTGGCGTAATGGCGGGATTGTCTATCAAATCTTTGTTGATCGGTTTGTCCCGTCGACTGACTTAAAGTCAAAAGCCCATTTATATCAAGCGCCAAGAAGTCTTCAATTATGGCAAACGCTTCCTAAAAGGGGTTTCAAAGATACCAAAACGCGATATTGGACTCACGAACTTGCTTTCTGGGGTGGTGATCTAAAAAGCGCGATGACAAAATTTGAATATTTAAAGAAGTTAGGTGTTAACACGGTTTATTTAAATCCAATTTTTGAAGCCTTCTCTAATCATAAATACGACACATACAACTATGAGAACGTATCGCCTGAATATGGCACCTTGGAAGATCTTAAAGCCTTCATTAAGCAGTTAAAGGCAAATGGCATGCAACTTGTTTTAGATGGTGTATTTAATCATATGGCAATCGAGTCACCAAGATTTATCGATGCCAGCAAACCCAATAGTCCTTATCGGGATTGGTTTGTTTTTGGAAAAGAATTTCCTACGGGTGTAAGACTTTGGCATAACGCACCAAGCTTACCAGAACTTAATTTACCCAATCCAAAAGTAAGAGAGTACTTATTTTCAGGCACGAATTCAATCGTTAAACGTTACATAAAAATGGGCGTTGATGGGTGGCGCTTGGATACTGCAATTGAACTTGGTTACAATTATTTAACTGAATTAACAGAAGCAGCGCATGAAGTGAATCCACAATCACTTGTTGTAGGCGAACTGAATAATTATCCTCAAGGTTGGGCCCCTTCGATGGACGGCACCATGCTATTGCCTTTAAGAGATTTAATCATTCAAACAATTCGTGGAAGTGTTTCACCAAACGTGTTTTCTGCTAATGTTGAACAAATGGTGAATGAAACTGGCATTGAAACCATTCTTAAATCGTGGGTTCTATTGGAAAACCACGACCTTGGAAGAATTGCCACCGATCTTAAAGATTGGTCTCAGTATCAACTTGCTAAAACCCTTCAATTTACTTTACCTGGAACCATCAACCTTTACATGGGTGAAGAAATTGGAACCCAAGGTGGGGATGACCCACTCAATCGTGCAACCATGAATTGGCAAGTGGTCGAAGAAGGTAATGAATACCTCACATTACACCAAAACCTCATTCGCATCAGACAACATGAAAGAGCATTAAGGATAGGTGACATCAAATTCCTCCACAGCACTAACTTAATTGCGTATTTGAGAATGACAGCGCAAGTCGAAGAAACGCTCGTGATTATCGTTAATCCACACGATAAACCCATCAAGGAAACCATACTTGTTACTGATCCGATGTTAAAGAGTCATAATCACTTTGTTGATTTAATCACAGGAAAAGAGATCTTAACCTCATACGGCATCTTGTTGCCAATTGAAATCCCTGCCAAAACAAGTTGGATCTTAAAACCCAATCTAAAACCAATTAATGGTTATACACCCTATAAAAACATCAAAAGTTCATTCTAATTAACAGCCTGGACACTCGTTTCTAAAGTTGCTAACCATCCTGGTATCTTTGCAAAACTTAATTGTAATTGTCTCGCTTTTTCTTCGCTTCTAAAGGTGGCAATAGCTGAAGGATTATTTCCGTCCACCTGATTGTTGTTAATCGCTGTATTTAGCGCGTTATTGACTTTGGCATCAATGCCTTTTGCTTCATTGATGATCGCTTTTGCAAATGCATCCGCAGGAATCCAAAAATAAGAGGATACCGCTTTTGCCTGAGGTAATCCGAATTCCCCTTGGGCTGTCAACGCTTGAATCGGTCCGATTTGCTGAATCTCAGGATCTTCAATCGAGGCTAAGTTAGAGGGGGCAATCTTTAATTCTTTCGCTTTGATGGTTTGATTTTCTTGAGAGGTTAACCAATTGGCGAATGCATGTGCTTGTGCGGGTTGGGTGGAAAAAGGATTGACACCCACTAAGCGTGCACCGACCATTGAACCAAATTGATGTGTTTCTCCAGCGGGATTGGTATAAGTCGGCATTTTAATCGTGCCCATGTTTTCGCCCAATATTTCGGTAATATCGGGTGCTTGCCAGTAACCGGAAACTGCGGCAATAATACCCGACTCAAGTCTACCGGCATTGTTTTCCAAAAATAAAGTCGGAATTAATGCATTAGTATCAATAATTAAATTAGAGGCATAATATTGCATCATTGCTTGGGCAGCTTCAATACCGTTTTCACTATTCCATGTAATGGTTTGGGTATCACCATCCCATGCGAGTGTATTTTCAGGAATGAACCACATGGTCATGCCCCATCCACCCATCTGATCAATATTTATTTTGGTATTTAAAGAGGCTGCTTTTTCCAGAATGGTATCAAGAGAAGTCATTTCTTCTGCGCTAATATAACGTTTATCATAAAACATATATATCCCATTATCAGCAGTGTATGGATAGGCATATAATTCATTTTCAAATGTTGATACATCAACGGTCCATGGAATATTTCTTTCGGTTACATCTTGTTTAAATTGTTGAACCTTAGCTAAACCACCCGCTCTTACTAAACCAGGTAGTTGATCATCTAAAAATGAAAAGACATCGGCACCGGATGGAATATCAAGGGTTAGAAAACCCTTTAATTCAACTTCACTAACCGCGGCGATTTCAAATTCAATATTGAGATTGGGATTGGCTTCAAGATATCTTTCAGCAGCCCCGAATAAAAAGTTTTGTTCTTGTTGAGGTCCCCACACTTTGAGTTTAATGGTTTCGCTTGGTCCACCACCGCTACAAGCTGCTAAAAGCAGACCGCTCGCAAGCATGATTTTTTCAAAGTTCTTCATTGTTTCTACCTCCCTTATTGTAGAATCAGGGTTGAAAATCCAGGGATGGTAATCGTGTCAGAGGACACGACCCCTTTTGAAACAGTTGGATAAATACCTTCTAATAAAGTCAGTCCAGTAGCGTTAGTAATTGTAATATCTCCATCAGTGACATTGGTGATGATGGTAAGGTTATCTTCCCCATCCTGATATTCGAGGGTGTAAAGTCGGGTATCCAAATTTAATGCAGTGATGAGCGCTCTTTCAATGATAGCGTTGTATTTATTACGAACCGAAATCACTTTTTTATAGTGGTTCCATAAACTATTTGGAATATTCTTTAAATCCTCAATCCCTTGCGTGACTTGTAAACTCATATTGTAATCAGCGGCAGAGGCTGGATTGGTTTCACCGGTTTTATCCGTTTCAGACCAAATCAAAGGTAAGCGCTTGTTTTCATCTCTACCCGATCCTTTGAGGCCAATTTCTTCACCATAATACATAAAAGGTCGCCCTGGCATCATTAAGTAAATTGAAGCGAGTAGTTTATGATAGAGTTCGTTGTTTTCAACGAATTGAATGCCGGCAACTCGACTTTGATCGTGGTTACTTAAAAAAGGTGTATCAATGGCATCTGGTCTTAAGGCATAGAGATTTTGATTAAATAAGGCATTCACTCTCGCTAGGTCATAACCTTGTTCCAAGCGAACGCGATCGACAATTCGATTACCTGTTACCGAAACAGGGAAATTAAAATAGGAGTCCACACGACCAGGGTAATATTGGAGTAGACCGTTCGATGTCATTGACCAAGGACCCTCTGCCACAATAAAGCTATCGGGTTTTATCGCTTTTGCCGTATCACCAATCCATGATAAAAATTCAATATTTCGATTGACATCACCGGTAAAATAAGAGGTGACCGCATCAAGTCTAAATCCATCCACACCCAAATCAAACCAGTACTGCATAATCGCTTCAATTTCATCTCTTACAAAGGGATTTTCAAGATTTAAATCAGGCATACCAGACCAAAATCTAGCCTCAGCATAGACGCCGCCACCATAAGGCTCATACCCTTCACTACGTGTCCTTGAAAAATTATAATAATGACATTTACTCGCAGGACTACCGCAACTATCATTCACAAAATCGAGTAATCCTTCTTGGAACCAAGGATGGGAATTTGATGTGTGATTGACTACCAAATCAAGAATGGTTTTGATATTCCGCGCTTTTGCTTCTTCTAAGTAATATTGGAAATCAAACACGGTTCCGTACTTTGGAGCAATCTCGTAATAATCCGTCACATCATATAGATGATAAGAACTTCCTGGGTGAATCGGCATAAACCAGATACCAGAGACGCCAAGATCTTGCAGATAATCTAGTTTTTCAGTAACTCCATTTAGATCGCCGATACCATCACCATTCGCATCATAAAAGGATTGAATAAAAATTTCGTACCAAACCGAACCACCTTCGTTACTTATTTCTTCGATATCATAGGAAAAACTAG
>Ga0129333_10001716_pt1 | contig 20089 bp, 19 predicted proteins | sample CPB6_08_DNA_FD_94474 | JGI IMG/M metagenome (GOLD analysis project Ga0129333, IMG submission 94474) | Freshwater to marine salinity gradient microbial communities from Chesapeake Bay, USA - CPBay_Sum_0.6_0.8_DNA | ecosystem: Environmental > Aquatic > Marine > Coastal | place: USA: Chesapeake... | reverse complement strand
CCATAGGTTTTAAGCGTATTATGTGCGCCCACAATTCCAGCAAATAAGCCAAAGCCAATAACGCGTTGCTCATCTTCATGCGTTAGGCATTCGTAATCTATCATACGAATATGCTTGGCAATAAGGTTTTGCATCAAGGCTTGATTATAGGCTTGCTTCTTTTTGGTATGCGAGAAAAACAAATAGGTTTTATGCGGTATTAAAGCAGCCGGAGGCACTTCTTTCACACCCAATAAAATATCGCAATTTGATAAATCATTATGTACAGGTATGCCAGCATTGCTATAACTTTGATCATCGAAACAGCGAAGTGATGAAGGTGCTACTACAATCTCCAATTGAGGATATGCTTTAAGTAATTGCACACATTGCTCTGGCGATAAAGGGGTTCGGTTGTCGGTAGGCACTTTGAGTTCACTTAAGATACCCAAACGAATCTTTGGTTCCATGTTTCAAAGATACTTTTACTTGTGTAATTTTGCATATGAATTATTTTGAATTTTATCAGTTACCCTTAAGTTGCCATCCCGATCAGGACTTGGTGAAAAAAAACTATTATGCCAATAGTAAAAAATACCATCCCGATCGTTTTATGCAGGCCGATGCTAAAACAAAAATTGAGGCCTTACAGCAATCGGCATTGAACAACGAAGCCTATATCACTTTACAAAATCCTATGCTGACTATTGCGCATCTATTGCGCATAAAAGGCTTGTTATTGCCCGATGAAAAATACCAATTGCCCTCTTCCTTTCTAATGGAGGTGATGGATTTGAATGAGCAATTGAGCGATTGGGAAAACCAAGGAAAAGATACCGAGTTAGGACAAAGCCTGCAGCAATCCGTACATGAATTTATCAAACAATTGCAAGATGCTATTGCCCCTACTATGCAGCTCATAGATAGTGGACAAGAGGAGGAGAGCTTATTTTTAAAGCTAAAAGAATTTTATTTTAAGCATAAATATTTGTTGCGTATTAAAGAAAGAATGTCTATTTTTGCAACCCACGATTAATTAGTGCCCACGCCCAGATGGCGGAATTGGTAGACGCGCTAGACTCAAAATCTGGTTATCGCAAGGTAGTGCAGGTTCGATTCCTGTTCTGGGCACTAAAAACAAAAAACCACCTTTTTATAGGTGGTTTTTTGTTTCGATGATCATCTCTTTACTCCTTCACTACCCTTCCTATGCCTATCAGCTCTTGAGCTTGGTTGTAGGCTCTGATATGATAGATACCGTTAGCTTGCTTGCTTAAGTCTATGATCGGATCTGTTTGTTGAATGATGAGCTGCCCCATAGCATTGTAAACATATAGCGTGCCTTCTTTGAAGTTGTCTACTTGCAGCATACCGCTTGTAGGGTTGGGATATATTGGTAAGCTCGGTGTTGATAGATTGTTGATGGATAAAGTAAGAAGGTTATAATTGGGCGATAAGCTCTTACAGCCATTCTCATTACTTACCATTACATAATACAAACCGGTTTGTGTAGGTGTATAATATTGACCTGTAGCTCCTGGGATTAATACTCCGTTTAAATACCATTGATAACTATAAAAACTGATGGGTGAAAACAGTTGCGTACCATTCCAATGGATGATGGCTACCGGTGCGGTATTAACCGTTATGGTTATAGGTGATGAAGTGCGTGCGCAATAGCCATTGCTTACCTTAACCGTATAGTAGCTACCTATGGTTGCAATATAGGTAGGATTGGTAGCTCCTGCGATATCAAAACCATTCATGGTCCATTGGTAAGTATAGCCCGTTCCGGTAGTGGCTTGCAGTAAAGCACCTTGACCGTTGCAGATCACCGTTGTGTTGGGTGTGGTGATGCTGGCAATTGGAGCAGGAACAACTTTAATAGTTTGTGCATTCGATGTTTTACTACAGCCATTGAGCGTGGCTACATAAGAATAATCGCCACTTTGTTTGGCATAATAAATAGCGCTATTGGCATTGGGTAGTAATTGCGTATTCTTAAACCATTGGTAACTATAACCTGCTGTGCTGAGTGCTTGTAACTGCACGCTATCGCCAACGCAAATCGTGGCAGGACCATTGATGGTGCATTGTACTTGTGGTAGTGGACGAACCGTTACATTAATAGCATTGGAGCTTGCCGTGCAGCCATTGCTGCTGGTACATACTGCGGTAATGTTTGCTGATTGGCTTACTGTATAGCTACTGCTGGTATTGCCCGTAGGCACACCATTGCTTAGCCATTCAATGCTGCAGTTATTAGGTATTGCACAAGAGCATACTACGCTATTGCCATCGCAGACAGATGTAGGTAAGGTAGAGGTAATACTTACTGGGGTACTTAGTAATATGCTAAGCATAAAGCTTTGTGTGCTCGATAAGCCATTGGTATCCGTAAGTTGTAAGGTGATGGTTGTAGTACCCGTTTGATTAGCTATGGGGCTGAATAGCAAGGTGCGTTGTGCTCCATTAACACCAATACTGATATTGCTATTTGGCAGCAGTGTTGTGTTGCTAGAACTAGCCGTAAGTGTTAAATTACTGACACTTGTTTCCGTATCAGCAACAATTAAACTTACAGGACTTAAGGTATCAAATTGGCATTTTGTTACGGCATTTACCGTAGTCATGGTAGGTGCTGTGTTGATCCATGGAGCGACCATGCTTGTGATGTAATTGGGAAGGCTCTTATTATTTGATTGGCAAGTATTATATAACGGATAATAGTTAGTATTGTAAAATGCATTAGACATGCCTAAATCCCATACAAAATTACAAGCCATTCCTACTGCATTAGGATTATTAATTACAGCCAATAACCTACCTTCTGTTGAAATAGAATTGGATCCAACATTACTGCAATAGATTTTATAATTAGGACCCATTTGAAAGGTGAAAAAATCTGCGATTCCTGAATAAGCAGTTGAAATATTAGTAACTCCTGTAGATACAATAGTTTGAACTGAATTATTTAATAAGTTTAGCTGACAAAGATCTTGTGGTAAACCAAAATACAATAATTGTGCATTAGGTGAAAAAGCTAAAGAGTTTATACCACCTTGGTTTAATGTAAGAAAGGATGGATGGTTAGACGGATAATTATTTAGAGATATTGAAATTCGATTACTTATTATACCGGTCCATTTATTAAAGTCAAATAAAAACATAGAATCTACACTATTAGTAGCTGCAAGACGAGTACCTAAACTTGATGCTATCAAATTAAAAGTAGTAGCTACACTAAAGGGAAATGTAGACACAACAGGTGTAGTACTTACTCCACTTGCACTAATTTCATAAGCAAATAAAGTATTTGGGTTATTACCAAGAGTCAATATCCAATAATTGGTATTGTTACCATGTTTAATAACACACATATTCCTATTCCCAGTATTAAGTTTCAAAAGCGTTCTTTTAGAACTCAATTCAACATCACCCAAACCTCCATTTAAAGACATGTTTACTTTACTATAATTAATATACGCCGGACCATTTGAAGCAAAACTACTACCAGGATATAAACTAAGATCGCCTTTGCCAGAAAAAATGTAAAATTTACTTGCATTACCTGGATCTGGAACAATTATTGTTTTAGTTTGAGATTCAATAATAAAATTTGGAGACATTGGTGAGCCATAATTATAATAAGATTCATAACCGCAAAGAGTATAAGCAAAATGGTCATAAATGCTATTTAATGGTGTATCTCGAAGCAAATAACCATTAGGCATTACTTGATGATTCGCATTCCAAACACTTGTACCATCGGTATAGAAAGCTAAGGAGCCATTAATAGTATATGAAGAAGTACCTAATTGAATATCATGTGTTTTACCATTAAAAATAGGAACCGGGTTCTGGCCAGGAGTATTAAAATTCAAACCCAAACCCACACCATAATACCAAATACTGCATGGATTTTGGGCGAATAACTCACCGATAGCAATAATAGAAGTAAGAAATAATAAAACAATTTTTCTTTTCATAAGCACTGCTTTAACAGACTAAAAATACATAGAATTGAACCTTGTTCAAATTTGAAACAGGGGATTTCTCCCCTATATATAACCTGAATCTAAGTTACGCAAGAAATAAAACAGTTCACCACGAATAAAAAAAAACACCTTAAATTAAGGTATATTTTAAGGCCTGATTAATTTCATGTTAGATTAAAATGTAAATTGAAATTAAATAGACATGACCTACATTCGTTTTCTACAACATAATAGTATAATTTTTAGCTTATTAGTTTATATATTTGGCTTAACCTTACTGCTTAAAAAAAAACAAATTAGTAAACTCGATGCTATTATTGTGTACTGCTTCAGTTTAGATTCTTTTTTTAATATCTTCACTAGGTTAATAGACATTATAAAAGAAAATAAAAAAATAGTAGCTTTTAGCTATGATTTACTATTCCCGCTCTTTATTGTAAGTATTGTAGTTTATCCAAAAAAGAAAAATCTATCTGCCGGACTGGTCATCGGTCTAACTATAGCTTTTCAATTGTTTGATAGATTTAGCAAGCTACTACCAGCACTAGAAGGATTAAAAATAGGCTTGTCTTTTATTGCTTGCTTAGCATTACTTTATGTAGTATTCAAAAACATTCAAAGAGCACGTTTTCAAATATTCATGTTGCTACTTCTAGCTGGCATACCTTTCTTAGATATCTTTTTTAATGCCGCATTTTTAAGATATATACCCTTTGAGATGTCAATTTGGATAGTTTTCCTAAGCGGATATATTATTTATACTATAATTGCCTACAGCCTATTTATTTATTACTATGGGAAACAAATATTAAAAACATGTTAGAAATACTTAGAAATAGTTTTCACGTTTTAACAGCACTTTCAACCCTTCTATTTTTGGCTCTAATTTTCCAAAAAAGAAAATTGAGTAGGGAAAACATGTTGATTGTTTATTCGTTTTTTATTTTTAATTATTTCGATTTATACTCTTGGTTTATATTAAAAACAAATGGCTCCATACCTATTGTAGTGGAAACCTACGACTTATTATTTCCGTTGTTTTTAATCTGTATGGTTATTTTTGATAAACTTAAAAACACGTATATCCTAATTGTTATAAGCGTATGCATAGTAGCACAATGCTCAGTAAAATATGGCTACCAAATTTCTTTTCCGGGTGGATACAGAATAGGTTTGTCTTTCATTGCTTGCTTAAGCCTATTCTACATCGTATTTAAAAATCTACACCGAGGTCTATTCCAAGTAATATTGTTGCTTTTTCTTTCGAGCATACCCTTATTTGATGTATTTTATAACGCTGCATTTTTTGGGTTTATCCCCTTTAAGATGGCTACCTGGTTAATTTTCTTAAACACTTACATTATTTATTTAAGCATATTCTATTGCCTATTTATTTATTACTATGGGAAACAAGTTTTTAAATATCCATCCACTATTATATAGCATACCCATTATGCTTTTTATAGTAGCTTTTGTAATGCTACTTTATTATACCTATGCCCGATCGGTAAGGCTACAAAAACAAATGCGCCATCGTTACTTATCGAATTTGGAAGAGGAGCGTAAACAAATATCGCGTGAGCTACACGATACGATGAGTGTGTTTAGTATCAGCTTTAAAAATTATATCCATCACCACCAATTTATAACGGCAAGTGAAAAGGAAACCTGGAAAGCGCAAATTATAACATTTGAAAAAAATATTCAGGATATAAACGAGTTGTTGTATCCTATAGAATTAAAACACGGAAATGTATATACTGCATTAGAGCGTCTTAGCCGATTGCTCTTAAAATCGGGCAATATTGTACGTTTACATAATCAATGTGTGCATATTAATTTGTCTCCACAAAGCGCTATTCATATCTATCGTATCTTACAAGAATCAATTGTCAATATCTTTAAGCATACAGATAATAAAGAGGCTATTCTTACGCTATTCGAAGAAGAGCAGCAATTGCAAGCCGTTTTATCTTATGCTAGCATCGAAAAGAAAACAAGTTATACTTTAGATAAAGACCGAAGAGGTCAGCATATTTTAGAAGAACGCTTAACACTTATAAATGGCAGTAGAAGTATGAGCTGGGAAGAAGGTATTGTTTTTGAAAAGTTTAAATTTGCTTACTCATGAAAATTCTACTTTTAGAAGACCATAGTTCAACCTTGGCATTTTTACAACAGCAGCTTGGAGCTTTGTATCCAAATGCAAGTATATTTGCCTTTGCCCATTATAAAGAAGCTGAAATATGCATTCACACCCAAGCCATAGACCTCGTTATTACAGATTTAGATTTTGACGGCGAAAAAGAATTTGCCTTAGTAGCAGATGCGTATCAGCAACAAATACCCTGCATTATCTATTCAGCACATTACAATCAATCTTACCTCAACAAAGCAAAAGACTATGCTTATCGAGCATTTATTTGCAAAATGGGCGACATAGGGGAATTGCTTTATGCACTGAAGCATTATGCAGAACTCGATTTATACCAATGTCAATTTATTCAAAAACAACATAGCAAAGAAGAACACAGCATTGCAGAGCCTATATTAAATGGCGTGGAGAAGAGCATCTTAAAATTTATCATTCAAGGCAAAGAACGAAAAGAGATAGCAGAAAAATTAAAAATAAAAATCAATACCCTAAATAGTTACATCAGAGATATGGTAGTTAATAATAACTGTACGCTATACGAACTCATTCATCGGTATGTTGTATGGCATAAGGAATAGAAATGTTACTAAAAACAAAAAACCACCTCTTTTATAGGTGGTTTTTTTATGCTTGTTTACTTGATAGTTTAGATTAAGGATTTCGGGCAATAGCATTAGCTATTTCAAAAGTCATTCCCAAACCATAATGATCGGCCATATCTATTTCTTGACCTTTATAAAGCACACTTGGAGTATGCATTTGAATACTCTCCCGCAAAGGCCATAAAGTAATCAGGTTAGATAAAAAATAATCTAAGCGTTGAGATACCGCTTCTCTTTTATTCCAGTAGTTTTTGGTGCAAAAAGTAGGTAATTGTAGTTTAAAGTCGGCAATAATATCATGCAAACCTAAAATATCTTTTAATTGATGATGTTCTTCAGATGCTGCTCCAATATTATAATCACCCGTGCAAATCAAAGCATCGCTTGCCTGTATATACGGCGCAATCAATTGTTTTTTAATTTGTACTAATTGCTCTTTACGAATATTTGCATGCATCGCTTTCGTATCATCTGCTTGGAGGTGCGTATTAATAAAAAAAATTTTTTGGTTTTGCACTTCAGCACAAATCAGTTGAGCTCCTTTAGCGGCAAATAGATCAGGATAGGATTTTGCCTTATAGGTAATATGGGCTAAATCTTTAATAGGCAACTTAGAAAGGGTTAATAATCCATTGGATAATTTTATACCACCGGCACTATGCGGTGCTATTTGATATGGATATGCTGTTTGTAAGGAATCAGCAATGACTTGTAAGAAATGAGCATCAAAAGCTTCTTGAAAGAAGATAATATCAAAATCGCTATTCTTTAAATAACTCAGAATCCATTGCGTACGAAGCTGTTGTTTCTTTTGTAAATCTTTAGATAAAAAGCTCCATTTCGATGGCAACATTTGCACGTTCCAAGTGAGCACTTTTACGTTTTTGGCGCTTGTTAAAGACGCGCTGGAGCATAGTACGAATAGAAAAAAAACGAAAACTGCACATAGCTTTGAAAGATTCATATAGTTTTTTGCAAAACTACAGTGGCAATATTACTAAGATGTTAGGGGATGACTATGTAATTATTAAGAATAAGAAGCTATACCGATTTCACAATAATAGATTCTAATACGCAGGTAGCATCTTGGCAATAATCTAATACTTGCATCAGCAAATCATAAATGATTTTTATTTTGATAACTTCAATTGGATTTTTTTGCTCTTCATACAAAGCCATTAGGGCATATTCCAACAGATCAGAAGCTTTATTTTCGTATTGATTGATTAAAAAGCAAGATTCTGAAATTCTGTAAAAATCATTTGAATTTTTTAATCCACCAATAGCTTTTGATAATTCGTGAATACCTTTTTCTAATAAATCGACAAATTGATTAATAGCGGTGCCTGAAACTTGCACATTCGTCAAGATTACACGACTAGCTACAGCGCAAGTACTATCTGAAATATAACAGAGGGTTTTAGAAAACTCATGAATATCTAAACGATCGAAAGGAGTAATGAAATTATCATGTAATGCTAACACTACTTGCTGTGCAAGCACATCATTCTTTTCTTTCAAGCTATTTAAAGTAGGTAACAAAACCAATCGTTCTTCCTTATCATTAGTTGATAACACTTGCTTTAAAATCAAATTAACTTCTTTCAAATTTTCAGCCATTGCATCAAATAGCGTAAAGAATATCTTTTTATTGGGCTGAAACTTACTGAGAATTTTGGCTACGGACATGGAGAAAACTTATACGCAAAAGTATAAATGAACTTATTCAAATTCGGATTTTGCATATTAAGTATTCGTTAAGCGAAGATTAACTTTTACAACAAAGTACTCGGACACACATAGTCGGTTTTGGGCATTGACGTTTCTTTAATAGCGGCAAAACCTCCAATTACATCCACAAAATTCTGGTAGCCTTTCTTTTTTAATAAAGAAGCCGCAATCATACTGCGATAACCCCCTGCGCAATGCACAACAAAAGCTTGATCTTTTGGCAAGCGATCTAATTGCTGCTCCAAATCATTTAGAGGAATATTAATTGCTGCTTCTAAATGCTCGGATTGAAATTCGCTAATTTTCCTAATATCAAATATAGGTAAGGGTGCTTGCTGGTATTGCTCGCTTAATGCTTGTGCACTTATACGTTGCACATGATCAATTAATTTACCTGCTTTTTGCCATGCTTCAAATCCTCCTTGCAAATAACCAATACAATGGTCATAACCCACTCTTGATAATCGAGTGATACTCTCTTTTACTTGCTCTTCATCATCGGCAATAAGCACTATTGACTGATCTAGATCATCGATCAACTCTCCTACCCACATTGCAAAATTGCCATCTAAACCAATATTTACACTACCTGGAATAAATCCTTTTGCAAATTTATGTGCAGCACGAGTATCTAATAACATAATATTTGCATCTTGCTGAAAACGCTCCACTTGTGCTACGTTTAATGGTGTCATACCTTTGGCTATAATAGCATCTAACTGCTCATAACCCTGAATATTCATCAATACATTTTTAGGGAAATATTGCGGAGGGCGCACTAACCCATTCAATACAATAGCTACAAATTCATCTTCAGTTAAAGCAGGATTAAGTGCATAGTTACTTCGCTTTTGATTGCCTAAGGTATCGGTAGTTTCTTTACTCATATTTTTACCACAAGCACTACCTGCTCCATGATTAGGATATACAATTAACTCATCAGACAAAGGCATGATTTTGGTTCTCAATGAATGATAAAGATGACGCGCCAATTTATCTTGTGTCAAGTCTTCTATTACATGCTGTGCTAGATCAGGTCTACCCACATCGCCAATAAATAAAGTATCTCCGGTAATGATGCCTCGCTCCTTACCTTGCTCATCTTTTAATAAATAACAACTGCTTTCCATAGTATGTCCGGGTGTATGAATCAAGGTAATGGTACTACCACCAAGTGTAAACACCTCTCCATCTTGCCCTACTTTCTTCTCAAATCCAGTAGACATGGTTGTAGGACCATACACGATGGTAGCTCCTGTTTTTTTAGCTAAATCAATATGTCCTGATACAAAATCAGCATGAAAATGGGTTTCAAAAATATATTTTAATTTCACACCTTCTTTTTCTATTCTGTCGAGATAGGGTTGAATGTCGCGTAAAGGGTCTACAATAGCAGCCTCTCCTTCAGAGCTTAAAAAATAAGCCGCTTCTGCTATACATCCGGTATAAATTTGTTCTATGATCATGATCTAAATATTAAGGTTATAAAATAAGTTATTTTAAAAGTGATAAACTATGAGAACTACTGCAAGCGAGTATGATCTTGGTCAGTAGTAATCCTGAATTGTTAGCCTTTTGATTTTTTAAAGGCACTAAACAATAATCCGCCCATCATAGCGCCATACAAGGTACTATTGAGTGGATTAGAAGTAATAGCGCAAGTACCACTAGCGCATCCTACATAGAAATAATAAGCATAGCCTCCAAGAGAACCAATTAATATTCCAATGATTGTTAAGAAATGTTTTTTAATGAATTGCATATTGTTGATTTTAAAAATTATAATTTAATCCCAATATAGCGAAGCACAGAAGCCTCCCCATTATGATAAGGACCCTCTTCTAATACCACACTTTTCTCTTCTAATAATTGAGTTTGTATACCTACAAAATCTTCTACTATTTTTTCTTTGGTATAGAGCATTGATAGGTCTTTTGGTCCACCACTTGCTTTACCCAATTGACTGGTATGAAAGCCTTCTATTAGTATTCGCCCACCTGGTCTTAGAAATTGTAAAAGTCGCGTATGCACATTATGGCGAATTGACTCTGGGAAATGCGCATAGATTAAAACAATCAAGTCCATAGCAGCCTGTTCATATTCCACATCGTTAGCATCAGCCACTTCATAATTGATAGACACTTTTTTGTTATACGCTAAAAGCAAGGCTTTATTCTTTGCTGCCTCGCTACTATCAAAAGCAAAGGACTGCCAGCCAATACTTGCTGCATATACCGCATTGCGACCTTCACCTTCAGCAACAAAAAGGGCTTTCCCCGCTGGAAGAAGGTCTATTTGTTCTTTAAAGAATTGATTAGGCGCCGTGCCATATGCGTAAGCCTTTTGACTATAACGGTCATTCCAAAACGAATTCATCTTGATTATTTTTTTATTGTTGTAATACGAAAAGGAATATATAATGGACAGAATTGTAGCAAACTGGTAATAATTAACACGAATGCGAACACACTACCTACCCATGCAGTAATACCTTGAAGCACTTTAAAATAAATAAGAACAAATACTACTAATGTTAGTAGCGCCCTTAATCGACGATCTATAGTTCCGATATTCTTTTTCATAGCTATTTTTTGTGGTTTTTATTTCCACAAAGTTGAAACAAATAATAATATGGTTTTGCAACTGATGTTACAGAAGAAATATTGTAACTAAAAAGAAAATAAATGAGATAAAACAAGGTATAAGATTCCTCGCATACCGAAGATGACCGTATACAGTTTAAGCATGCTTTTAAAAGAATCCAATACAGCAAACCATCCCCCTTGTGTCATCCTGAGGAACGAAGGATTTCAGAGTGTTTGAGACTGAGGATAAGACTAAGAATGAGGTTAAGATCCCTCGCAGGCTCGGGATGACATTCTAATAATTCAGAAATATCCATACAACAAACCATCCCCCTCGTGTCATCCTGAGGAACGAAGGATCTCACAGCGTTTGAGGTTGAGACAGAGGTTGAGATTTAGAACATATAGTACTTTTTTGTAGCTTCTATTTTACCAAAATATTATCTTTTTGAGAAAGGAAGCACCGATAACATTTTGTGCAAAGAATGTGCAAAAGAACACCTATAATATAACAATCTGTTCACACAAGCTAGAGAACTTTATACAAAACTAAAAGCTATGAAATTTCAAATTATCAAATTATCAAACGACTTATTGCAAGCGAATGCTTTCAATCATTTAACCGATAAAGATTTGGAAGCCTTAAAAAAAGCGATGCAATTAATGTCATTAGAGTATTTAATTCAAGCTTGGTATAAAGCTGATTATTTCTGTTCTTGGAAAGCAGAACAATTAATGATGCCTTGTAATCAAGTTTTATACACTATGGGCTTCCCTACACTAAGCTGCTTAGTAGAAAACGAATTGGATTTTTAATTCGCCCTATCCTTTATGGCTATATCAGCTCAGCGTTAAACGCTGCTACCAGTTGTTTCTATATATCATAAAAAAAGTGCCCCGGATGGGGCACTTGCTTGTTTATTGATATCCTGTATGCTTGCTATTTCTGAATCATTAAGCGCTCTACTTGTTGCGCTGTGCCTTGCGTAATATGTATATAGTACATACCCGGAGCTAAAGCACTCGTATTGATGGCACTTGTAGTTGTTTGTAAGGTAGTAGTCAACATAGTTTTACCTAATATATCTACGATACGCACTTGTGCAGGAGCGTTAGCGTTTTGGAATTGAATCGTAAGCACATCATTTGCTGGATTAGGCGCGATGCTGCAGAACACCGTATTGCTTATAGCTGCTACCGCTAAACTATTAGGAACAATTTTCTTAGAGTTTTTAGTAAAATCTACTCCACTAATATTCGTACTTGTGGCACTTATAGTAAATACAGGCGAATGCGTTGTTGTTTGTGGCATACTCTCTGGATATACATTATAAGAACCCATTGGTAAATTACTAAAGGAATAATCTCCATTGATATCGGTATAGGTATGTTTTACGATTTGGTTATTGGCATTGCGCAATAAGATAAGCACATTGGGTGCTCCGTTTGCCGTTCCTTTACCTGCACCTAAAATTACATTACCCGCTACAAAACCAGGTCCATTTGCAGAGCTACCGGCTTGCATATAAATATGTCTATTATTAGAAACACCACCTGTATGATTGATAAGTGTAGCATTTGCCCAATACGTGCTGCCAAAATGATAGGTAGGTGCCATTTGCGTGAAACCTGATGCACCTGCAACAACGGCTGCTTTTACTCGGTATGTACCGGCTGCTTTATTGCTGAATTGATATGCTACTTGCCCATATAATCCAGTAGCCGAAATGGAATCTACTGCATTAATAATATTAGTAGATGTATCATAGGTAATCAACCACACTTTAAATGAACTTGAATTGATATTTAAAGTGCTATCCCAATAAATATTACCAGCTATATAGTTAGCTGTAGTGCCCGTTACGGTAACTGTTTGGTAAGCGGTATCTCTACAGTATACGGTATTAGCATTAGCTGAATCAACATAACGATTGATTAAACGAACGTTGTAAGTACCCGCAATAGAGTAAGTGTGCGACACACTACTAAAGGTATTGTTAATGCTATTACCATCTCCAAATGTCCAATCGGAAACTCTTGAAATTATAGGATTTACACTATTCGCTTGCGTAGACGTATTATTGAAGGTAACACTTAAACCATTTTGTGTTTTGGTAAAACTAGCTACCATTGCTGCACAGTTGAACGTATTGCTTTGGTAGTTTACACTTGATGTCGTAGTACAGGTTACTCCATTAAGTGTTGTAGTTAAGGTTACGGTATAGATACCTGGATTAGCGTAGGTATGATTTGTACTTGCTACATTACCGGCGCTAGTACCATCTCCAAAATTCCAAGCATAGGTCATGCCTGTTGCTTGGTTGCTCGATGAAAATGCATAAGAGCCATTACCATTATTAGTTGTGGCAATTGTAGTATTACATGGTGAAGCAGCCAATGTAACGGTAGCATTATAGGTACTCGTGCACAATAAAGTATTAGTAAGAGAATCGTAAACATGCATAGTAAGTGCTAGTGCATAGGTACCTGCACTGGTATAATTACGAACGCTAGTGCCCGTAGCATTAATCCAAGATGTACCATTACCCCAATTCATAGAATATGTGATGTATGCAAAAACAGGAGCACCGGTTACGCTACTGGTATTCACGACACTGATCTGATAAGGATTTTGACTATTAGAGGTTTGTGACCAAGTAAACGATGGGTTACACACTACTTGTGCAAAACCGTTTAATGCCACTAAAAAGGCAAAAAGAAAAAGTACCTGTTTTTTCATAAATTAGTTTTTGATATAGACTTGATTGCTTGGCAATTGGTTTGGTTTAAGCCATTCTAAAATTAGGTCTTTTATCTTATAATTCGGCTCCTTTTACAATTTGCTCCACTATACTTGGATCCAGGAGCGTAGAGGTATCGCCTAAAGCATCAACGGTACCTTCGGCTATTTTACGCAAAATGCGGCGCATAATCTTACCACTCCTGGTTTTAGGCAGTCCCTGCACAAACTGGATTTTGTCGGGTTTGGCAATGGCCCCAATCAATCGGGTAACAGTTTGTGCTATATCTAATTTACTCAAATCCGCATCGCCATGTACACTTTCTATAATTACAAAGGCATAAATACCCTGCCCTTTTATATCATGGGGATAACCTACCACAGCTGATTCTACTACTCCGGTATGACTATTAATAGCATTTTCTACCTCTGCCGTACCAATTCTATGTCCACTTACATTCAATATGTCATCTACCCTACCGGTTATTCTATAATTACCCTGCGTATCTCTATAACACCCATCGCCTGTAAAATATAAATTAGGATAGGTAGCAAAATAATTAGTGCGACAACGTACATGATCGCCATATGTTGTGCGGAGCATACCTGGCCATGGGAAACGCATACATAAATTGCCACTGATATCATTCCCTTCTAAAACGGTTCCATTTTCATCTAACAAAATAGGCTGCACACCCGGCAAAGGCAAGGTTGCATAAGCAGGTTTTGCTGGGGTTATGCCGGCCATATTAGAAATTAAAATTCCACCTGTTTCGGTTTGCCACCACGTATCTACTATAGGGCATCTGCCCTTACCTATATGCTCGTGATACCACTGCCATGCCTCTTCATTAATAGGCTCACCTACGGATCCTAATACTTTAAGCGAACTTAAAGATTTCCCTTCCAAAGGTGCTAAGCCAAAGCCCATCAAACTTCTTATTGCTGTTGGTGCGGTATACAAAATAGCAACCTGGTGTTTATCTACAATATCCCAAAAGCGTCCGGCATCGGGATAGGTAGGAATGCCTTCGAATAACAAGATTGTGGCGCCCGCGCATAATGGTCCGTATACGATATAACTATGTCCGGTAATCCAACCAATATCGGCCGTGCAAAAATGCACATCACCTTCTTGATACTGAAATACATTGACAAAAGAATAGGTAGTATAAACCATATAACCACCTACGGTATGCACCACCCCTTTGGGCTTTCCGGTAGAGCCCGAGGTATACAAAATAAATAAAGGATCTTCTGCATCCATTACTTCGGCCTTGCATATAGGATTGCCCATAGCTACTACTTTAGCCACTTCATCTTCCCACCACATATCGCGGTCTTTAAGCATGCTAATAGGTGTATGGGTATGCATATATACCAACACTTTTTCTACAAAAGGGCATTGTACAAGGGCATCATCGATCACCGATTTCAATGGAATTTCTTTAGTACCTCGATAAGCACCATCACAAGTAATTACAAAAGAAACTTGGGCGTCTTGCAAGCGATCGGCAATACTCTGCGCACTAAAACCACCAAATATAACCGAGTGTATAGCACCTATGCGTGCACAGGCTAAGGTAGCTATGGCCAATTCAGGAATCATGCCCATATATATAGCCACACGATCTCCTTTTTTTACACCATTATTTTTTAATACTTGAGCCAGTTGATTAACCCGATCAGATAATTCTTGATAGCTTAGCTTTTGCGTAGCACTTTTTGGATCATTGGGTTCAAAAATCAAAGCCGTGTCGTTTGCTTTAGCTGGCAAATGACGATCGAGACAATTTTCAGTTATGTTCAATTGCCCTCCTTTAAACCATTCAATTTTAGGTTCTTCAAAATTCCATGTTAAAACAGCATCCCATTTTTTATGCCAATGAAAATATTCAGCAATTTGACTCCAAAATAATTCTGGATTCTGCACACTACTTTGATAGGCTTGTTCGTAATCAGCAGCACTACGAAGTTGAAAAGGATAGGACATGATGCTAAAAATTAAACGCGATAGGAATAATTAAAAATAAGAAAAATTAGTGACGCAATGTACAATGTCAATGCATCAATACGAATCTACTTCTTTGGTTTTCTAATTAAATTAAACAATATGATTTCCTTGATCAGCGCCATTGGCAAATCTTGATCTAATGGAAATTGAATGGCCCCTTTACTAGTTTTATAAGCGCTCAATTGCGCAGCAAAATGGACAATTGGGGCGGCAGTAGGGTAAAAACCAATATGCTGTTTGTAAGCAGCCATGTAAAAAAGCACGCCCTTGTATTTATAGCAGGGCATTTTATAACTGATGCCTTCTTCTACCTCGGGCAACATAGCAAAGACACAAGTGCGCAACTGAAGTAATTTTTCTTGCACTGCAGGCTCAAAAGCATTGATGTAAGTTGCTACTTCTGGATGGAAAATTGAATTAGATGTTTGCATAGTAGCAATAAAAGTAATAAAAAAAACGCCACCTTAAGAGGTGGCGTTATCTATAAAAACTTATTTTTATTTAACAAAGAAACTTACAATCCAATACACTAGACCTGCTACTGCAGCACTTACCGGGATAGTCAAAATCCAAGCCCAAATAAGATTAAAGGTAACACCCCATCTTACTGCCGATAAACGTCTTGAAGCTCCTACACCCATGATAGCACCCGTAATAGTGTGTGTAGTAGAAACCGGAATACCCATTTGCTCGGTCATGAATAAGGTAAATGCACCCGCTGTTTCTGCTGTAACACCTTCTAATGGGCTTACCTTAGTGATTTTAGAACCCATCGTTTTTACAATTTTCCAACCACCACTTAAAGTACCTAAACCGATAGCGGTATAGCAAGCTAGTGGCACCCAAGGTAATTCTTTTAGAGCCGTACCTACATCACCATACTTCTGACTATTATAAGCTACGAAAGCAGCACCAATGATACCCATTACTTTCTGTGCATCATTACCTCCATGACCTAAACTGAAAGCTGCAGAAGATAATAATTGTAAGCGTTTGAAAATATTCGCTTTTCTAAAGGCATTAGGTTCTCTTAACACATCTACATATAAATAGGTAAGAATGAAAATGATTACTAAACCAATAAGACAATTCACTAAAAAAGAATTATCCGCTTTTTTTAGTGCTTTCACTACTTCTGTTTTTGCATTGATATCTGCTACTGCCTTAGCAACTTTTTCTACTTGCTTTTCAGACAAAACAAAGCTAGCTTGTAAAGTGTCTACCAATAGTTGATTTTCTACAGTGCCATACAAAGCATAAAGCTTTTTGCCTTCATCTAATTTTTTGGTAATACTATCAGCAATCACTTTTACGCTTGCATCTGTTTTCCCAAGTTTAGTTAAGCTATCAATTTTAAATGTTTTCTTTAAAGCATCTTTAACACGCGTACTTTCAATAGGTTTTAATAAACCAGCGTGCTGCATACTGTCTGCAACAAAATCTGCTCCTATTTTATCGTAGCGAGCAACAAATACCATAGCTTCACTAGTATGCTTTTTGACTTTTTCTAATTTTGTTTTCACTTCTTCATTTGAAGGATCTTTCGCTAGCTCTTTTTCATATTTATCAACTTTATACAATTTACCAATATTCTCATGCATTTTATTTTGCTCAAACACATTAAATAAGTATACAGTAAAAACAGTAGTAACTACAATAAGACCTATTCTTGCCCATACATTGCGCATGATGGTTATTAAGGTCATAAACATAGAAATGGCCATCCCAATTATTGGTGCTAAGAAGATAAACAATACCGTTTTACCAATTTTCTCCATCTCTACAATACTACCAAAGGCTACAAAACCTTTAGTCATATAGGCATGGGTAATGGCAGCACCGGCAAAGCCACCAATAAGGGTATGCGAAGAAGAAGAAGGTATACCAAACCACCAGGTTAATAAATTCCAGAAAATAGCTGCAATTAAACCAGAAAAAATTACGGGTAAAGTAATAAACTCAGGATATACCGTTTTACCTATCGTATTAGCAACGGCATGATCTTGAAATATAAAATAAGCAGCAAAGTTAAAAGCTGCAGCCCAAATTACAGCTTGCAACGGCGAAAGCACTTTGGTAGAAACAATTGTTGCTATAGAATTAGCTGCATCATGAAAGCCATTGATATAATCAAATATCAAGGCTAATACAATAATGACAATTAAAAAGGTCATGTTCGTTCGTTTTATTAAGCGTATTTAATAATAATAGATTCAATTACATTAGCAGCATCTTCACACTTATCGGTAACGATTTCTAACATTTGATATAGGTCTTTTTTCTTAATCACTTCTATCGGATCTTTTTCAGTACCAAATAGTGCCACCATAGAGCTGTCTAACAAATCATCTGCTTCGTTTTCGAAACTATTAATACGCACACATGCTTCAGTGATAGCACGCATATTTTTCATACCTCTTAATTCTTTTATCCCTTTATTTAATTCATTGATAGAATTATGAATAACGGTAGCAAAACCTTTTGTAGACGCATCGATATCAACCATATTATAATTTACAATACGCTTAGCCGCACCCCAGATATAATCAGCGATATCATCTAATGAAGTAGCTAAATAGTGAATATCTTCTCTATCAAATGGCGTTATAAAATTGCGCCCTAATTCAATGAAAATTTGATGGGTAACTTCATCATTTTTATGCTCTAAATCTTCTAAACTTTTTAGTAAAGCTACACGCTTTTGATAATCTGTTTCATGAATTGCTTCATGAAAAGTAGCACCCATTTGAGACAAAGTAGTTGTTACTTGCTCAAACAAAGAATAAAAGGTTTTGTCTTTTGGTTGAAAGAAATTTAAGATAGATTTAAGTGACATAATAAAAAAAATTAAGTGGTTAATATATTTAAAAGTTTAATAAATTTTTGACAGTAGAAAGTAAAGATATACTCTTTTATTCCCTTCTTATAATTTTTACTGTTTGATTTTAAATCCTTAACAATAGCATAATATTGACTTCAGAAATGTTTCAAATATTAAAAGTTGACTTGGGCTTGGATACGCAATAAATTACCTGTTTGAAAATTATCTTGTAAAGCAAAATCCTCGTAACGTCTTTGCGAAATCGTGTAATTTGTTGTAAGTTCAAAAGCCTTATTAAATTGCCATTCTACACCAAATTCAAGATCTTTAACCTCATAACTACGCGCATCCTTTTCATGTTTTTTACCTCCATCATAATATTGGTAACGCACAAACGGAATAATAGTCTTTTGCTTGAATTTAACCATATAACTCATAGTTATATATCCCCCTTTTAGAGAAGTTACCTCAATAGAATCTGTAATTTTATTAAACTCAGGACCTTTACCAATAGTATACTCGGCTTGAATACCAAAAGGTTTAGGGTATAAAATAAATGAAGCCGCTAGGCGTTCATCTAAATAATTTAAATCTGCAAGTTTTTTTACACCCGTACTCAAATTAGCCTTAGGCAATACATATTTACCAGTATAACCTTGTATACCAACTTCTACTATTTGTTTTTTAAATTCAAATGGATAGGTTACTCTCGCAACAACATGGGGCTGATTGTTAGCCTCTGGATTATTGGCTGTTTGACCATTATAAGCTCCAAATGCAAAAATACCATAATCGCCACTGCCCTTCAATCCATCATTTACCAAACTTGAAAATAATTTTCTTTTATTTTTTGGCGCCCAATAGAAAAATGCACCTAAATCGCGCTCATTAGATACTGCACTATTCAATGCATCATTCCTATCAAGTGGAATTCTATTTTGACTAGACTGCATATTCTCAAAGCCATAAGGAATTTTGCTTTGACCAATACGAATGCGATATTCATTATCATCATCTAGACCAACATCAAAATAAGCATCACGAAGCTGTGCAAAATGCAATCTATCGCTTGATGGGCTGCTGGCAAAATCTGGCTGAACATACAAATATACATTTTTGCTAATTTGTCCGAAAAATATAATACGCATTCGTCTAATAAAAAAACCACCATCTTTACCCCAAGATCTATCACATTGCTCACACCCCAAATTTTCATTGGTCTCCAATAATCTATTGTATCTAACTTGACTATATCCTCTGATAGAGAAATTCTCATACCACTTTTTGGGAGCTGCATGCTCTTTAGCACTTACTAATTTTAAGCTATCCAACTGTGCAAATACATTGACGCTGAGAAGGATTAAAAAGCTTAATAGGAGGTTTTTTTTCATACAAATTTTACTTTACTTGATTGTTATCTAATCATTAATTTCTTGTTAAGTGCAAAACTATAACCCACATTTG
>Ga0129333_10001715_pt1 | contig 20102 bp, 18 predicted proteins | sample CPB6_08_DNA_FD_94474 | JGI IMG/M metagenome (GOLD analysis project Ga0129333, IMG submission 94474) | Freshwater to marine salinity gradient microbial communities from Chesapeake Bay, USA - CPBay_Sum_0.6_0.8_DNA | ecosystem: Environmental > Aquatic > Marine > Coastal | place: USA: Chesapeake... | reverse complement strand
GGGTTCCTCGAGGAGCGAGGTGAGTCCCGACGTCAACGACAGTCCCCAGACCGGCGACAGGTTGGTGCGCGTCGCTCGAGTGAGGTCGAGGCGGTCGGTCTTGGCCTTCGGAGTCGTTCGTTCGTGCGGCAGGACACCGCCTGCTCCATCATCGACCACCTCCAGTGCTCCGATCACTCCCACCGTGGTGCGGCGTCGTCCGGTGGAGTCGACGAAGGTCATGCGGTAGAGACTGAACGCTGGCCGCGAGTCGCGCACGAGTACGCCGTCACTGATCCAGGTGTGGAGCAACCGCGCCGCCGCGTCGTACCGACCCGGCCCGTCCGACTCGACGGGGACATCGACCGCCACGATGTTGTGCGGGTGTCGTTCGGCCAGTTCGGAGCGATCGGACTCCGACAAAACGTCGTACGGCGGGGCCCACACCAGTTCGAGAGGGGCGTTGGCGTAGCGGAGGGCGCGGAATGGTTCGAAGCGGGGCACCCCTCTAGGTTGTCAGCAGACCGGCCCGATACCAATAATGATGAGGTCATGGGGTCGAGGACGGCAGCGCACGCCCACCCCGTGTTGTGCGATCTGGATGGGGTGGTCTGGCTGTCGCATCGTCCGATTCCGGGTTCGGTCGAGGCGATCGCGCGTCTCCGGAGTGCTGGTCACCGGGTCGTCTTCGTGACCAACAACTCGTTCGCCACCCGCGCCGAGCAGGAGCAAGCCTTGGCGGACATCGGCATTCCCGCGCGCGGGGACGTGGTGACGTCGTCGATGGCGGCCGGAACACTGCTGGCGCCGGGACAGCGGGTGCTGGTGTGCGGCGGTCCCGGCATCGTCGAGGCCGTCGAGGAAGCCGGTGCGTTGGTGGTGAGCGGGACCGATTTCGACGCCGAGATGGCGGCGGACCGTCGCGCCGCCGTCGATGCCGTGATCGTCGGTTTTCACCGCGACTTCGACTACGAGTCGATGCGAAGAGCCGCTCGGGCCGTGCGAGACGGTGCGCGCTTCATCGGAACCAACGAGGACGCCACCTACCCGACATCCGAGGGGGAGATTCCCGGTGGAGGGAGCATCCTCGCCGCGGTCCGCACGGCTGCCGGGGTCGAACCGGTGGTGGCCGGCAAGCCCCACGTGACGATGGCGGCGTGCGTGCGTCGTCTGCTCGATGAAGCATCCCGGCCGCTGGATGGCGGGTCGAGCACCGATCCGTCGAGTCGGCAACGAGTCGACGACTGGATCTCCCGTGCGGTGATGGTCGGTGACCGTCCGGCGACCGACGGCCGATTCGCCCGGGAGGTCGGCTGCCGTTTCGCACTCGTTCGCTCGGGGGTCGCCCCGACGACCATCGAGGCTCCCGGAGCGGTGCGCGTCGACATCGAATCGGCCGACCTGGCCGGCGTGGCGGACGTCATTCTCGGGTCGTGAAACGCGCTTCGTCGCGCACCGGTACCCTTTGCGCATGGCCAAGGACCCGTTGCGCAAACTGATCGACTCCATCGCCCCTCTCGGACCCGATTCGGCCGAGAAGGTCGTCCGAGAAGTCCTGAAGGCCGGAGAAGCGAGGCGTCGCGACGCCGAGAAGGCCGTCGCCGATGTCGTCGCTCAGGCTCGCAAGTCGGCCGAACAGTTCGCCGTCGCCGTGCAACGGGAAGTGGCCAAGCAGTTGGCCGTGGTGGTGAAGCGCATCGACTCGCTGGAGGCCCAAGTGGAGACGGTCTCTCGCAACGTGAACTCGGCCCGCCAAAAGGTCGTCGAGCGGGTTCCGTTCGCTGGTCGCTCGGCGGGATCGGGAGCGGCGACCAAGTCGGCGCCGGCGGCGAAGCAGTCGTCGGCCAAAAAGACGACTGCCACGAAGACGACTGCCACGAAGACGACTGCCAAGAAGTCGACTGCCAAGAAGACGACTGCCAAGAAGTCGTCGGCCAAGAAGTCGTCGGCCAAGAAGCCGTCCGCCAAGGCGGCCGCGAAGTAGTGAGTCGGTGCCGTTGAACGGTGCTCGCCGAGGACATCGGCGATCCGTTCACCCGCTCGCCCTCGCCCAGGTCCGGCGGCCCCCGAGACCATGAGACCGCGTCGTCGGGTGGACGTCGAGCTCGTGCGCCGAGGGCTGGCCGAGAGTCGGGCCGAGGCGGCGTCGCTCGTCGCCGACGGTCGGGTGTTGGTGAACGGAGCGCCCACCGACAAGGTGGCACGACAAGTCGATCCGGCCGATGCCGTGGTGGTCACCGGACCGGCGGCGCGCTATGTGGGCCGAGGTGGTGACAAGCTGGCGGCGGCTCTCCGGTGGTTCGGGATCGACGTCTCGGGACGGTCGGTCATGGATGCCGGTGCATCGACGGGAGGATTCACCGACTGCGTACTGCAGGGCGGCGCCGCCCGAGTGGCAGCGGTCGATGTCGGGCACGGTCAGTTGCACCCGCGCTTGCGCTCCGACGAGCGGGTGACCGTACTCGAGCACACCAACGTGCGTGACATCGCGGCCGACGACATCGGGGGATTGGTCGACCTGGTCACGGCCGACCTGTCGTTCATCTCTCTCGCGGTCGTCGCCCCGGCTCTGTTGGAAGTGGCCCGCGATGGAGCCGATCTGGTGCTCTTGGTGAAGCCTCAGTTCGAGATCGGTCGCGACCGCGAGGGTCGCAAGGTGCTGTCGCGTGGACGGGGCGTGGTGACCGACCCGATCTGGCACGCCCGCGCCTGTGACCAGGTGACCGAGGCCATCGGGCGGCGACGGGTGCGGGGAATCGTCGAATCTCCGTTGCGCGGCGGGGACGGCAACAAAGAGTTCCTCCTGCACGCCGTGGCGGATGCGAGACTGGGGTCGTGACCGCTCTGCGTCGGGTTCTCCTCGTGGGACGGACCGATCGTGCCGATGGCGTCGGTGTGGAGATCGCCCGTTGGCTGTCCGAGCGCGGTGTGAGGGTGGAAGCCACGCCCGAGGACCGGGTGAATCTCGGACTCGGACCCGACGTGGTCGACCCGGGACCACCTTCCGAGCTCGATCTGGCGGTGAGCATCGGTGGGGACGGAACGGTGTTGCGCACGGTGGCGATGTTGGGCGGTGCGGCGGTCCCGGTACTCGGTGTGAACGCCGGTCTCCTCGGTTACCTGGCCGAGGTCGAGTCTCCCCAGGCCACGGCGGCTCTCTCGCGCGTCGCGTCCGGGGAGCATTCGATCGAGTCCCGGTTGGTGCTGGAGGTCACCGTGGATGCGGCGGGCCGTCGGTCGGTGCATCGAGCCCTCAACGAGGCGTCGCTCGAGAAGGTCACCGCCGGACACACCGTTCGGCTGCGAACGACGATCGGCGGAGCGCCCTTCACCACGTTCCAGGCCGACGGCTTGATCGTGGCCACCCCCACGGGTTCGACCGCCTACTCGCTCTCGGCCCGAGGGCCCATCGTCTCACCGGGGTTGCGCGCTCTGCTGCTGACCCCGCTGTCGCCGCACATGCTGTTCGACCGCTCGTTGGTGCTCGGTCCCGACGAGACGGTGGTGGTGGAGGTCGACGGACCGCGGGCGGTGGGTCTCGCCGTCGACGGTCAGCAGGTGGCCACACTCGGCGTCGGGGACCGGGTGACGTGCTCGGTGTCGAACGACCCGGCCCTCTTCGTGAGACTGCAACCGGTGCGGTTCCACCAGATTCTGAAATCGAAGTTCGGACTCGCCGACCGCTGAAGATGCTCACCGAATTGCACATCGAGAACCTGGGCGTCATCGAACGCCTCGAGTTGACGTTGCGCGGCGGACTCGTCGTGGTGTCCGGCGAAACGGGCGCCGGCAAGACGATGCTCGTGGAAGCCGTGTCCCTGTTGATCGGGGGTCGAGCCGAGAGCGGTCTCGTGCGCTCCGGAGCCAGCGAGGCTCGGGTCGACGGCCGCTTCGTGCTGGCCGGCGAGGAAAAGGTCGTGACGCGCGTGGTGTCGGCCGAGGGTCGCGGTCGGGCGTACATCGATGGTCGTCCGGTCACCGTCGCCCAGATCGCCGAGTTGGGCAGGCGTCTCGTCGACTTGCACGGGCAACACACCCACCAGAGCCTGTTGTCGCCCGCCGTCCAGCGTGCCGCGCTCGACGAGTTCGGTGGCGTCGATCTCTCCGGACTGCGTTCGGCTCGGGCGCGCATCACCGAGGTCGACGCCGCGATCGCCGCCTTGGGGGGCGACGAACGGGCTCGCGCGCGCGAGATCGACCTCCTCACCTTCCAGTGTCGAGAGATCGACGATGTGTGCGTCGAGTCGGCCAGCGAAGAGAACGACCTCGAGAGGGTGGAGGATCTTCTCTCCGACGCCGAGGCGCATCGATCGGCCGGGCAGGGCGCGTTCGAGTCGCTCGCCGGTGACGATGTCCCGGGCGCCGCCGATCTCGTGGCTGGCGCGCTCTCGCTCGTCGACGGTCGTTCTCCCTACGACGAGATCGTCGTTCGTCTCCGTTCGCTTCTCGCCGAGTTGCGCGAGGCGGCCGTCGACATCCGACGCGTCGCCGAATCCTGCGACGTCGATCCCGAACGCCTGGCCGAGGTCGTCGAACGTCGGCGCCGATTGCGTGATCTCCGCCGTAAGTACGGCGACTCCCTCGGCGACGTGCTGTCGTACCGCGACGAGATCGGTCGGCGGCTGAGCGAACTCGAGTCCTGGGCCGAACGTGTCGCGGTCCTGGAGGCTGAACGTGGAGTCGCCGTCGACGTCGAGCGGAGGGTGTCGGCCGACGTGGCCGCGGCCCGACGCGAGGCGGCCGGTCGATGCGCCGCGGCGATCACGGCCCGACTGCCGAGTTTGGCCCTCGACCACGCCCACCTCGAGATCGAGGTCGCCGGAGACGGGCCCGCCGACGAGGTCGAGTTCCGTCTGGCGGCCAATCCGGGTCTGCCGGCGGTTCCTCTCGGACGCGGTGCGAGCGGGGGAGAGCTCTCCCGAACGATGCTCGCGTTGCGCCTCGTGCTGTCGTCGGGTCCGCCGGTGCTCGTTTTCGACGAGGTCGATGCCGGAATCGGTGGCGCCGCGGCGACCGCGGTGGCCGAAGCGCTGGCCGACCTCGGCCGTGACCATCAGGTGCTGGTGGTCACGCATCTCGCCGCGGTCGCCGCCCTGGCCGATCAGCATCTCGTGGCTGCCAAGTCCGTCGTGGAGGCCGTCGACAAGGGCGAATCGGTCACCACCACGCGCACCTCCGTGAGCGAGGTGTCGGGGACCGACCGGCGCGACGAACTGGCGCGCATGTTGTCGGGCGACGCCGACAGCCCGGCCGCCCGCCGGCACGCCGACGAGCTTCTGGGGCGCAAGCGCCGCCCGTCGGGTCGCCGGCCCCACGCCGAATCCTGACCGCGCGGCCCCACCGCTGGGTTCGGCGCGCCGGGTGCGGCAACGCCCCTGCTCGGGGCGTCGAACGGTGTCGTCCGGCGCGACGGTTTGCCGGTATGGTGTTCTCCCGTTGTCGGTGCAACCCAACGGGAGGTCGGAATGCCGAAGCACATCTTCGTGACGGGCGGCGTGGCCAGCTCTCTCGGCAAGGGTCTCACGGCGTCGTCGCTCGGTCGTCTCCTGAAGTTGCGCGGTTTGCGCGTGACGATGCAGAAGCTCGATCCGTACATCAACGTCGACCCGGGCACCATGAATCCCTTCGAGCACGGCGAGGTGTTCGTCACCGACGATGGCGGAGAGACCGATCTCGACCTCGGCCACTACGAGCGCTTCATCGACGAGAGCCTGTCGCGCAACTCGAACGCCACCACCGGTTCGATCTACCAGGCGGTGTTGGCGGCCGAACGGCGCGGGGACTATCTCGGCAAGACCGTTCAAGTGATCCCGCACATCACCGACGAGATCAAGCGCCGTATTCGTCGACTGGCGACCGAGGACGTCGACGTGGTGATCACCGAGGTCGGAGGCACGGTGGGCGACATCGAGATCCTGCCTTTCCTCGAGGCCATTCGTCAGTACCGCAAGGAAGCCGGTCGCGACAACGTGTGTTACATCCACGTGACCTTGGTTCCCTTCATCGGTCCGTCGGGCGAGCAGAAGACCAAGCCCACCCAGCACTCGGTCACCGAGTTGCGCAGTCGGGGCATCCAGCCCGACGTGATCGTGTGCCGAAGCGAGGAAGCCCTGAGCGCGAGCCTGAAGCGCAAGATCTCCAACCTCTGTGACGTCGATGAGCGCGCCGTGGTGAACGCAGCCGACGCGCGCAACATCTACGAGTTGCCTCTCATCCTCCACGACGAGGGTCTGGATGCGGTGGTGTGCGACGTGCTTCGCATCGAGGCCGAGGCCGACCTCGGTCCGTGGGAGAAGGTCGTGGAGTTGGTCGACAAGGCTTCGCGTCCGGTGCGCATCGGACTCATCGGCAAGTACGTGGATCTGCAGGACGCCTACCTGTCGGTGGTGGAGAGCATCAAGCACGCCGGCTTCCACCACGGAGCGAAGGTCGAGATCGATTGGATCCAGGCCGAGGAGGTCGAGGGCCTGCTGGCCGAGGGCCGTCTGGCCGATCTCGACGGAATGGTGATTCCCGGTGGCTTCGGAGTCCGTGGAGTCGAGGGCAAGATCGCGGCCGCCGAGTACGCGCGAGTGAACGGCGTGCCCTGCCTCGGACTGTGCCTCGGGATGCAGGTGATGACGATCGAGTTCGCGCGGCACGTGCTCGGGATGCTGGACGCGCATTCCACCGAGTTCGATCCCACCACGTCCCATCCGGTGATCGACCTCATGAACGACCAACGTGACGTCACCGACAAAGGTGGAACGATGCGACTCGGCGCCTACTACGCGGTGCTCCAGCCCGGCACCAGGGTGGCCGAGGCCTACGGCGAGCCGGTCGTCAGCGAACGTCACCGTCACCGTTTCGAGTTCAACAGCCAATATCGCTCGCGTTTCGAGGCCTCCGGTTTCGTGTGCAGCGGAACGTCGCCCGACAAGCGTCTCGTCGAGTTCATCGAACTCAGGGATCATCCGTTCTGGGTCGGCACGCAGGCCCATCCGGAGTTCAAGAGTCGTCCCGACCGGCCGCATCCGCTCTTCCGCGATCTGATCGCGGCCTCGCTCGGATTCCGCACGACGCGGACCTCGGCGTCCGAAGTGCAGACCCAGACCGCGTGACCATGGTGCCGCGACCCGGCTCGTCCGATTCGGAGTCCCGGGATCCGGGCTTTCGTCATCTGGGAGACGATCTCGTCTATCAGGGTCACATCTGGCGCGTGGTGGTCGGACGTTTCCGGGCCCCCGACGGTCACGAGTTCACCCGGGACATCGTGCGTTCGCCGGGTGCGGTGGCGGTGGTCGCTCTCGACGACGACGGCGATGTGGTGTTGCTGCGGCAGTACCGGGCGGCGTTCGGCCGCACGATCGTGGAGATTCCCGCGGGAATGCGCGACGTGGACGGCGAGGACCCGGTCGAGACGGCCCGCCGCGAACTGATCGAGGAGGCCGGAGTCGTCGCCGAGAACTGGACCCTCCTGCATCGATTCCTGCCTTCGACGGGAATGACCGATTCCGTGCTCGACGTCTTCCTGGCCACCGGGCTCTCCGAGGTCGATCGCGCCACGCACGGTCCGGAGGAGGACCACATGGAGGTGTTCCGGGTGCCTCTCGCCGAGGCGGTGGCGATGGTGGAATCCGGAGAGATCGCCGACGCCAAGTCGACGATCGGTCTGCTGCTCGCCGATCGACGTCAGCGGAGGTGATCGGCGTGGCCGACGACTTCGAGTTGCCGCTCGAGGTGGAGGAGTACCTGTCGTGGTTGTCGGCCGAACGAGGTCGTTCGGCGAACACCCTCGCCGCCTATCGGCGCGACCTCGACGGCTATTGCCGCTGGCTGGCTCGACGGGGCGGCGACCCGCTGGTCGTCGATGCCCGTGCGCTCGAGAGCTTCGTGGGCGAACGCCGAGCGTCCGGTGCGGCGGCTTCCTCGGTGGCGCGACAGTTGGCCGCGGTACGCAACTTCCATCGTTTCCTCGTGGCCGAGGGTCGTCGAGTCGACGATCCCACCTCGGATCTGGAGGGGGTGAGGGTTCCGGCCGGTCTGCCGAAGGCGTTGTCGGAGGACGAGGTGCAGGCCCTCATCGACGCGGTGGTCGGCGACGGCCCGGTGGCGTTGCGGGATCGGGCCTTGCTCGAGTTCTTGTACGCGACCGGTGCGCGGGTGTCGGAGGCCTGCGGATTGTCGATCGGTGACGTCGATCTCGAGGACGGTCTGGTGCGCGTCTACGGCAAGGGTTCGAAGGAGCGATTGGTGCCGGTCGGATCGATGGCCCGCACGGCGCTCGGTCGGTGGCTCGACGAGGGACGCCCCGAACTCGTGCCGACCCGTTGGCGACGTCGAGGTGATGCCGATGCGGTGTTCCTCGACAAGCGCGGTGGACGACTGTCGCGTCAGGCGGCCTGGGCGGCCATCGTGCGTCACGGTCACAAGGTCGGTCTGGACGAGCGTCTGTCGCCCCATGTGTTGCGGCACTCGTGCGCCACGCACATGCTCGACCACGGTGCCGATCTGCGCATCGTGCAGGAGATGCTCGGACACGCATCGATCTCCACGACTCAGGTGTACACGCGCGTGTCCCAGGAACGGCTCGTCGAGCAGTATCGGTCGGCTCATCCGCGGGCTCGCGCTCGTCGGGGGGAGTGAACCTTGCCGAATCGCGCCGCGCATCTGACTCGACGCTTCGTGACGTCGTTGTCGGACGCTCCTCCGTCGGCCTCCGACGAGGCGTGGGCGGAGGGGTTCCTCTCGCCCGGTGAGCGGCGACTGTGGCGGTCGATGGGGAACGCTGATCGACGCCACTCGATCCTGGTGGCCCGTCGTTTCCTGGCCCTCGGCGAACCGCCGAGCCACGACGACATGGCGGGCTGCCTGCTCCACGACGTGGGAAAGGTCGAGTCCGGGCTCGGAACCTGGGGTCGAGCGCTGGCCACCTTGGTGGGGCCACGGGGTCGTCGCTTCTCGTCGTACCACGACCACGAGCGTCGGGGAGCCGAACTTTGTCGAGCTGCCGGTTCGCGGGACGGGACGATTCTGCTCGTCGAGGGCAGGGGTCCGTCCCGCGACCGACTGCTGCGCGCCGACACTGTCTAATCTCGGGGTCGATCTATGAGTCGTCCGAATCGGATACCGACGTGGTGGGTCGTCGCGGTCCGGATGGGACTGGCGACGATGTCGTTCGTCGCCGTCGCCATCCCGACGACGTCGACCCAGGCGGCTGTCGTTGATGCGGCTGTCGTTGAAGCGGCCGTCGTTGAAGCGGCTATCGCTCGGAGTTCGGCGGGGTCCGTGGAAGGCACGTCGGCGACGTCCGGCTCGGCAGTCGCGGCCGCGGCCACCACGACATCGGTCGGCGCCACGTCTCGCTTCGTGGCCGTCGCTCCGAGTCGCATCCTCGACACGCGCCGTAACCCCCAGAAGCTGGCGGCCGGGTCGACCATCCGCGTGGCGGTGGCCGGTTCGGCGGGGGTGCCCTCGACGGCCACCGCCGTCGTTCTGAACGTCACCTCGACCGATGCGGTGGACGGTGGATACGTGACCGTGTACCCGGCGGGTTCGCCCCGACCCAACACCTCGAACATCAACGTTCCGGGGCTCTACACCACCGTCCCCAATCTCGTGACGGTCCGGTTGAGCGGCGGAGCGGTGTCGATCTACTCGTCGATGGCCGGCAACATCCTGGTCGATGTCTTCGGCTACTACGAGACGTCCGCCTCCAGTCGCGAGGGTCGGTTCGTGCCGCTCAGTCCGCGACGACTCGCCGACACCCGTCAGTCGGGAATCCTGTCGGCCGACGACGAGTTGACCGTTGCGCTTCCGTCGGGAGTCGCGAGCGACGCCAGCGCTCTCGTGCTCAACGTGACGTCGGTGGGTGCCAGCGGACGCGGGTACATCGCCGCGCACGCGGCCGGCGAGGTCGATCCCGACACGTCGAATCTCAATGTTTCCTGGGCCGGCCAGACCATCGCCAATCAGGTGATCGTCCAACCGTCGACCCGGGGTGTCGAGATCCACACCACGGTTCGCGGCCACGTGATCGTCGACCTTCTGGGTTGGTACACGGGTCCCTCGTCGAGTGCGTCCTCGGACGGTTTGTTCGTGGCTCTCGAGCCGAGCCGCCTGCTCGACACTCGCTCGTCTCCGAATCCTCTCGGTGACGAGGTGGCCTTGCATCGCGACTGGTCGGTGGAGGTGGGGCTCGTCGGTCGGGGCGGGGTGCCGACGACCGGGGTGGGAGCGGTGGCGCTGAACGTGACCGCGGCCGCCACTCAGGAGGACGGATGGCTGGCGGCCTACCCGGCGGGCCAGACCCGGCCGGTGGTGTCGAACCTCAACTTCGACGGACCGGGACTCGTGATTCCGAACCACGTCCAAGTGGCGGCCGGTTCCCGCGGTGTCGCCCTGTACTCGAGTGGCACCACCGATGTCGTTGTCGACGTCTTCGGGTGGTTCACGGGAGTGGCACTGGCCGGATCCCAGGCCCCGGCCGCCAACGTGCTGCCGACTGGGTCGTCGTTTCCCGGTGAGTTGTCGATTCCGCAGATCAAGTTGCGCACCAAGGTGCGCGAGAACACCTGGTGGGTGGACAAGGATCCTTCGCACCTGCCCGAGTCGCGTTCACCCAATCAGCCGGGCAACGTCGCGATCTTCGGTCACCGCACCTCCCATGGTCGCGAGTTCCGCAACCTCGATCGACTGGCCCCGCTGTCGCTGGTGCACCTGACGAGCGACGGCAAGAGGTACACCTACGTCGTCACGTCGGTCGACATTCGGCTTCCGACCGACCCGCTGTTGTACGCCAGCGAAACCAACGATCAGACGATCAGCCTGGTGGCCTGCCACCCGCCGGGCAGCGTGAAGTACCGAATCGTCGTTCACGGATCGCTGGTCGAGGTCGGATCGGTCTGACCGCGCGGGCTTCAGGCCTCGAGTAGTCCGATGTTGCGGTAGACGCGATCGAGAGTGTTGGTGGCCACCGCGCGTGCCTTGTCGGCTCCGACGCGCAACAGACGCGCCAACTCGGCGCGGTCGGCCACCAGTTCGCCGTGGCGCTTCTGCACGGGACGGAGCATCTCGACCACCGCTTCGCCGGCGGCCGCCTTCAGGGGACCGTACTGGGTGAAGTCGCGGGCCACGTCGTTCGGTGCTCGGCCCGTGCAGGCGGCGAGGATCTCGAGCAGATTCGACACCCCGGGCTTGGTTTCGCGGTCGAAACGCACCTCGGAGTCGGAGTCGGTCACCGCCCGCTTGAACTTCTTCATGATCGTGTCGGGATCGTCGAGCAGGTACACGATGCCGGCATCGCCGCTCGAGGACTTCGACATCTTGTTGGTGGGCTCCTGGAGGTCGGTCACCTTGGCACCGGCTCGCGGGGTGACGATGCGCGGAAGCACGAAGGTGTCGCCGAATCGATGATTGAAACGTTCGGCGATGTCGCGGGTGATCTCGACGTGCTGGCGCTGGTCCTCGCCGACCGGGACCTCCTCAGCGTCGTAGATGAGGATGTCGGCGGCTTGCAGGGCCGGGTAGGTGAAGAGGCCGGCCGACACGAAGTCGGCCTCGCGTCGAGCGGCCTTGTCCTTGAACTGGGTCATTCTCGACAACTCGCCGTACGACACCGTGCACTCCATCACCCATCCCAACTGCGAGTGCTCGGGAACGTGGCTCTGGACGAAGATGGTCGCCACGTCGGGGTCGAGTCCCACCGCGAAGAGGCTGGCGGCGAGATCGAGGGTGGCCGTTCCCACGACTCCCGGTCGATCGGTGACGGTGAGGGCGTGCAGGTCGACGATGCCGTGGAAGGCGTCGCATTCGTGCTGGCCGGCCACCCAGTTGCGGAGAGCGCCGAGGTAGTTGCCGAGATGCACCGCTCCGGTGGGCTGGATGCACGACAGCACGCGGGTCACCGGACAAGGCTAGCCGTCGGCTCCGGACGACCGCCGGGAGAAACGGTTCCGGTGAGGGCGCGGGCATTACCCTTGACCCATGGCCGTCGACGTCGCGACTCCGGTGTTCGAGGGCCCCTTCGACCTGTTGCTGCACCTCATCCTGAAAGAGCAGGTCGACATCTACGAGGTCAATCTCAACCGGATCGTGGAGGCCTATCTCGACGAGATCGAGCGCATGCAGTCTCTCGACCTCGAAGTCGCCACCGAGTTCTTGCTGATCGCCTCGACCTTGGTGGAATTGAAGGCCCGCCGGCTCCTCCCGGGTCGCGAGGACATCGATCTCGACGAGGAACTCGCCCTGTGGGAGGAGCGCGACCTGCTCCTCGCGCGACTGCTCGAGTGCAAGACGTTCAAGGACGTCGGCCAGGTCTTCGGACGTCTCGCCGACCAAGCCGACCGGTCGTATCCGCGTCGTTGCGGGCCCGACGAGCGCTTCGCCGAACTGATGCCCGACTTGCTGGAAGGCGTGCGTCCGGCGCAGGTGAAGGCGGCGTTCGTTCGGGCCATGACCCCGAAACCGGTGCCGACGATCGATCTGTACCACGTGAATCCCATTCGGGTGAGCGTGGCCGATGCGTACGCCGAGTTGCTGGACGAGATGCCGCGGGTGCGGCGAATCTCTTTCCGTCGTCTCACGGCGGGCTTCGCCGAGCGCCTGGAAGTGGTTGTGCGATTCCTCGCTCTGCTCGAGTTGTACAAGCAGGGATTCGTGGAACTCGACCAAGCCGAGAGATTCGGTGACATCGACGTGATCTGGATCGGTGACGAACTCGTGAGTGCCGGTGGCGTGGGGTACGGCTCACTCCCGATCGACGATTACGAGGGCTGACGAGACGATCATGGACCAGGACGACACGACCGAGAGCGTTGCGAGCGAGAGAAACATGAACGACGATGTGAACGACGATGTGAACGACGATGTGAACGACGATGTGAACGACGATGTGAACGACAGTGCGAACGACGGTCGGTCCGGCGCCATCGACGCCACGATCGTCCGCGCCTTCGAAGCGATCGTGCTCGTGGCATCCGATCCCGTTCCCGTCGATTTGCTCGCCCAGATCCTCGAGATTCCGGCCGCCAGCGTGGAGGCTCTGGCCGCTTCCCTCGGTGCCGCGTACGACGAGGCCGGGCACGGATTCCAGTTGATGCGCGTGGCCGGTGGGTATCGCTTCCAGAGTCACCCCGACGTCGCGGCGTACGTCGAGCGATTCATTCTCGACGGTCAACGAGCGCGACTGTCGGGAGCGGCGCTCGAGACCCTCGCCATCGTCGCCTACAAGCAACCGATCTCGCGCGCCCAGATCGCGGCCATTCGCGGAGTCGATCCCGATGCGGTGCTCCGAACACTGCAGGCCCGTGGCTACGTCGACCAGGTCGGCCGTGATCCCGGACCCGGACAGGCCGTGATGTGGGGAACCACGCCCGCCTTCCTCGAAAAACTCGGCCTCGATTCGGTGGCCGACCTGCCGCCGATCGTGGAGTTCGTGCCCGACGCCGAGGTGGTGGAGGCACTCGAGGCGGGACTGCGGATCGTGCCCGAGTCGGTCGAGACCGCCACGCCGCCCACGATGCCCGCCGCTGGTGCCGCGCAAGAGGAGTGAGATGGAACCCGAGCGGCCCCTGTGGGAGCAGTTGGCCGAGAAGTCGGCGACGATGCCGTCGGGGGAGAGACTGCAGAAGGTCTTGGCCGCACGGGGGTTCGGCTCGCGACGGGTGTGCGAACTCATCATCTCGGCCGGACGCGTGAAGGTGAACGGCGAGGTGGCGGTGCTCGGTCGTCGCGTCGATGTCGAGACCGACCGGGTGGAGGTCGACGGAGTTCCCATCGGAGTTCGTCCCGACTTCGTCTATTACCTTCTCAACAAGCCGCCCGGTGTGGTGACGACCGCGAGTGATCCGCAGGGACGTCCGATCATCGTCGATCTCGTTCCCTCCGATCCGCGCGTCTTCCCCGTGGGACGGCTCGACGCCGAGACGGAGGGTCTGATCGTGCTCACGAACGACGGCGAACTGGCCAATCGGGTGGCGCACCCGAGCCGGGGTGTGGAGAAGGAGTATCTCGCCGAGGTGTCCGGAGGGGTGGTCGCCGCCGGAGCGTTGCGCCGACTGCGAGAGGGTGTCGAACTCGACGATGGTCGCACCGCTCCCGCCGAGGCGAGCCAACCGACTCCCGGAGTTCTGCGGATCGTCATCCACGAGGGGCGCAATCGCCAGGTGCGCCGCATGTGCGAGGCGGTGGGTCATCCCGTGACTCGTCTGGTGCGCACCCGAATCGGACCCATCTCCGACCGCACGTTGGCGCCCGGACAGTGGCGGGTTCTCGACGTGGACGAAATTCGTCGCCTGTCCGAGGCGTCGTCGTCGGTACGCTCGAGGTGATGTCGGACGCCGAAACGCCCCGTCGTGCGTCGATTCTCGGTCTCGGTCTCATCGGCGGATCGATCGCCGCCGCACTCACCCAGCAGGGATGGCACGTGTCGGGGGACGACCTCGATGCCGAACGAGTTCGTCGGGCCATCGCCGACGGTCTGGTGGCGGCGGCTGGTCTCGATCGGGCGAGTGAGATCACTTTCGTCGCGGTGCCGGTGCAGTCGGTGGAGTCCCAGGTCGAGCGGGCCTTGAGCGAGACCAATGGGTGGGTGACCGATGTCGGCAGCGTGAAGGCCTCGGTCACCGCGCGGGTCGCCTCGCCGCGCTTCGTCGGCGGGCATCCGATGGCCGGCAGCGAGTTGGAGGGTCTGGATGGAGCCGATGCCGACCTTTTCGCCGGTGCGGTGTGGGTGCTGACCCCCACCGATGCCACCGACGACGCGGCCTTCGCGGCGGTGGCCGAGGTCGTGAACGGTCTCGGTGCCGAGGTCGTCGGGCTCGCGCCCGAGCGCCACGACGAGCTGGTGGCGGTGGTGAGCCACGTGCCGCACCTGACCGCGGCGACACTCATGCGGATGGCCGGATTGCGGGCCGAGGAGCACGCCGCACTTCTGCGCCTGGCGGCCGGCGGCTTCCGCGACATGACCCGCATCGCATCGGGACACCCGGCCATCTGGCTCGACATCTGCGACGAGAATCGGCGAGCGATCGCTGTCGGTCTCGACGCCCTGATCGAGGGTCTCTCGGAGATGCGTGAAATCGTGTCGGCCGGCCGTCGCGACGATCTGCTGGAGCGACTGAACTCGGCGCGGGCGGCCCGCGCCAATCTGCCCTCGCGGGCGGTGCGTCCGTCGGAGATCGCCGAGGTTCGGATACCGATTCCCGATCGCCCTGGTGCCGCCGCCGAGGTGTTCACGCTGGCGGCCGATCTGGGCGTGAACATCCTCAGTTTCGAAGTCGTGCACAACGTGGAGGGGGACCGGGGTGTCGCGGTCGTGCTGGTCGACTCGTCGTCGGCCGACATCTTCCGAGGTGGACTGCTGGCGCGCGGATTCCGGCCGGCCGTGCAACGTCTGGCATGAACGCACTGGCGACCTCCGGCGGTCCGATCCGTTCGACCGTGTCGGTGCCGGGTTCGAAGAGCATCGCCAATCGGGCTCTCGCGGTGGCGGCGATGGCCGACGGCGAGAGCACCCTCGTCGGACTGCCGTCCGGTGACGACGTCACGGCGATGATCTCCGGGTTGGCGGTGCTCGGGTGCCGGACCTCGACGGTCGGCGACGAACTCCGGGTGGTCGGTGTCGCCGGATGCCCGCGTGGCGGTGGTCGGGTCGACGCGATGCTGGCCGGCACGACGTCGCGCTTCCTGACCGCGGTGGCGGCACTCGGCGAGGTTCCGACCGTCGTCGACGGAAGTCGCCCACTGCGACGCCGACCCATGACGCCGTTGCACGACGCCTTGCGGGCGCTCGGGTTCGACGTCGAGTTCCGGGGAGTCGACGGAGAGTTCCTCCCCGTCGCGGTGTCACGAGGCGCATCGCGCGGTGGACGGGTGTCGATGCGCGGGGACGTGAGCAGTCAGTTCGTGAGTGCACTGATGATGGTCGGGCCGATGTTGGACGAAGGCGTCGTGATCGAACTGACGACACCCCTGGTGTCGGTGCCGTACGTCCGGTTGACGGCCGCGGTGATGTCGTCGTTCGGGATTCGCGACGTCCGGATCGACGAGGCGGCGATCACGGTGGCTCCCGGCCGTTACGCGGGTGTTCGCTACGCGATCGAACCCGATGCCTCGTCGGCGTCGTACCCGTGGGCGGCGGCGGCGATCACCGGCGGTGAGGTCGAGGTGGTCGGGTTGCGTGCCGGTGCGCTCCAGGGCGACGTCGAGTTCCTCGAGATCGCCCGCCGAATGGGATGTCGGGTGGTCGAAGGGGAGCACGGTGCCCGTGTGGAAGGGCCAGCCCGCCTGCTCGGGGTCGACGTCGACATGGCCGATTGTTCCGATCTCGTTCCCACCGTGGCGGCGATGGCGGCGGTGGCCGAGGGCCCGACGCGCATTCGCGGTGTCGGGTTCATTCGCAACAAGGAAAGCGACCGCATCGGCGACCTCTCCGACGGGTTGCGGCGTATGGGTTCGAACGTGATCGAACACGACGATGGACTGGAGATCCTTCCCGGGCCCTTGTCGGGTGCCCGACTCGCGGTCCACCACGACCACCGGCTCGCCATGGCTTGGTCGCTCGTCGCGCTCGTGGTCGACGGAGTGTCGATCGATGATCCGAACGTGGTGTCGAAGAGTTGGCCCGAGTGGTGGGAGACGAGGGCAACCCTTCTGCGGGCGGCCGAGGGGTAATCTGCGGTCATGACCGACGAGCGACGCGTTCCGTCGGATGCCCGGGACACGGTCGTGGTGGCGGCTTTCGACGTCGACAAGACCCTCACGACCCGTGACTGCGTGGTTCCGTTCCTGCGGCGAGTGGGCGGTCGGGGCTGGTACGCGTCGATGTTGTTGCGGGTTCCCCAGATCCTGTTGGCGGCGGCGCGCCGTCGGCGGGACCGACTGAAAGAGATCGCCACCGCCGCCGCGGTGAGGGGACGCGACGTCCGGCGCGTCGACGCCGAGGCGGTCCGCTTCGCCGAGCGGGTGATCGATTCGTGGATGCGTTCCGACACGTGGGCTCGTCTTCGCTGGCACGCCGCCGAGGGGCATCGCGTGGTGCTGGTGTCGGCGTCGTACCGCAACTATCTCGCCCCCCTGGCCGAGCGACTCGGAGTCGAGTCGGTGCTCTCGACGGAGATAGAAGTCGGTCCGGATGGTCGTTGCACCGGTCGCTTGGTCGGACCGAACTGCCGCGGCGAGGAGAAGTCGCGCCGGTTGCGCGCGTGGTTGTCGGAACGGCGCATCGACGACGCGGTGATCTGGGCCTACGGTGATTCCTCGGGAGACGACCATCTGCTGGCGATGGCCCACGTCTCGACCCGGATCGGTCGGGAACCCATCCCCGAACGCCCCGAACAGCGAGCGGCCTGAGTTGTCGACGGTGACGGCGCTCGTGCGCGAGGCGCGCCCCAAGCAATGGGCCAAGAACGTTCTCGTGTTCGCGGCTCCGGGCGCGGCCGGCGTTCTCGACAACTGGGCGAACCTCTGGCCCACGCTCGTGGCTTTCGCGGCTCTTTCGCTGGCGGCCAGTGGTACCTACTTCTGGAACGACATTCTCGACGTCGAATCGGACCGTCGTCATCCCACCAAGAGTCGTCGACCGATCGCCGCCGGCGAGGTGTCGCTCGGGACCGCCCGGGTGGTGGGCACGTTGCTGCTGGTTGGCGGACCGGCCCTGGGCTTCGTCGCCGACTGGCGATGCGGAGTGGCCACCGTCGTGTACGTGCTCCTCACCGTGTCGTATTCGGCGTACCTGAAGCACCAACCGGTTCTCGATCTGGTGGCGGTCGCGGGTGGTTTCGTGGTTCGAGCAGTGGCGGGCGCCGAGGCGGCCGGCGTCGACATGAGCACGTGGTTCTTGTTGTGCACGAGTTGCGGATCGCTCTTCATCGTCGCCGGGAAGCGATACGCGGAGTTGCGCGAGATGGGGGAGTCGGCACCGGTCACGCGCGCGATACTCGCCGCCTACTCCACGGGCTATCTGCGCATCGTGCTGTCGGTCGCGCTCGGCGCGACGCTCGTATCGTACTGCATCTGGGCCTTCGAGACCAAGGAGATCTCCGGTTCGACGTGGCCCTTCTACGAACTGAGCGTCGTACCCATGCTGACGGCACTCCTGCGCTACCTCCTCGTGTTGGAAGCCGGCGAGGGAGGCGCCCCCGAGGAGGTTTTCGCCGCCGACCGGGTGCTGCAGGTCGTGGGTCTCGTCTGGGCGGTGGTGTTCGGTCTCGGCGTGTACGTGGGTTGATCGCGGCCGGGGGTCGGCCCGTCCGGCCCCGGTTCCGGTCGACGGATTCCGGTGGTCCGGCCGAGCCCGGACCGGGTCCGTACAATGAACGAGCCATGCGCCCGGATCACACCTCGGCTCGCCTCTCCGGCTGGGGTCGCACCGCACCATCGGTTGCCCGCATCGCACGTGTCGACGTCCGCGACCTGGCCGAGCACGTGAAGGATTCCACCGGTCGCGGAGTGATCATGCGCGGACTGGGTCGGTCGTACGGCGATCCGGCCCAGAATTCGGGAGGAACGGTTCTCACCCTGACCGGGTCGGTCGACGAGGTCAGGGTGGACGACGTGGCCGGTGTCGCCACGTGTCCGGCCGGCGTGAGCCTGCACGACCTGTTGCGTCACCTCGTTCCTCGTGGCTGGTTCGTTCCGGTGACGCCGGGTACCAGGTTCGTCACCGTCGGTGGTGCGGTGGCGAGCGACATCCACGGGAAGAACCATCACTTCGAGGGATCCTTCGGAAATCACGTGCGGTCGCTGCGTCTCATGCTGGCCGACGGCACCGTGCGCACGCTCGGGCCGACGAACGACCCGCGGCTCTTCTGGGCGACCATCGGTGGCATGGGGCTCACCGGCGCCATCCTCGACGTCGAGTTCGCGTTGATTCCGATCGAGACGAGTGTTTGCCGGGTCGAAACCACCCGTTGTCGCGGGTTCGACGAGTTGCTGTCCGAGATGGCTCACGGCGACGAACAACATCGCTACTCGGTCGCGTGGGTCGACCTCCAGGCGCGCGGACGTCGGTTCGGTCGCAGCGTCCTGTGGCGCGGTGACCACGCTCGGCTCGACGATCTCTCGGAGCGTCGGCGTCTCCGGCCGTTGTCCTACTCGCCCCGGCATCTCCTGTCGGTTCCCCCCGTCGTGCCGTCTTCCGGATTCGTGAACGGCTTCACGTCCACTCTCTTCAACGAACTCTGGTACCGCAAGGAACCGCGGCGGAGATCATCGTCCATCGAACCGATTCCCTCCTACTTCCATCCGCTCGACGCGATCGGCGATTGGAACCGTCTCTACGGTCGAGGCGGTTTCGTGCAGTACCAGTTCGTCGTGCCGTTCGATCGCGAGGACGCCCTGCGCGAAGTGGTCCGACGCGTGGTCGCGTCCCGGCTGGCCAGTCCGCTCATCGTTCTGAAGCGCTTCGGGTCCGGCAACCCGGGTCCGTTGAGTTTTCCGATGGAGGGTTGGACCCTCACCGTCGACATGCCCGCCGCCCGCGACTCGCTTGGTCCTTTGCTGCACGATCTCGACGCCATCGTGCTCGAAGCCGGTGGTCGGCACTATCTGGCCAAGGATGCTCACACGACACCCGATGCGATTCGCCGGGGATACCCGCGACTCGACGAGTGGCTCGCCGTTCGTCGCGAGGTGGATCCCGACCGAATCTGGCAGAGCGACCTGGCTCGCCGACTGGATCTCGTCGCCTGAGCGCGGCCGAAAGGAGAATGGTGAAGAACGCCACCGGAGAAGTTCAGAACGTGCTGGTGCTCGGGGGTCGCAGCGAGATCGGTCTCGCCATCGCCCGACGGATGATCACGCCGGCCACGCGGCACGTCGTGTTGGCCTGTCGACGACCCGACGAGGCCGAGGCCGCCCTCTCGTCGCTCGCGCGACCGGGTCTCGAGGTGCGCGCGGTGTCGTTCGATGCCGCGGCCACCGCGTCTCATCGGCGGTTCATCGACGGCCTGGTCGACGACATCGGAGACGTCGACGTCGCGATCGTGGCCTTCGGAGTTCTGGGCGATCAGGAGGCCATAGACGACGATCCCGACCTCGCCGTTCCCGTGGCGCACGTCAACTACACCGGTGCCGTGAGTGCGACCCTGCACGTGGCTCGTCGCATGCGTGCGGCTCGGCACGGCCGGATCGTGGTGCTCTCG
>Ga0129333_10001714_pt1 | contig 20106 bp, 11 predicted proteins | sample CPB6_08_DNA_FD_94474 | JGI IMG/M metagenome (GOLD analysis project Ga0129333, IMG submission 94474) | Freshwater to marine salinity gradient microbial communities from Chesapeake Bay, USA - CPBay_Sum_0.6_0.8_DNA | ecosystem: Environmental > Aquatic > Marine > Coastal | place: USA: Chesapeake... | reverse complement strand
TTACGATATATGAATCAGTTGCTAAAAGGTCAGGCAAGTCAATTCTTAGTCCACCAACATAGTTTACTCTACTCTGAATAGCCATATGAAGTTCCCTTTTTCTTTAATATATTGATTTTACTATTCATAAGGCTTTAGGCTGTCGTCAACAAACCGTAGCTCTGGAAATAATACATCTTCTTGAATAAAAACTCCAGCGGAAACCACTGATTTTAAAATTTCAAAAAAACTGTTTCTAGCTAATGACGTGCCGGTGGCAAATGGTTGATATTGTTTGCCGTTTTCGTTTGGAGAAAACGGACTTAGCTGTTTTACAACGCGAATAGTAGAACCAATCGAGTGTGTTTTTTGAAATGTGTAAGACGGGTCTATTACCACTTGATCGCCCGAAAGAGCAAGATATTTCAGCGGCCCTTCGGCATTCCCTGTTCCATAATCAAAAATAAGATAGCCGCCGTTTGGGTCAAAGCCATCGGTGTCCGCAGCAGACAAAATAACTCCACTTTCTCCCTTTAATATTTGAGAAACGGACGAGGTTCCGATTGAGCTTGGTAAAAATTTATAATACGTTCCGCGTGGGTCGTATATATATGAACCTAAAAGCAAAGAACTTTCCGGCTTAACAAAATCTGCAATAATTAACTCTAAATTGTTTAGCAAATCTATATTTTCTAAATCTGTTCTATCAAAATAGTATGTAGCAGAGCTGCCGCCCCATTCGACTGCGGAAGTTTGAATTTTTACTGCACTGCCGATTGTTTCCCCAACGAGAACAGACAGGTTGTCCAAGCTTTCAAATTCTACACTATTTGTTCCAACAAAATCAACCGTTTGTATGCGAGTTTTTAATTTTTCCCATATATAATTATTATTTATAATTGAAGTTCCATCATCATACAGTCTAAATTGTTTTCCTACGGAGTTTAACTTTGACAAAATCAAAGATGCATTAGAGGAGTAAATTATTCTGTATCTTTTATTGCCTAAACTATACAAAACGCCCGTGACCGAAGACGGCGGAGCAACGTTTTTTTGGTTGGTTGATATAATGGCTTTATATTGATCTAAAACCTTGCTAACCCGCCAAGATCCATTTAAAACTAATCCGCTTTCTGGGTTTGCTGCTGCTGAGTTAATTATAATTTTTGCGCCCACAAACAACCCATGACGGTACGGAAATTCAATTTCTACATCGGTGCTGCCAAAATTGCACTTAAACGGATTTTCGCCAATCAAAAATGGCGTCGTATAGGGCAATACGCTGTATGAGTCAGAAAGGTCTAAAGAAACAGTTCCTGTACTTTGATTGATTGTACTAATTTTAAATTTTTTGCTTGAGTAGTCCGAAACAATTTTAGACGACTGTAATACAAACACATTTCCGCTGTTTGGAAGCTGAACACTTGTAATTGGATTGATTTGTACAGATGTGCGCGTAAAGCTTTGTATTCTATGTTTTACTCCGTAAATATGCCACGATCCTTCAAGGAATCGTTTTACAATCGGAGGTACTGCTGGAACAGTCACCGTTAGCTGGTCATCGGTCATTTCAGTTAAATAAGAAAAATTAGGCTGTTGATAAACCCGTTGAGCTATATTTTTTGTAAAAACAACATCTCTAGACGAGAGCTGAACGACTAAACCTTGATTGTTGATTGGTAGTTTTAAAAATCTATTTCTAATAGAAAAATAATCATATCCAACTTCAATTACATCAAAAGAGCCATTTAAAACAGAATAATTTCCTTCGACCAGAGCAACTTCAACTGTTACTATATCGCCGTTATTATCTATAATTTCGTCGCCAAGTTCGTTTGTGATAGGAAGTCGCGCTGTGCCAGACGCGCCCACGTCAAACAAATTTCTAAACGTAACAATATCTCCAATCGATGCCTGAAAGATATTTGGAATAGGGCCATTTACGTATTGAAATTTTATAATGTCAGTATAATCAGACACTTTAGACACTTCCCAAACCGTTTGAGTTGTGTTAGTTGTTGGTACAATATCTGGAAATAAAAGCAAATTTTGTAAAGTACCACCTAAAATTTGAATAATTTCGTTGGCCCCCGCTCCGTTTGGAATAAGCCTAATTTTGTTTTTGTTTACGCCTCTGTCAAAATAAACGGTGGCTAAATAATGGTCTTGTACCGAGTTAATATACGTTGATAACTCCGAAGCACTTACGTTTTTAATATTTGAAAACAACTTTTCGTCAATTGTTAAACGGTGAGTGACTTCTCTTGTTTTTACAATAAATTCATCGTTTGCCTTTAATTTATACGGCTCTGCCTGAGCACATATAATACTAGGACGACATAAGCTCTGAGAAAAATAAATTTCAAGAATTTGCGCTAATAACGCAAGGGTTGTTTTAGGCTGATTAATCATCAAAGGTGCAAGTGGTTTTAAACCTTCGATGTTTAATCCTGAGTTTTTTGGCAGATAAAAACCATCGCGAGCAGCCAATTTAAAAACGTATTCAGCATCTGCGGTAGAAAAGAAAAACTGATTTTGAGCATATTCTACAAAGGCTTCTAGCTGCCCAACAATATCATCTGCGCCGTCTAAAAATGCATTTACAAACGGAGCATCTTCCTTATTTGGTTTTGCTACTTTTGGCAAATACTGACGAACATTTGACATTTTTATTGTCCAACGCTAATGTTTGTGGCTGCATCAATAATAACAGCTTTTTCGTTATCGGCAACAGCAATTTTTCCATCAACCGCTACCGGTAATGTGTTTATAATTTCTACGGAAACAATCCCTGGGATGTCCTGCACGAGAGAAATTAGCTCCGACAGAATTACGGACTGTCCTAATCCTAAGGACGACACAAAAGAAACGACCGATGATCGCACGGTGCCGGCAATAACGTTGATTGACAATCCATCTCTTGTACGAACTCTAAATGTTACAGCGACTGCGCGAGGGATGGGCGGCAATACAGAAACGTCTGTGCCCGTGGATTTAATCCCAGGGTACCTACTAATAGATGTTGGTACACCGTCTAAGGTGCGCTGCGCTTCGCGAACTAGTCCGCCAAAAATCTTATAACCATCAATTCCTGTTTTTGGAACAGCTTCGTATCCAAGTTTTTGAACGCATTGAATTTCTGTACCTAAAGCATTAGAAATTTTTTGATAAGATTTTGCCGGAGTTAAATAAACCTGCGAATTTTCTGTATTTTTAGGATCAATAGACCATCCTTGTACAATTCTAAATGCGTTAAACGGTTCTTTTTCAACAAATGATAAATTTTCTTCGTTGGCTGGATTAACCTTAATTAAGGCTGTGCCAGTTGGTGCTCCAGTCGGGATTTCAAATTCTATAAATTGACAAATTCCCGTAGGCGAACTGTAAATACCAATATTTGTAATATTCCATACTCCGACTAAAGACTGAGTAAACCACTCGCTAGTTCCCAAAGCCGCTGAAGCAATTTTTAATTTGCACCCAACCATAACTGACTCTGCGTCTACAATTCGTATTGGACGCGGGTCAATACCAAAGCCAGAAGGGGGCGCAGATGGGTTTTCATACCCAGATACTTTTAATTGTGCTCCCCACCAAGTTTGTCCCACATCGTTTGTATTGCGTATATTTGTGTCATACACAACGTCTTCCAGTGGCAGCGTAGAATTATAAAGAATTGCGGTGTTTTTTCCATCATGAGCGATTAATTGGTATTGACCGTCTGCGCCTGCGCCAAACCCATTCAAAAACACATAATCGTCTGTGTTTACTCCGCATTCACTGAGCAGCATCGTGTCTGACGCAGCAACCGGAACCGAAGTATTATCTGAAGTGTTTGATAATATAAGAGCAGAAAACCCATCTGAAAGTTTTTTAAGAATTCCATATGAATATTTATTTGTAACCCATTCTGCGTGAGTTCCGCTTGTCCCTAAAGAGTCAGTAACCTCTACGCCTTTTGGCCCAGCGCTGTAGTGGGTCTTTATGTTTTTTTCTGTAAACAGCATAGGAACAAACACCAAATCAGTACCAGAACTAACGGAAACTCCCGTACTGTTAGAAGTAATATTAGGTGCAATTACAATAACTTCTGTTGCGCTATTAACTTGCACAACCGGATACCCTACATAACCGCTTAGGCCATTAAATGATGTGCTCATTGAAAGACCCAAAGGTACACTTGGACACTTAACTTCCGAACTAAATGCTGACGCTTGACTTACATACATCATATCGCCAATTCTGGCGGACAATGTTTGAGTTCCAGTATATGTAATTGTAGCCAAACCATTAGACGGCGTATTTGCTTGAATATTTATTAATCCTGAATCAAGTGGTTCAGTTGCTGTTACAGTAGTTGTTCCAATTGTCGCAGACTGACCATTTCTTAAAAAATACAATCTACCAACGTTTCCGCTTGAATGGCTTGTTTTTTCGTAAATAATATTTGCGTTTTTGCGAACCCAAGTTTTTTCGTTTGCTGTATTGGCTGCAGTAATATTGGCAGCGGGGGAGGCAACTCTAAATGGACGCAACAAATCGGCTGTAAGGGCATTTGTAATTTGCACTAATGAGCTTCTAGGCAGCTGTTTAGTTTGCGAAGTTAAGAGCGGAAAATAAACCGAGTTGTTTTCTGCAGACGCAGCGTCTAAAACCGTTGTTTTATATTGATTTGCAAGAGTTTCTTTTGCGTAAACAGCTCCCTCTGTACCTCTTAATTTTGAAGAAATTTGAACTTTTGAAGCTTTTTCAACCCTACTGATAGTAGCTTGGATTGGCATTGCAGAAGCTGGAGCAAAGTTTGCCCATCGACTAAACGTTGCTGTATTAGTTGGCAACAAATACACCTCTTCGTTGACCGATGAGTAGGTGGTGCCTAATATTGCATTGCCGGCAGGAAAAATTGAGTCCACTGATTGCACAACCGATTTAATTGAGTTGCCTAGCTGATTATACTCGTAAATAGATGCGCCTTCTGAACGATTTGCCGCAAATGCATGAAACTTAATCGCCTCTGATGGAGTCGTTACGTATGATGGTAATGCGCTTGTATTGGTATAGTTTACATACGTTGATCTTGGAACTTGGGCGCCGTTTGGCATTAAAACATCGGTTGTAGACAGCCCTAGCGCTTGGGCAGAAACAACGGGAGCATCTGTCAAATAATCGTTTAATGCGTCTACTAAATTTTGCAATGTTTTTGAAAGTATAGGAAATGATTGAATTTGATATTCAGATGCGTTAAACTCTTTATTTAAAAATACCGCGGCGCTAAGGCCATTATAGTTGGGAACGCGAATCTTTAGTTCTGAGACAGATGGTTTTTCAACTATTGGCCAAACACCTATTGGCATTGAGTCGGATTCTTGAATACCTGAAACTTGCAACAAATTATTTACAGAATATAAACCAGATGCAAAAATACCGTTGGTTGCATCAACGCCATCGGCTGTATACAAAGTATTTTGTTTTGTAACACCGCCTGTAAAAAAAGCTTGAGCGGATGTACTTAAATAAACAGGACTTCCGCCAACTGTAAAAGTTCCGGCTACCGAAATAGCGCCATTTAATCCGGCTGTAGAATTTAGAAGGGTTTGTAAATTTGATAGCGGAAAGTCTAGCTGACCCTTTAAATCTACAGTAACAATTTTATCAACTGTGTTTACTGATGCGACTGCAGGTCCAGAGCCGCCGGTATCAATGCACCTAAAGGACCATGCATTTCCTGATGCTCCGCGAATTTTAGGATTAAAATCTACCTGATTTAAAGTTAAAGTGTAATATGGATTTGTAATTTTTGCCGCAACCTCTGCAACGTAATTGTAAGAACCAACCTTAAGAGTTAAATTTCCAGTGCCCGAAGCCGACTCAAGGTATGTGCTTGAAGCAAGAGCCGCTGTAAGTGCAGTTGAATTTGGGGCAGATCCGTTTAAATCTAAAACAACTTTTTTAGTTGATTGAGAAATCATTTGGACGGTTCCAACCGTTCCGGTATGACCACTGTCTTGAATTACAAGCTCAATATTATTACCCAAAACTCCAGCAAATCCGCTGGCTCTTGCTAAAAATGAGATATTAAAATTTAAGGAGTCTTCCATTTTTGCTGTTGCGGTAATTGCGGCAGCTTGGGTGGACAAAGTGATATCAGTAAGATTGTTGGCTGTAGAGACTCCGGTAACTTTATAAGTTCCGCTAGTAAAAATAGTTGACGGAATAACCGCTTGAGACGGCATTTCTACGTTTACAGTTGTTAAAACTTCTTCTGTACCATACGCATTTGCATGCGAAATCTTAATGTCTGGCTGAGACGGAGATTGTGGGTATAAGATATTTAGTTTAATTCTGTTTGCGCCGCCAAACGAAGAAGACCTGATAATCAATGCCGCTTCACTTGGACCAGCTCCCGACGAATTAAGCTTATATACACCAACCGATTTTCCAATTACTTTAAAATCATTAAAATCAAAATTTTTAAATGGACTAGTAACATCAAAAAACTCTTTATTAAAATCTTCAGGGTCTTTAAGGGTAAACTGATATTTTTGTCCGCGCCCAGAAGCTCCAATAAGCTGTTGACTTGAAACAATAGCTTTTTTATAAAGTGGCAAATTAACTGTCTTATTTGATGCGTCTAAATCCATTTCTACAACGAACTTATCAAATGGCGTTAGCGCTAAATCTTGCATGCGAAAAGAAATATTAGAATATCTATTAATATTGTTTGTTGTAACAGTAATAGCGCCGATTGGGCGAATGGTGCTGTCTGTTCTTAAAAATCCTTGGTATGGAGCCGTTGTTTCATTATTGTAAGAACGGCCAGTCCAACCTAATAATTTACCTGTAACCCAAAATTCTTGAAACCCAATTGGATAGCTAGTAATACTACTGTCTGCTTCTATAATTGGATTTTGCGACGTTTGAGTTACATCTGTATAGTTTTTTTGAATTTTTAAATATTCCCTAAACGCCATGCCAGCGGCTGGCAAAGACGGAACAACGCTTTCCGTAACAACCGGAAAACCGTTATCCAAAGCGTTTGAGTTTGAAGATCCTACATGAGCTTGCAAATTTTCTTTTGAGGCCGCGGTAAATATATTGCTCGCTTTTCCAAAAGTTGCCAATACAGATAAAGATCCGTTTACATAAGTATTTGTTCTTAAAAAGAAATATTGTCCAGTGCTTCTTTCTGCTTCGGCACCAACAATTTGATTATTAATAGAATTAACAATATCTTCGACCAAGGCCGCCGTAGAGCTAGGCAGTGTAATTACTTGGGGGACAGAATCAGAAGAAAATATTTTAAATATTGAGCTACCTTTATAAGCTGTTCCATACTCATCATTTAAAACAAAACCAGCCGATGCTTGATACGAAGAAACCTCTATTACTACTGTGTCTGAATTAGAAGGAGAGGTTCCCTTAATAATTTTTTTAATTCTATAAAATCCGACGGCTGCATCCGGTACGCTGGTAAAGCCTGAAATCGGAGTAACAGAATTTTCTTTTATAGAAGTTAAATAAAGATAATCACCAATTGCTGCATTTATAAAAAGACCGTTTCCAAGCTTGTCTTTTAGCGAAACGGTTAATTGATTTAAATCAACATTGGTGACTTGCAATACTCCGTTGTTTGGATTGCCAGTCGTTTTTACAGAAACGGAATCATCAACCGCGACAATAAATTTTGCTGGACCAAAACCCGGGTAGTCGTCGGAAATGTCATATTTGCCCGTAGGAGTTGTTGTTGATTTTACAAATGCACGTGTATTTAAAGAAGCTATTTCGATAATATCTCCGGCTGTTAGCCGAGAGACAAAACGAATATCGCCGGTATATCTATTAAAAGTATAGTCTTTTGAAGCTCCTACAGAAGAGCGTTCTGCAAGCGCAGAGCTAAAAATAGAGGCAGAGCCAATCCATGTTCCTGCACTGATGATAATCTCGCTGGACGCGCTATTTTCTTTATTAGATGTAATAATAAATCTATTGTCTTGAAAAATTACCGTAACCCCAGGAATTTTTGACTGTAAAATTTCGCGCCAATTGTCCGCTGTTGCTACAGTCATCGAAATGCCAAAACGAGACAAAAAATCGGCGTCGGTAATACTCGCAATATCTACCAACACTCCATCAATCGTTGCTTTAAGTCCTGTATACGATGCGCCGGTAATTGACCAATTAGAAAATGGATTTGAGGAAATAGTTGCGGTTTTTCCCTTAAAAGATTGCAATACACCGTTTTTATAAAGATAAATAGGACGTTGAGAAATAGTCGGAAAACCCAAAATATCTTGCAGGTCGCTAGAAATAACTTTTACCTCTTCGGCGGCATTTGTTCTATCTATTGCAACAATTTTAGTGCCATTTTCCGTAACGCGAAAATCTAAAATACCTTCGGGGTCTGCGTTTAAATCACGAACGAGTTCGTACGCAGTGGCGGCTGTTAAGTCTTTATAGTTAGTGGGGGTAATGGTGTAAACATAAGGGATATTATCAATTAAAAATGTAATTGTCATCCCCGCTTCAAGGACATAGGGAGCTGCTTTAGTCGCCGCAACAACTGCAGGGGTAATTGGAGATTGAGCTGTTTTAAATCCTTGCTCTAAGCCAGATGCTTTTGCCAACAAAAGCTCGTAGTCTTGACCAGCAAAAACAGGTTCTAGCAACGTACCATCATCAATATAAACGGTTGTCGGCTCACCTTGTTCAAGGGGACGAATAACCGAAGCCGAAGTTACTTTCTTTTTTGTGTCTGCATCGACAACCGACAAAAGAGCTGCGTTCATTGCGCCCACGGTTCCGCGAGCCAATGTATTAGGATAGTCTTTAATTCTTAGGCGTAAAGATGCATCCGACTCTGTATCTGCGCCATTTACAAATGCCTGCCGATTAATAACAACTGCGCCCGCAAATGGTTCTGCCGCAAATTCAGTAATAGCTCCCGAAGCAACATTCCCAACAAGACCAAATTGCGCACAAGTTACCGGTACAGTAACAGAATCTTCCCCGTCGGGCAAAATAACTGCAGCGTCGGTTGTAAACTGAATTGCAGGAGCATCTGCATATGCGGGCACTTGGACTACTGTTGACGCATTAACGTTTCTGTCCCCTCCCTGAGCCAACACTATCTCATCCGTATATGGATGATCTTTTGTAAGAGGATCAACCAAATTAATGATCCAATATGTTCCGGTTGATGAAATACTAGAATATGAAATTGGACCCTCAAAAGAATCAATAGTATTACGTCCAATATAAATTTTGCCATTTACCGGAGTTTTAGCATACATTTCAGAAGCATCTTGAACATACAAAACTCTTGAACCTGCATATGGCGCAGGTTTTCCTGCATACGCACGAGTAGATATTTTTGTAAATGCCGATCCAATAACTACGGACCCAGTTGCCTGTAGCGACGCTTGGCGACCTACGCCACCCTGTCCGTTAGGAATTTTTAAAGACTCAGCCAAATCATCAAGGCGTTTTTCTGTTAAGTTATCAACTTCGGTAACTTCAAGAACCTTTAAAACAGAAAGCTGCGCTTGATAAACTTGTTGAGCAATTGCTTCCATAAGCGTAACAAGAGCGCCGCCCGCTTGAAAGTCGGTAATATCAGTATTATTCTTGATTCTTCTAACCCAAGTACCAAGCAGCTGCTCTTTAGATTTAATCGTAACGGTCACGCCCAACTCCTCAATAAGATTCAGGTGACTGTATTTTAGAATGAAGGGCTGTATTTTTCAAGCATAATTTAGCTTGAAACGAAACTCAATGGAATTATTACGTTGGAGCCGTTTACTGTAACAATAAGATTTATAGCAATTGATGTTTCATTTACTGTAAGATTTTGTACAATAACTTTTGAATAACGGCCATCTGCAAATATAACAGCTTGTAATATTTCAGAAAAAGCTGCAGCAACTTCTACGTTTCCGTAAAAACGTTCTCCAATAATATTTGCAAACGGAATTCCGTAATTTGAATGAAACGGCAACTCATTGATATTAATATTTAAAATAGAAAAAATAGCTTGTCTTACGGCTGGCATTCCGTAAACAATATCAAAATCTCCGTTTTTTCCTACTTGCAATTCGCCTGTTTTTTCATCTTTCCTAACGTCTACGCCAAAATCTAAAAGTGCCTTGTCGAGCCTTTTTAATACATCTAAAGATGGTTGTTTGCTTTGAATAAGCGAAGATTGGGCGTTAACTGGTATAAGAAGAAGAGAGTCTTCGTTTGCGGTCTGAGGCTTATAGATTTTAACGTAGGCTTTTTCTGAGAGTTTAAGTTTGGCTAAATCTTGAGCGCCTGAAAGAGAAAGTATCATTGTTCCATCATCAAATTTAACAATTTTTAAAATAGAACGAATTTCTTCTCTTACTGTATACGAGCCAACTTTAATTTTTGTTCCAACTTTGAGGGCGTTTGCTTGATTTGATGAAATTTTTACTGAAGCCAAAGTTCCCGGGCCGTGCAAATACTCTTTTGTACCTGTTTTATCAACAAACGGTGGTTGCAAATTATTAATTGTAGCAATTTCAAACCATTTGTCTTTTGAATTAAGGTATTTGTCTGCCATCGCCTCTAAAGAATCTACAAACGGAACGGCAATTGCGGCTGTGTAGGATTGATTAAAAACAACCTGAGTATCTTGGTCTGTATTGCGGTTAGCTACAGCGAGCAAATTTGGTTGCTTATCTGTTTGTTGTTGCAAATAATAAATAATACCATCAATTTCGTCTGCTAAATCAAAAATATCATTAATTTGCTCCAGCTCTTGAACTGAATATCTGCGCTGAGATTCCGTTAACGAAAATCCTTGAACAAGCACGCCGTCATTATCGCCCAGTCCAACCGTTTGCGCTGCTGCGGCAGCGCTGTTTCTTAAAAAAAAGGTCATGTCTTTAAAATCTGTAATAGAAAGATTTTCAAGGCGTTTTTGCTCTTCTTTTAAAACAAGGGCTTCCGATGGCGTCAAACCAATGTCTGAAAGAGAAATATACGATAAGATTGGTTTATATTTAATAAATTTAATTGAATTTAAAAATGGGTTTGTGCTGGTTACAGAAAATAGCTTTTGTGTTACTATCTCATTATTGAGGCTTTTTAGTAAATCTATAAAAAAATCTGATTTTGGAATAGTTCTTTTAAAATTAGAATAAAAACGTAGTTCCCAATTTTTAACCAGCCAATCCCATCTATCAATAGCGATGGTTGGCACATCTGCCAAAGTAAACGCAGCGTTTTTAGATACTTTGACATATCCTAAATAGTCTGACAAAACTTGATCTAAATAAGTATAAGCCATTGAAAATCCTTAAAAAACAGGTGGCTTTGATGCTATTAAACTGGTAACCCCGCTTAAAGACGTTAATTTTTTTGATAACGAGTTTGCTCTTTCAAGAGCGCCCGCGAGCGTAAAAGAGTTGACGTTGCCTAAATCGCCGCCTGCGCCAAAACGATCAATCGCGCCTGTTGTGGACGCTCCGACTTCTTTTAAATCAAATCCTTGCAAAACAATATTATATTTATACAGATAGGGTTGCGCGGCGTTTTTTTGAAAACTAAACCCTTTAATAATTATCTGCCATTCCATATTATCTTTGTGAGATTCAAAGAACAGCTTAACGCTTTCTGGATTTGTTTCTTTAATATGAGAATATGCATTTAAAAAGTTATGCAATATATGAATCTCTACAAAACCATTGGTGCTGGTTTTTAAATCATCTGTAAGCTGAGAAGCATCTATTCCTAATGCGTTTGCGGTCCTTGATGACGCGCTTTCTTCTGGAATTTTAGTAGGAACAGCGGATGAATTATATCTTTGCGCGGTAGAAGCCAATCCTTCTAACAAACCAACGGCTCCCATTGGACCTTGCTCATAAGCTCCGGTTACTGCATCATATACATTTGCGGCTTTATTAAAAGTATTAGCTAAAACACCGCCTTTAAGGACTCGCCGAAAACTATTTTCTTTTGAGGCAGGCATATTTAAAGTATCACCCACGCTGGCGTCTTCTGAGTATTTTCTGGCAATTGCAATGCCAGTTGTTCCAGATAAAGAAATTTGCCAAAAAGTCGTTGCAGATGTTTCTTCAACAACGCCGCCTAAAGTGGGTATTAATTGCGATGCGCTTATCATTTGATAATTCAACGCTTCTGGCGGTATGGGCAAAGAATAAAAAGTTGGCATGCCATCAATTTCAATTCTAAAACGATACGGAAAAGTTTTATACCAATTTTCTGCAGAAACGGAATAAAAAGGACCATCTTCTTTAGATTTTTGAACACTCTGTATTGCTTTATCAATAACATTTCCAAAAAGGCTTTGAGTAGGACCTGCTCCTAGTTCTACGTCTGACTCGTCGGCTGTATTTTTTCTTAGCCTACTTATTCCTTCTTGCATTAAAGCTTTAAAGCTCATTTTTGTACTCCCCTATATATTTTAAAAGACATATGTCATTCGACTTTGCCTTTAATTTCGGAAAGTTTTGTTTTAATATCTACAATCGATGAAATTAAGTTAGGGTCCATAGCCCCCGGGCCGACCGCCGTTTGAACTAACTGAGGCGCCGCTTTTTGTAACGCTTCTAATAACTTATCGATTAAATCAAGCAATTCCGTAGAAGAGGTACCTAATGCTACTTTGGGAGCTTTAATTATTACCTCTTTTGTAGAATCAACCTTAATAGTCCCTTTTTGATCAATCGATATTTTTTCTTTATCTGAAGAAAATTCTATTTTTTTATTGGTTGAATCGACTAGAATAGATTGTTTGTTTGCGTCTATAAATGCAAAACTTGAGTCATCTTTAAGAGTTAAGATGGAAACTTTTTTTTCATCAATTTCCGGAACATCATTTGGACTATCGGTAATTTTAGGTGCGCCTGTATGGGTAATCGTTAGTTGCCCCTTAGTATCAATATCAAAAATCATACCCAAATACTGAAAGCGCATCTGAGGCTTTTTTTCTTCTGGCTCAGGAAGCGATATTAGGTCTATAATTCTGTTATAGCCACCAATAATAATTCCACGTCTAATATCATTATTAATAAAGGCAACGATGACCCTCTCACCTACGCCAAACGGAGTCTTATCGTCGATTTGATAAGGTTTATCGTCAACTGTGGTTGGGCGACGATAAATTTTGAAGCCGTCTGCAATTCCACCGATAAAAGTAGAGGCAACAACATTTGACACAAATGTTGATGTTCCGTTATCTGTTTCAATTCTTACAAAATACTTAATCACCCTGTCTGTATCAGAAGCTGGCTCCTGAACAGCGACTATCTCTCCAACCGAAATTGATGGTACATAAGGTATGTTGCTCATCAGAATGGTACTTTCGGTAACTTAGGTAAATTTAATTTTGGAAGTAATTCTTGCGCTTTGGGTATTTCTGTTTTAAATTCAGGAAATTTAAATAACTCTTTAATATCCGAATCGGCTAATTCTGGGTCAAACAAGTCTGTAAAACCTGCAGGGCCAATCAGCGTTAGGGACCCGTCATCCTTTGCTTTGCACAAGTAAGAAAGCTGGACATTGGTTGTTGTAGATGCCATACCGTCCATACCAATATTAAAACTCCAATTTACTGACTCAACGTGACCACATAATACATTCTTGCCCATAGGAAAAGATAGATTACAACCAACCATAATTGGCAAGTTATTATCCTTGAGAGTCAAATTAGCATCTCCAAAACGATAACTCAAGGCATGCCAATAGTACATTAGTTTTTTAGTATCTTCAAACCATGGAACATATACAACACCCGACTCGCTTGATTTGGCTGTTGGGGCACTGTAAACAGTATTCCAGTAATGCTCAATAGTTCCAAACCTGTTAATAGCCCCATCATCAATAATACGGTGTACGGCTGTTGTTAATACCGTAGTAGGGTCGTCGTTTCTTGATGAACCTACTTCGCCTGTTTGCAGCTGAGGCATAATAAAGTTAGGAGAAGTAAAAAAACTGTTTGTTGTAGACACGCTTTGTATCATAGTGTCGTCGGCGAAGACTCTGGGCAAGTCATCAAACGCAGTCCACTTTGTATGCCTAATTTGATTGTCTGGGTCTGTCAGAAACGCTTTAAGAGCAAATGGCTTATCACGGAGAATAATCATAGGCAAGGAAGTAGTCGCCCCTGATTCTGTCTTGAAATACCAGATGTCAGTAAAAGCTTCATTGATTGTGGTGTCAATATGCTCTTGAATTAAACTCCAAGCTGAAGAGCCTTGTCCCAAAGATGAGAGAAAGTTTGTTTTAGCCGGCCTGTCTTTATAATTTAAAAACATTGACTTTAGTTGGTTATAGCCTTTAAAGTACCCGCTAAAGGATTTTGGGTCGCGTTGTTCTACGCCGTATTTATCTAAAGCTTCTTGCTTAGATGATTCGCTAACGGACATTACACCCAATAAAGTATTAGTGAACCCTGTTGCAAACGCATTGTTAGTTTGAGTTGACTTAGGCAACTCTAAATAATCCAGCAGCTCTTGGGGCAGGCTAGGCATGCGCGAGGTAAGCTTAGAGATACTCACAACCTTTTGATATTCTCCTAAATCTACACCTAAACTTGTTCCAGTGTTTGTGTCCGTATTTAAGCCGCCAATAATAGACAGTACCAGCCCTGCTCCTACAAACGGATCAATAAGTTTTTGTGCTAATTCTGCAATATTAATTTTTGAATCTTTTTTTGCACCGGAAATCAAACCAACTCTACCCAACACTTCTTGAGTTTGAAGAAAGTAGCTAGAAATCGAGTTTGCATCAATACGGACGGGGATGTTTAATAGACTAGACCACTCTCTAATATGAATAGTAGCTCTTTTGGTAAGAATCCCAGAGCCTTCAACTGAATAGCTGTTTTCAATGGTGGTAATCTGCCCAATGAATCTAATTATTCCTTCTTTGAGAGGAGATACTTCTGTAAACTTTTTGTCTTTTTCTGTAAACTTGCCAACCTTTGATTTAATGATAATCCAATTCCCAATCGAATAGGCTGGATGTAAGTCGCCTACAACGCGAATGCTAGCTGTATTTTGAATAGAAGCTTTTGACCTTGATATGCCAATTGAAACAACTCCTTTGTTTCCAGTATGGACTTCGACTTTGGGTGTGTCGGAAGTTGGAATATCATCAAGATAATCAAACAGGATAATATCCCATCTAGTTGAATTATTTAAATATTTCACTTTCATAAAAAATCCCCTTACGGCATCATACTACCAACTGCCGATTTAGTTCTAGCTCTATTTTTCTCTTGTTGAATTTGTTGTGGAGTTTTAGATGAATTTACGGATGGCTTTTCGGGCATCACGCCGCCTGCGGGAGTTCCGCCAACTGCATCAGCGAGCTGTTGCACCGCCGTAGGGCCAAAAGCTTCAATAATACTTAACGATGTTCTTTGTGTATCTTTGTCAGCATAAGTGGACATGGCAGTTGCTAACTTGGCAAAAGTAAACTTTTCTCCTTTATCAACATCAACTCCTGCGGCCTTACCAAGTTCTTGTTTCCAATTAGCCTTGCTTGTATCAATTCCCATGCCAGCGGCTGTAGTCTTCAAATCTTCATCAGATACCGTTCTGTCTATTCCTTTAGCCGCATCGACCGCTGCTGAGTTCAATACGCGCTTATAGTTAACGGTTGCAAAGTCTGCTGCTGCTTTTGCTGCTCCCTTGCCTTTTTCTCTTTCTAATATTTGTTTTCCGCGTTTAAAGTCCCCCGATGAGACTCCGCTCATTAATAAAGCCGCCGAAGACCCTTCCGCTTCAAGACCGCTCATTCCTACGGTTTCGTCTTCAAACTTGAACATCAAGTTTCTTAAATCTTCTGCGGCTTTTTTGGCCACCTTGGGATCTTTGCTTTTTGATAATTCAAGTAATTTTTTTGCTTGAGACTGAACAGAAGAAAAAGATGCCCCTGTTCTACGTTCATATTCTGCAGCAAATGGGGCGGCCTGAGCTGCCGCCTGCCCTTCTAGTGCCCTACGAACATTGGCCATAGCTTGAGCTGGAGATACGCCTGAAGCGACCTGAGCGCCTACCATTTTGCGAGCCATTCCTGTTAATTTAGTATAGTCGCCGCCTTCACCAAGCTGCCCTAGAGCCTCTTGCACTTGAACAATATTTGAACGACTAGCCGTTCCTAAGCCCGTGCCCATCCCTAATCCAGATGCCGCTCCTGAAAGAACTTTTAGCGTTCCCATAAGTCCGGTTGTTGCACCGGTCGCTCCGGCAAGTCCCATCAAACCTGAGCGAGCTTCATCCATATACATCATGGCTGAACCAGACTTGCCAGCCATCGCTCCTGTCAAAGTAGACAGAAATCCTGCAGCACCTGTGGCCGACTGTATTTTTAATGCTTGCGACATTTCCATGGCTGCTTGCGAGAATCTTTGAATAGCGGGAGCGCCTTTTAATCCAGCCTCGAAAGCCTTAGCAAAGATATTTTCAAGTTGTTTAGTATCTCCTTGTTTGCCAGAAACGGCAGAAATACCCAATACGTTGCTAGCCATTTGCTCGACAGAACCAACGCCTGCGCGACTTAATCCAAGAAGACGGTCAGCCCCCTTGGTTGTGCCGATCATGCCTGCATAGGTATTGTAAATATTTCCAACTTCTGGAATTGAATAACCTAACTTGGCATATCTTCCGGCCAAAGCTTCGGCTCTTTCAGGAGATAGTCCTTTAAAAGCCTCAAACCCTGATACGGCAGCTCCACCCGCCATAGAGGTTGCTGCGGTTCTCATTCTCATTGCGGCTAAATTTTCATCAAGTCCCATAGCCAAACGACGAGAATCAAATCTAGATTTTTCAGCCTCTATAAGCATTCTTTCATTTTGCTCGCGTTGACGAATAGCACCGGATTGATACATGGCTTTAACTGCTTGGGCATTTTGCTGAGGCTTATCAAAAAATAAACCAGCTCCGGGCATGTCATAAATACCGCCCTCTTTCTGACCTGCTATTCCGGTTTGAGCTCCTGTAATGTTAGTAAATAGGTCTTTACCTGCTCCAACTAAACCAGTAATGCCTGCTCCAGCCAAAGCCAAACCCGGAAGCGCACCAAGTCCTGCAGTACCTGCTGTTAAGCCTATGCCGCCGGCAATTGCTCCAACAGAAAGAGCTGCTTGTCCAATTGCACTGCCAATTGAGCTACGAGTTGCTGCCTTACGTTCTGCTTCTGAAACTTTAAACTCTTCTTCAAAAATCTTGTTTGCTTCGGTTTCGCGTGACTGTCTATTACCTACTCCCAAATAAGAAAACTTCTTTTTGCCGGGAGTTAGTAAGTTGCCATACGCTTCAAGCATCTGCTCGCCAGTTGTGGGAGCCACAACCGCCATGTACTTTTGATACCTAAGAGACTCGGCCATTCCTATGTTTTGAGGAATAGCCTGCATTGCCTGTAGGCTTTGTTGAAAGCCCATGGCCTGAACATTTGCGTATGCTCCTCCTAGCTGAAAGCCAAGAGCAGCGGTACCTGCCACTCCAGATGCAATGGCACTTGCTTTTCCGCCGTATTTGTCCCACCAACCACCAAATCCACCTCGACCGCCGCCATCTCCACCGCCGCCTCCGGGGCCGCCCTTTTTAATAAAGTCGTCTAAAGTCGTAGAAAACTGTTCGGCTTTTTGATTAACTTTATTAAACTTCTTGGCTGCTTCATCAAGTTCTCTTGCAAACTTAGCAAGGTCTTTGGCTCCTGCCTCAGATGCCCTACCATATTCTTCGGTTGCTCGTTTAAGAGTTTCAGAGGCTGCAGCTCTTTCTTGCTCTATCTTCTTAGATACATCTAGTAAGATTTTTGCTGTTGTATTGGCACTGCCTGATAGCAACTTAATTGCTTCTTCGCGCTCTCTCTTGGCTGCCAAGTCATTTTGAAAGCCAGCCTGTCCAGCAAACGCTTGAGCTATACCTACGCCACCGCGAGAAAGCTGCCATTGAGCACTAGGAAGAATTGAGCCGAGTGGACTACCCGTTGGATTAATATTAGATGGTGGAATAGGAGCGCCGGTATTAATACCGTAAACATTGTTAACAGGGCCGCCGCGAGTAGCAATCCTATCTTGAATTTCAAGAGCTAATCCTGTTTTAGTTGGAGAGTAACCACCAGCTGCCTGTCTTTGGTGAGCAGCCATCTGTGCTTGCAATTGCACAGTAGAGCGAAGAGCTTCATTCATCTTCTGAATCTCTTCGCGCATCTGCCTAATAGGGGCTAATAAATCTGATAGGTCTACGTTTATGCGTGTCACTATGCGTTACTCCATTACAGTAGTGACATTTTATGTCTTATTCTTCTTTTTCTTCTTTGGTGGCGGGGCGTTGTGCTTCAGAAAGTTGACGATTAAGCTCAAGTATAGGAGTATAATCCAACAAATGATACCCGCCCAACTCTTCGCCTTTAGGTTTCCACCAGTCAGGAGCCTTAACGATATGGGCGTTAAGAACTGCAAGCATTTGAATAAACTCGGCTTGTTGGTCAATATCTCTCAATTCAGGCAAAATTCCTTCAATAACACGACGGACTGCCTCGTCGCTTGCCACTAGAGCAACTTTATCTTTGTCCTCTACTGCCACAGCCACTTCGTCATGGATGTTCTGAAGAGCATCTTTGATGCCCGCAAGCAAGGCAGGAACACTGTAAGAGGGAGGACGGCGTAAACCTGTAGACAACCTATTAGCTACGCGAGATGAATCAGTCATATCTCTATGAGATAAAAACTTTTTAAGTTCAAAAGCCCCTTGATATTTTTCACCCGTTGTAGTCCCGACAACATCCAGCTCAATAAAAATAATAGGATTAAGACTGCTCATTGTTTTGCTCCTGTTTCAAACCAAAGTCTTTTTTTGCCTGTTCTAAAAATTCATCGTCGGACTGAATATCTAGATCTTCCCAATACTCATCCTTGTTTGCTTCCTCTCTGACAAAATCAGCCGCATCTTGTTTGGCTAATTCTGGATCAGCTTTTACAGCAACTTCTTTATGAAGATAGACTTCGAACATAAGTTCGTCAAGAGTTCTTTCTTCAAAGTACGGGTCGAATATCGGCATGTTGTACTTTTGGCATAAAACAAATTGAAAAACAAGTCTTAAGTCAAACTCGTCGTCAATCTTTCCGTCAATAATTTGTTTTGCTTTTTTTTTGGCCGCTTCAATGCGCTCGGCTAAATACGGTTCCATAAATTACCCGTAGTTTAATTATTTTTTATAAGGAACAAAACTCTGAGTAACATTGTGAGCATAAGCTGTACCTACAAAATCAATATTTCTATTTGACAACGAACCTATAGTAACACTGCCGGAGATTCTTGTAAACATGCCACGGGCATAAAACATCTTTTGGCCGAGCTTATCAAACACTTCTAGCTCTACTAATGGCTGATGAATAATTGAAGCCATGTTTGACCATAAACCTTGAGACTCTGGAGACTCCGAAGGGTCGACTAGCTGCCTTAATGAGGCTCTAATCGAAACCTGTCCTACAGAAATGTCCCACGGAATATGAGTATCAATTGTGCGAGTTTCTTCTGGAGTAAAATCAATCGTGTAATTAAAATCTTGACACACGGCAACAAGTTCGCCGGACACAACGACGTATGCGCGAGCGCCCGAAAAATATTTAGGCAAAGTGACATTTGGATTACGGCCCGCCGCAATTTCTTTATCGACTGCTTTTTGATAATCAAGAGGCAAATCGCCTAAAACAAATCTCATCTTCTAGTTTTTCTTTTTGCTGGCTTACGTTTCCGGCTTTTAACCGTGACAGTCACAGTACCCTCTTCGGCAACGCTTTCGACCAAAGAACGTTTAATTGCATAAACTGCAATTGGCTCTTGGCCTTTCATCGACATTTTTGCAATTTCTTCTGGAGATTGCATATAAAAACAAACTTTACCATAATCTGAAATGAGCCAAGAAACTGCTTTAACTTTAAGTTCTGAATTGTCTGCAAGATGCACGACGAATGTTTTTAGAGTCGTATCTGATGACGAATATTTATTATTTGTATTTTTAGCTAGTTGCACTAACGTCATGATATTACTCCAAAAAAGTTTACCCCTAGACGGGTCATCTAGGGGTATTTTATATCATAGGCTTCAAAAGAGTCAAGTCAGATTAAACGGT
>Ga0129333_10001713_pt1 | contig 20107 bp, 21 predicted proteins | sample CPB6_08_DNA_FD_94474 | JGI IMG/M metagenome (GOLD analysis project Ga0129333, IMG submission 94474) | Freshwater to marine salinity gradient microbial communities from Chesapeake Bay, USA - CPBay_Sum_0.6_0.8_DNA | ecosystem: Environmental > Aquatic > Marine > Coastal | place: USA: Chesapeake... | reverse complement strand
GGTGTTGGGCGACGTGCCGAAGTCGTACAGGTACGAACTGCCCTGCGTGCCGTTCTGCGGGGTGCGGTCTAGGTTTGCCATTGGTCTACCTCTCGCGGAGTGATAGGGCGACTAACGCCCCCAACCCGGTCAAGGTAGAAGAGGTATAGGCGGGGAAACGCGGGGCTTCTCTCGGCATGGGGCGCACCGGAGGTCGTGGATCGTCCCGAGGTACTTGGACCCCTCCCAAGTACCGCCGCACGTCGGACACACGACGGACTTCTGCTCGCCCTTGGTGATAGGACGGGCTGATATTGCCGCTCCACGCTTGGCCTTGAGGGCGTCACAACGAATAGGCACCCCTGCCCCGTGCTTCGACCTGTACTGGTCGGCGGTGATCCCGTGCTCGCCCTTGAGGTGCCGAGCGAGCGTCACCGTGCGGTGCCCGCACTCTAGGCAACGGACGTAGTCCACGCCTTCCGTGAGGTCGGCCCAACGGGCGTCCTCCCGAGCCGTCTCGTAGGCGATGTGGGAGGCGTCCCCAGCCTTCCGGCGATGCTGGAAGTGGTGCGAGAGACTGATGGGGGAGTTGAAAGGTCGGTCACAGACGGGACAGGTGGGGTTCATAGTGAGGTGAGTGACCCTCTACTACGAACCCCACCTCCCGTCAACCGTGATCGAAAAAGTGGCCTAACCCCTTGAAATCACTGGGTAGAAGAGACGCGGAGCTGGACCTGAATGAAGAGAAGCGGGTACACGGGCTGGTAGTAGGCGTTCACGATCACCGCCGTGGGGTCGGTCGGGTCCGTGGTCACGGAGATGCCCGTGAAGCTGGAGATGATCTGCTCCTGCACCGCCGCCTTGAACATCTCGCTGAGACGCCCTTCGATCTGGCCGAGGATCTGCGGCAAGAACTTGGCCCCGATGAAGGGGTCGCACGTCGCCCGCACCCGCTTCTGGATCTCGTCCGCGATCTGAATCACGGTCGGGGTCTTCGTCAGGATGTTGGTCGTGTCCGAGGTCAGACCGTGCCGGATGCGGATGAAGGGCGGGCGGTTCTCCAGCACCGTGATGCCCCCCACGGCAAGCTGGTTCATCGTGACCGCGTCGAGGCGACGGTTGAGGGAGGTGAAGCCCGTCAACTGCCGAGACTCCCACGGGGTCGCCGGGTCGATGGTCGCAGCGGTCGTGCTCGCCGCCACTGCCGCCGCGAGGTAGCGCCCGTCCACGAGGTAGGTCTTCGTGGCACCGAAAACGTCCGTGAGGGAGATGGAGGTGATGTCCGGGTACACGAAGCGCACCCGGGTGTCACCCGCCACTTGGGCGAAGGCGATGGCTTGGTCAGGACGGGTGCCCGCCGCGAAACCGAAGATCGCCGTCCGCTCCGACTTGAAGCGAATGGAGCTCTGCGTGTCGCAGTGGATCGTCATGTACCGGACGAGGGACTGCGTGGCCGGGGTGAGGACCACCAGCACCGCAGGGGACACGAAGCCCGGAAGAGAAGTCCCCGACGAGGCGTCGATGGCCGCGAGGTATGCCGCCTCGCTCGCCGTCGCCAGACCCGGGGTCTTCGGCACTTGGATGCAGCCGATGACCGACGCACCGTTGAGGAAGGCGAGATACGCAGCGAGGGACAGGGGGTTGTCGGGGCTCACCGCGCCGTACTCGTTCACCACGTCTTGGATGCGGGCGAAGAGCTTGGGCGAGAAGTCCGTCTTGGTGTAGTTGTAGCTGACGTAGTAGAGCTCACCGATGGCGGGCTCTGCCCCACCACGCTTGAACGTCTCCACCAATGCCGTGTCGCCCACCGCCACGCCCGCCGTGTTGGACACGGTGAGCTCGACGCCGGGGATGGCCAGCGTCGGGATGTTGGAGTCCGTCACGAAGGTCGTGGACACCCGGAACGACAGGGTCGCCGTACCCCCCGTGGGGTACAGAAGTCCGCCCGCGCGCGGGAGGATGGTGAAGGTCAGCCCGGTGACATCGTCAACGTAGGTCTGGCCGATGATGCCGTCTTGCCCGACGCCCAAGTTGAACAAGTTGAACACCGAGGTGTTCGCGGAGCCCGAGCCGTTGGAGGGGTCGGAAGAGGTCACGAAGAAGCCGTTGATGGCAGCTTCGCCGTTCGCCCCTTCGCCCGCGACCACACCCAGACCGCTGCCCGTGCGAAGGGCGTTGTTGGTAGCCGCGTCATCGAACAGAATACTGGAGGAAGTACCCAGCGAGCGGCTCTGGACGTACAGGTACTCTTGGTTCGTGGCGCTCGTCACCGTGCTGGCGAGAGCCTCACCTTGGAAGTACCCCGCCGAGAGAGTCGTGACGGGGTCCAGCATCCAGTTGAGGAAGTCCGCGTTGTCCACGTTCGACTGAAGCGCCGACGCGAGTTGCTTGGGGGTGATGGAGTTCACCGTGGCGATGGTGCCGTCCGCGAACCCGAGGATTGTGTTCGCGCTGCCGTCACCGACGATGAGCGCGGAGCTCTGCGCGAGGTTCGCCGTGCCCGAAGCGTAGATGCGGATGACCGCACCTTCCTGCGAGGCCGCGACAGTGCCCGGTGCCGCCGCGAGAGCGGTGTTGATCTGCCCGAGCACCGAAGCACCGACACCCGCAGGGCCGATGGCCGTGACCGTCCCCGACGAGCTCGCCGTGAAGTTCACCGTGATGAGGGTGCCGTTCACCGTGAGCTTGAAGACGTTGTTGGCGGGATAGAGAGGGTCTGACCCGTCGTAGAAGGTCACCGTGGGCTGGCCATCGCGGGCGTCACCGAAGGTGTTCAACTGCCCGGAGAACCCGGGGTCAGCCGTGAGCGTCGGCCCGAGAGCGCAGCCCGTGTACGCCGCCGAGCCCGAGAGGGTCGAGGGCAGACCCGCGAGGGTCGCGCCGTTGCCGCCCTGCGATTGCAGGGAGCACAGGGACAGAGCGTGGAACGGAGCGAGCGAACCCGCGCCGGGGAAGATGCGGTTGCGGAGGAGAATCCGGTCGTAGGGGGTGCGGAGCCCCGTGGTCGTCACCGTGTAACGCGCCGCGATGGGGCCGCTGTAGAGCTTGGTGCCGTTGCCGGAAACCGTGCCCGTGTCGATGCCCGCGACGATGCAGAAGTTTCGGGCCGGGGTGCCGTGAGTCACGAACTCCAAGAAGCCCGAGGCATCGCCCGTTGCCTTGGTGAGCGTGAATCGCAGCGCGCCCGTCGCAGTCGCCGTGACCGCAATCGCCAGACCCGCGAAAGGCGCAGCGAGGGTGCCGATTTGGGTGGTGAGTTGCGTCTGAACCTGCGTCGCGAGGGCCGACGCCGAGGCATAGACACCGGGGGTGATGGTCGCCGTGAGGTTGCCCGACGCGCCGGATACGTCTCCACGGTAGTGAAAGACGATCTGGTCGTACTTGTTCACGAAGATCGTGAGGCCCGAGGAGAACGTCCCCGCCGAGTCGAGGTACGGGTCTGCCGCGCCGCCCGCGACCGCCGCGTTGTTGATCGCCGTGACGAAGGCCGCAGCGGTCGAACCCGCACCCGCCGCCGCCGTGGCCGTCAGGCTCACGCCGTCCACGAGCACGGACACGGTGTCGTTGACGCCCGCCGTGATGTCGTAGGTCGTGTCGCCCGACACCGCGTCGTAGGGGATCTCGTTGCTCAGAACGTGAGCGAAGGCACCGCCACGGGTGCCGCCCGTGGGCACCGTGAGGTTGATCGCACTACCCGCGAGAGCCGCGCCGTCGATCTCCAGCGCGAGGTTGCTCGACTGACCCGCGACGGTGTTGTACGGTCCGGCACCGGGGACGGTGAAGCGGGCCGGGGTCGTGTCCGACGTGGCGAACTGGACCGACACCGTCTCCAGCGTCGGTGCGCCACCCTCGATGCGGGCGTCAGAGAGGAACTCCGAGCCCGAGGGGAACACGATCTCAATGCCCGTGAGCCCCGCACCCTTGCCGAGGTAGGTCACCCCGTACACGGGCAGGTTGTTGCCGTCCGTGATCGAGTAGGTTCCGACACCCGACGTACCCGCCGTGACGGTCGTAACCGTGAATCCACGCGACGAGCCGATGAACGCCTGATCGGTCAGGGTGTTGTAGTAGAAGTTGGCGTAGACGGTCGCCCCTTCCGGCACTTCCTCCGCGAGGGTGATCGTGCTGGTGGTGCTGTCCACCTTGGTGACGGCGACCGAGCCACGCTCCAAAGCGTCCTGCACGCTGAAGCCCCAGTAGGCCGTGACCAGTTCCGGCTGATCCGTGGGGAGGTCGATGCGCCCGTTGGAGATGATCTGGTACTGGGTGCTGCCCAGCGGGTTCCCGCGCCCGTTGCCCGTCGTGGGCTGGAACGGAAGCTGGAACTGCGTCTTGCTGGCGACCGACACGGTGCCCGAGGTGTCCACCACGCGGGCGCACTCGGCCATGAACGCCTCGTTGTCCACCAGCAGCGCCGAGACTTGGGAGCTACCGAAGGTGGCCGACCCCTCCGTGTGGAGGCCCGAGTTGACGAGGACCGCCGTGCCCCACACGATGGTGTCGTTCTTGAGGACGTAGTCCGCGCCGTTGACGTACAGACCCGCGCCGTTGCTGTTGGGGGTCACAGCCGCACGGGTGATGGCAGTCACGCCCGTGTTGGCGAGGTAGTCGAACGTGTCCTGCCAAGCGTTGAAGTAGTACTGGATCGTGACCGTGCTCCCCACCGCCGGGGCGTAGGGAAGGGTCACCGCACGGGTGCGACCGTTGACCGAGGTGGGGGTCACCGCCACGCCGTCCACCAGCACCACCACGTCGGCGGGGTTGGTGGTGGTGACGCCACCGTTGTTGCCGTTCACGATGGGGCCGTTGAACGTGTAGAACACCCGGTTGCGGGCCGTCGCCGCGCCCGCCACGAAGCCGAGCACCCCGTTGGCCGTCCCATCACCGATGGTGATGGACTTGTCAGCGGTCAGGCGCACACACACCGCACCGAGGTTGTTCACGAACGTGCTGGCGACGAGAGACCCGACTCCCGCCGTGCCGTTGAGGGTCGCTGCGACCACCGCAGCGGAGAACGTCCCGATGGGGAGGCTCACGGTCACTTGGGCCAGACCGTCCACCGAGAGCTTGAACTGGTTGGTGCCCGAGGCGAAGGTGTAGTTCTGCCCGACGCTCCCGTTGAGAACCGCCGCCGTGCCCGTCACCTGCGCCGACACGTTGTCGGTCACCCGAGTGTCGGTGCGCTTGAAGTAGTAGGTGCAGAGCACCACGTCCGTGGCAGCGGGGAAGTCCGAGATCTCGACCACGCCCGTCGCGCCGTTGAGGCCCAGCACCACGGTGGGCTCACCGTTGACGGTCACGGAGATGGACGAGGTGTCCGTCGCCGTCGTGCCCGAACCGTCCCCGTTGACGATGGGGTAGTTCCGAACTTGGAAGCGGTTGATGGTCCCGTCGAACGCGCCGAGGCTGATCGCGCCGCTGGGGGCAATGCTCACCACCGCACGGCCAGCCTCGTCCTCACGGACGATCTGCTGATCGACCGAGGCCGAACTCCCACGCACCACGGCGAGGTTGCTCTGGACGAGGATCTCCGAGCCCGTGCCGATGAACGTCGGGACGAGGGGCGGGATCGAGGGAGGGAGTTGGGTCGCGCCGAAGAAGGTCTGAGTGTAGACCCCCGGCGGGGCGTAGCCGCCCGTGAGGATGCTGGCCATGAAGGGACTCCGTGCAACACCCCCGAAGCTGACGGACACGGCGGGACCACCCCGGCGCGAAAGCTCACAGAGAAGTCGTGGGTGCTACACGAAGGCCCAAGCTATAGGGGCGGAACCGCCCGAAACTACCGGAGGCCCTTGTCTTTCGCGTGTTGCATGACCTTGAAATGGAACCCACGAGACCGCTCGCTGGTAGCGCGCTCGTTGGCGTCCATCACCCGGTAGCCTCCGTCCGGGGTGCGGGAGAGATCCCAACCCGTGACCCCGTTGGCACGCACGAGGTCGAGCTTCTCCCGCTGGCGCTGTGCGATGCCCTGCCAGTTCTTCTTGGACGACTCCCCCACCGCCCGGTCGAAGTTGTAGTCGATCCCCGTGAGCCCGGTGTCCTTCAGCAGGTCCGTTCCGCCTCCCGACACCGTGACGTTCACCCCTTGGGGGAGGGTGCGCTTGCCGAGCTTGCCGCACTCGCAGGGAGCCTCCAAGGAGTCCACGCGCGCCCGCGCCGAGAAGGACAACCCACAGGAGTCGCACTGGAACCGATAGGTGGGCATCAGGACACCGTCTCGTAAGAGAACTTGGCACCGAAGAACGGGTCGCGGAAGGCACGGATCTCAAGCTCCTTGGGGAGCCCGGTCACCGTCTGCGCCACGGAGAGGATGCGAGGGACGATGGGCACGAAGCTGAACCAATCCGTCTGCGCCGTCATCGAGATGGTGGAGTTGTAGAAGTAGTCGTCGGCGTTTTCATCGAACACCTCCTCCGTCTCCCCGCCCATTGACACCTCCGAGATGTCGATGCCCTCGTTGATGACACTGGGTCGCAAGGACGACCAGAGGTACATCGCCGTCAGGTCCGCGATCTCCCGCTGGGCGTACACATCACGGGCGATGATATCAATGTCCACGGTGAGGTCCCACCGACCGCCGTACTCCAAGTAGGCGTCCTCACGGGTGTCCGTGACGAGCACCGCGAAGCGGTCGCCCTTCTTGGCTCGACGCCCGAACACCAGCACACAACCCGGGATGGCTTTGTTGTAGCCGTACAGGGCTTTGGCCTCCCACGGCCCGGTGGTTTCCCCCGTGTAGCGGTAGGTGGCCGACAGCGCCGTACCCATGAGAAGGGGCTCCCGCAGGTACACGGTCACACCGTCGTCCCCGATGGTGTAGTCAGTCCCCTCGACGTAGAGCCGCCCACCGGGAACCTCGATCAGTCGCAGTGACTTCTCGTAGGGCACCTGCTGGAGCACCCCCTCACTGGAGGTGGTCATGGTGAGGCGCTCGTTGCGGACCTCCAGCAGCGGGTCAACGTAGAACTGATCGTCCTCCGTCATCTCGATGTAGTAGGTGCCCGGAAGCGTGGGGAACCTCCCGCGATTGGCTTGGATCGCGAGGCTGTCCTCGCGCACCCACTCGCAGGACAGACCCGGGTAGCCCGGGATGCGCGCAAGGGTGACGTAGCTCTGCACCGTCCCGACGAAGTTGTCAGGGGATAGCTGCACTTGGTTGGCCGCACCGACCTTGACGACGATCCCGTACTGAGGCCGCTGCTCAAACGAATACTTCCCTTGGATGTTGTCCACCAAGTCCGGGTACCGAGGGTGCGTGGCCCAAAAAGCGCGGAGCTCCTGCACAACGCGCCGAGACAGTGCCGTGGTCAGGAAGTAGTACATGAGCCCTCAGAGATCGTCGGTGAAGAAACTGGGCGGGACGGCCTCCCAAGAGGTCACTGGGACCTCTACGGTGCTGTCCGGGGTCACACCCTGCTCGACGTATCGCCCCTGCACCGTGATGCCCCCGTGACCCTCACAGGCTTGGACGCCCACCCGGTCCCCGGTCGCCATGTCCGTGTCCTCGATGAGAGAGACCGCACCCCAACACGGGGCGTCACTCACCACCGAGTAGTCACACGTCGGGGTCACTCGCTCTCCTGCATCGCTTGGATGAGCAGCCCGTTCGCCACGGCGTTGAGCGGGTCGGAGGCAGCGCGGATTTCACTCACCTCAATTGGGAACCGCTTGCGCTTCTTGTCGAACACGCTCTTGAAGAGCTCCAAGAAACCGCCCGCCTTGGAAGTACCTCCCGACACCACGAGGGGCACGGGCTTGGGCAGGGTGAACTTCCCTTGGATCGACATGAACTGAAGGGCAATCTGGTCGATGGAGTACTCGATCAAGTTCTTGTAGTAGAACGTGAGGGCTTCCTGCTCACGCCCCGCAGGGGCGTTGAGGTCGATCCCCTTCTCCTTGATGGCGCAGATACGGCTGGCAGTGCTGCCGATGGACTTGGCCGCGCCACCGTCGATCCAATCGCCGCCGCGCCCCACGGAGAACGACAGACCCTCGATGGTGTTCACCGCGAGGGCGATGTTCGTCATCCCGCTACCGAACGAGATGCCGATGCCCGAGAAGCCTTCTTTGGCCGTCTCGGCGTAGACAATCGCCATCGCCTCGTTGCCCGCCGTGGGGGTGTACCCGCACTCGCGGACGATCTTCTCCAGCACCCCACGGTGGTAGATCACGTCCTGCCCGGGCTTGTCCACGGGAGCGGCGGGGACCGAGAAGTAGCAGTGCTCGTTGGGCACCTTGGGCTCGCCCAGCACGTTCTTGACGAGGAGCCCGAGGATTTCCATCGCATCTACATCCGACGAGCTCACCAAGCCCGCCGACAACGGACGGCGGGCCTCACGCCCGAAGATGTTGGCCGTGTCGAGGGCGGCGTCCCCGAGGATGAGGAGCTCATCCGCGCGCTCGACGTAGCTCACGTTCGCGAGCTTCAGCATCTTCTTGGATTCCACGGGGAGCTCCAAGAAGGCATCCCGCACGCGACGGGTCTCGACGCCCGACGAGGACTTCCTCGCCGCGACCACATTCATAGTTCCGATGTCGCAGCCGACGCCGGGGGTGACTTCAACCTGTTGCTTCGCCATGCCCTTACCCTACCGATTCTTTTTTGCCGCCCTGAGCGCCCGCATTGCGTCTGCGAGGCCGGGATCGTCACTGCTCTCCGACGTGACGTTGAGACTCGCGGACAGATCGCCCCCCGTGAGGTTGGAGGGGATGAACACGGCTTCGTCGGGGAGCGCCACGGACGGGGCCACCCTCACAGGACCGCTCGACGCCACGGTCTGCAACCGCGCCACCAAGGGAGCGAGGTCGAGAGCGGGGGCTGTGGCGGGTGCCCGGGCGAGGTCGCGGCGCAGCCCACGAACTTCCTCCGTGAGAACTGCGAGAGCGTCGAGGATGGGGCTCAGGTCCAGCGGGTTGTGCCGGGGGGCTTGAGACGTGACCGTGTCCGAGGACACGTTCTCGTGAGCGCGGATCACCGCCGAGCGAAGGGTCTGAGTGGCCACAATGCCATCTACCTTGGCTTTGGAGAGGTCCCGAGACTTCAACGCCACCGACATGGGGACCACTACCTTGGTGCCCCTCGTCAACCTCAGCCCGAGGTCGGGGAGGACCACAAGGTCCGTCAGGGCCACGATGGTGACCTCACCGTTTCCGTTTGCTTGCTGTGGTGGCGGCATCGTCAACAATCTTTGTGACAAGGGCGTCGAGGTGGTCCTGCACGGCGCGCTCGTAAGCCCGGTTGAGGAATGTGTGCTTCGCGATCTTGGGGTGGACCCACGCCTTGCCCACGGTCAGCGGGGCAGTGCGAAAGGCCATCGTGCCGTCCTGCTGGCAGATGGGCACGATGTGAACCCCACGCTCCTGCGTGAGCCACGGCATCTTGTATTTGCCGCGCGTGCCGTTGGTGATGAGCTCAAGCCACTCGTAGGTGGAGTAGAGGGTGATAACCCCCCGGTCTACGGTGAAAGAGAAGCTATCGTAGAAAGCGCCCGAGCGCGGGACGTAGTTGCTCTTGGCGGCGTCTTTCTTGGCTTCCTGCTTGATGTACTTGATCCACGACTTGCCGATGGCTTCAAGTTCTTGCTGTGCGAACTTCGCCATCGGTCACCGTCACTGCGCGGGCTGGCCCGTCTTGGGGTCCACGACGACGACGTTGCCGTCCGGGGTGATGTGCCACGGCACGCCCTGCGGGAGCCCCAGACGCACCCCCACGGAGTTCATCACCCCCTGCGCTTGCTCTTCCACGTCCGCGAGTTGAGAGAGGAGCTTCGCCTTGCGAACCTCCGTCTGGCCGATGGCGTGGACGATCTCTTGGGCCTGTCGGTGGAGCCCCGTGATCTGCTTGTTCTCGTCGTCGGTCAGCTTCTTCGCGATGTCACTGGCTGCACTCATATTCGTTCTCCGGTGCCCGTGTGTCGGGCCTCCGCACCGTACCACCGTCGCGCTGCCGCAAGAGGTCAGCAAGAGCTTGGGTGTCACGGGTGAGACGGGCAACGTCGGCGCGCTGCGCTTGGGACACCCGGTGCAGTTCCTCGATACGGTGAACGTCTACACGGACCTTGGGGGGCGGCACCACAGGGGACCGACGAGGGACGGGTACGGAGACGACGGACACGAGGGTGACGACCCCGAAGATCACTTCCAGCGCACGGTGAGAACTCATGGCCTAGCCTCCGAGGAACGGGTGACTTGGGATCGGATCACGTCCAGAAGAGATCGGAGCTCTCGGATCTGCCCATTGGTGTCCTGCACCGTGAGCGCGATCTGGTTGATCCGAGCGTTCACCGACTCAATCTGCGTGCGGTCTTCGTCAAGACGACGCTGGATCTGGGTGACCCTCTCCCGGGTCACCGAAGCGTCCGTGTACATGGACACGCCCAACCCAAGGAGCGGGATGACCAGAACGGCCAGCACCTTCCACCCCGTCTCCAACCAGTCGATCTTACTCGTTGCCATGTCCACCTTCCACGGGTGATAGGCGCGTCACCGCGCGCGGCGCTTCCGTCGCCCCTCCGTGACAATGCACCCTAGGCCCGCGTGAATCCGGGCAGCGAGGACGGCAGCAGGGTAGGACCGATGCCACGAGTACCACCCGCACGGAGAGTGAATTTCTTCGTGGCGAGCGACCCAGCGGCACCCCGTGGCGCGAATGGCCGGGTCGAGGGCTTCCTCGTCGTGCTCGCGCACGAGGAACCCCTCTGGGATGAGGCGGTCGTCCGTGTGGGTCTTGAATTTCACCGAGACCCGGACCCCCACCGTCAGAGGACTTCGACGGAGATATCAGACACGTCGAGGTACAGCCACTCCCCACCGTCGCGGTTGAACTCCTCACGGAGGACCGTCTTCAAGAGCCCCTCAGCCCCGTAGAGAACGGCCTCTTCATCCTCTGTCGCCGGGGGAGGGGACGCTTCGATCAGCAGGGTGAGCTTCTGACGCTGGGTCTCGATCCGCTTGACCTTGAGAACCGAGCGCCCTACCCGCTCGCCGTTCAAAAAGTTCTTGATCAGATGGTGGGAGTACTGGACGAGCTCGACGTAGCTCTCGGTGAATCCGCCCCGGTCCATCCGCACGGCATCCGCCATGTCGTGGTTCACCGCCACAGACAGGCTGAACTCAAACGAGTTCCGGGCCGTCTTGAGGATGGGCAGAAGATGAGGACGGAGGCTGGGGTTCTGATGGGCCAGCCGGATGAGGGAGGTGCGAAGGGTGCCCATACACCCTTCGCGGGGATAGGGTGGCTACCGAGAGGGGTCAGTGGGCCGATGGACGTGTGTCCGACCGACCCGGCGGGGGTGGTGGGCGTTACCTATCCTATGCCCACAACGGTGTATGTCAGAACACACCCAGCAGACGGACACTGTGGCACCAGAAGAACGCACTGGCCGAAGACGAGTTTCTCTCCATGTGTCGCGCGGTGGTGCAACACATGGAGAGAAATCGGGGGGCCGTCAGACCCCTGTAGAAAAAAGTTCCGCCTTGACGTACACGGTGAGGACCGTGTTGTCGGGCAGGACGTGGAAGCTGCCCTCCTCCTTCTCGGCCTTGGAGAGCTTGGCGTTGGGATACGCCGTGGCGAACTCGTCGGCGGTCATCGCCTTGGCCCCGAGGGAGTCAGGCACCAGCCCCGTCGCGCCGACGTAGAACGCCAGCGGGCGGATGGTCTCGTAGACGGTCTCGATGGCCGCGTCCACGAACCGGATGGCCTCTCGCACGGCCTCCGAGGCGTTCGCGCCCTTGAGGTCCGCGAGGAACGTCGAGGCGTCCTTGCACCCGACGCTGGTGAGGAGATCCTTGAGGACCTTGCCGTCGCCCAGCCCGAGCATCCCTTCGTAGATCGGGTAGGAGAGCTCGTCCACAGCGTCGAGGGTCGTCCGCGCCGACAGCTTCTTGATGCCCCACGTCGAGTCCGACATGGTGATGTAGTCCAGCGTCGGCTTCTCCACGTCCTTGCCCATGAAGGTGAGCGTGAAGCGCCGCTGGAGGTACTCGTTGCCGCTCTTGAGCTTGCCCGTGCCCGTGATGTCTGGCGTCCCGAGGTCCACCTTGTAGGACAGCTTCGTGTCCACCTTGCCCGTGGCAATGGCGTCCGCGAGGTCGGCGTACTCCGTGGTGGTGGGGGGGCTGAAGTACAGCGCCGAGGTGAGGTAGTGCTTCTTGAGCTCGTCCACCTGCTCCGAGGTGAACCCGCTTGCGTCGCCCTTCACCATGCCGTTGAGGATCTTGGACAGCACCGTAAGGCGCGCGAGGCGCTGCACCGTGGTGTGGTCCACCCCGCTCACGTTGAGGTCGTAGTCCACCAGCGGGAGGCCCGACAGGTCGAGCGTGAAGGGCTGGCCCGCCTTGGCCGTGACCGGGAGCCCGAGGGAAGCGAGCCCGACGATCACCTTCTGATCCGACGTGCGGAGGGGCAGGGACGGGGCGTTGAGCATCCCGTCGCCCACCACCGTGTAGTTGTTGAAGCTCTTGAGGTCGTCGAGGGACACCCCCGCCACGCTCGCCACCCGCTTCGTCCCGCCCTTGGGGAACAGGTCGATGGGCTGGCTGACCAGCATATTGATCGTTGCCGTATTGCGGTTGAGGTCGAAGCTGTTGACCTTCACCCAGCCGTCGCTGCCCTCGCGCACCTTGGAGGACACCGTGGGCTCTTCCACCGTCCCGTCCGCGAGGCGCGTGCCGGGAATGCGCTTCACGCCCCGACGCTTGTAGCCCGACGAGAAGGCCGGGAGATCCACCGAGAGGGTGTCCGTGTGCCCGTTGAGGTAGGTGAGCACCGTGAGCACCGAAGGCCCCGTGGTCCCGAGCCCGTAGCCGTTCGACGGGGTGAACGGAATGCGGTCGAACAGGTACCCCTCCGTGGCGTCAGCCATCGCCGCGATGTCACTCGCCACGAGGGCGCGGGAGTGCTTCCCGAGGAGCTCGCCGCACCGGGTGGACACGAGGGCGTACTTGGCCGCGTTGAGGTTGCCCGCCGAAATCTGCGTCCGGGCGTAGGCGAGGACAGGCTCCACCGGGGCGTTCTCGCCGCTCACGGGCGCGTCGAGGTCGGCGTAGTCCTTGGCCGTGATCTCAAACAGGCGGTACGCCGTCTTGTCGTCCGTGGGCGAGAGCCCCTGCACCGTGAAGGTGTCGGGCATCCCCAGCACCTTGCGGGCGCTGCGGGACACGAACATGGCGTAGTCGGCCTTGCCACGAGGCACCTCGATGGCGGGAGACATGGTGCCCGCGAGGAGCTTCGTGGTGTTGTAGACCGCTTCGTATACGGTCTTGATCCCCTTGGCCTGTACGCACACGCCCGAGAGGGAGTTGCTGATGCTCGCCAGCAAGTTGTAGTCGCAGTAGTCCCGGTACCCGATGGTGTTGCAGAACACACCGGGGTGCTTCGCCAGCTTGGCGACCGCCGCCTTGATGTCCCGAGCTTCCGCCGTGGGGGAGCGGTCGTTGGCGAACCCGTCCGTGTGCAGGGTCACGCACGTCACGTCGGCGTCGTCCACGATGGTCTCGGCCATCACCAATCCCTGCGAGATGCAGGTGAGAGCCGTGGCGCGGATGCTGCGGACCTCCCCGAGGTACGGGGAGCCGGAACGCATCACGTCCTCGACGGTGACCTTGGCGAAGTGCAGCTTCACGTCGCCCTGCGACGAGTAGCTGATGAGGGACACCTTCAGCGTAGGGTCGCGGAACTCGCTCAGGGTCAACAGCTTCTCGACGGTGGACTTCACCTCCCCGATGTCGCCGTACATCGAGCCCGAGCGGTCGAGGACGAGGATGTGATGCGACGGCTTCCGCACCGTCACGGGGGCTTGCGTGGAGAGGTCTTCCGCCTCGCAGCGGAAGTAGCGGGTCGCACGACCCGCGAACGTGTGGAGGGCGAACTTGGAGGTGATGGTCTTGGTCTTGGACATGGCGGGTCTCCTGCCACCGTTACGCCCAGACCCCCCTCCCCTGTAACCGAGAAACCACCACGGTGACCCTTCGGTCGATTCTCGGTTACAGGGCGGGAGGGAGTCCCGTGGGTAGGGCATGGAAACCTCCTCCATCGGTCCCGCCGCCTCCACCTTCACGCACGACTGCGAGTCGTGCCGCCTCCTCGCCACCGTCCACGACGGTGGTCGGGTGTTCGACCTCTACTCCTGCCCGGAGGAGGGTGGGGTCGTCGCCCGATTCGGGCACGAGGGGTGGGAGTACTCCGCTCTCCCCCTCCACCTCGCCCGCACGGCGGACGGACCCATCCGGGTCGCCGCCGCCCTCGTGGACGGGGGCCTCTAGCCCCACGGGGGCGGGTACCGCCTCACAGGCGGGTGCCGACGTACTCCCAATCGACCAGATGGTCGAGGAAGGTGTTGGCCCAGCCTTCCCGGTCGTTCTGGTGGTCGAGGTAGTAGGCGTGCTCCCACACGTCCATCGGCAGCAGAACTTGGAACTGCCACAGGGCGCGGTTCTCGTGGTTGTGAACCGGGGCGATCTCCAGACGCTTACCGCGCATCCCCTTCTTGAGCCCCAGCACCGCCCAGCCCGAGCCTTCGATTCCCTTCGCCGTGGCGACGAACTCGCGCCGGAACTCCTTGTACCCGCCGAAGTCCCGGTCGATGAGTTCTGCCAACGGCCCGGTGGGGTGACCCCCGCCATCGGGAGACATACAGTGCCACCAGATAGAGTGCAGGACGTGCCCGCCCTCGTTGAACGCGCGCCGCGTCTGCCAGTACGGGACGAGCTTGGTGTCGCCCGACTCCCGAGCTTTCGCGAGCTCGACTTCAGCTTCGTTCAGCCCGTCAACGTAGGCTTGGTGGTGCTTGTCGTGATGCAAGCGCACCGTCTCCGCGCCCATCCACGGTTCGAGGGCTTCGTAGTCGTAGGGCAGGGGCGGGAGCTTGTGCGTGCCGGGGGTCATCACAGGAGGCAGGAGGGATAAGGAAAGCAACGGGTCCGACCATTACCGAAGCTATCCCACGCGAGGAGTATGACTCCTTCTCCGTTCCGCGTGGCTTCCCGGTACCTGCTGGCAGCAGACCCCCAGATCACCGAAGCCTACTACCAGAAGTTGGTAGACCTCGCCCAGAAGGACGAGCTTCTGGATGCGCTGCCGCGTCTGCAACGCGGCAAGCGGACGATCCTCGACCCCGACTTTCCCATGACCGTCACCGGGCTCTGGGAGTACCTCACCGGGTTCGACGTGGCTCCCGAGGAAGTCGCGGCTCTGAAGAAGGTCCCGCTGCCGAAGGCACCGAGAGCTCCGAAGGGCATGGACTACTCGGAGTTCAGCCGAGCGATGGGAAAGAGCGTGGTGCTGGGTATGGACTTCGACCAAGTCCCCCTCGCCGTCCTCAAGGCTTGGGTGAAGGCCGTCGAGACTCTCCCACGGCACGCTGCGGATCTCTACCGTTCCGAGGTCAAGAAGGTCAAACTCGCCCCGGCCCGTGGGACCGAGGACGCCTCTTGGGATGCTGGTGGGGTGCTGAAGCTCTCGGTGAAGGGGAGCAACCCCGACCCCAAGGTGTACCGGCTCCATCTCGTCCATGAGCTAGGTCACGCTCTGGAAGAGAAGTCGGGCCTCTCCGTCACCGCTTGGGGTGACTCCCCCTACGGCAAGCCACCGTTCGTCTCTGACTACGCGGAGGTGAACGCCAGCGAAGACTTCGCGGAGACGTTCCGCGCCTTCGAGACGGAAGCGTCCCACCTCAAGCGGGTCGCCCCGGCCAAGCACGCAGACATGGCAGGACGGGTCTGACTCGCGCGGGCGTAACATCCCGCATGAAGACTGCCACCGTTCCCGCCGACGCCCTGCGCTCCGACCTGTCCCTGCTGCCTTCGCACTACATCCAGAGCGACATCGACAAGATGGCCGAGATGTGGAAGGCCCGGTGCCCCGGCAAGACCGTCCGCGTCCACCGACGCCCCAACGGCTTTACCGTGACGGTCACCGAGACGTTTCACACCGACCCGAACGGCGAACGGGTCAAGTGAGAGAGAGGAACGCGCGGGACTCGACTATGGCCGAACCCTCCAAGCCGGGGACCTGCTCAAAGCCCGCCGCCTTGACCGCAGCATCCATGCGAATCACCACGTCCGTCAGCTTGGCCTTGGGGTTCTTGCGGAGTTCTTGCAGCAGGTAGTAGGTACACGCGCCGTTGTACCGCCCGTTGATGTAAGCGTCCGCGCTGGTCTGGCTGCTCTTGCAGCCCGAGATCAGCGCCCCGTTGAACGCCGCCGGGGCCGCAGCCTTCTTGGTACGGAGAACTTCCCGCGCCTTGGCGAGGTCAGCGTGAACGGGGTGGCTCACGTCGGGGAGGGGCATCACGCGGTGGGTGACGTGCGGCTTGGGCATCCCCTTGGACAGGTCGCCAGAGTGACACGAGTCACTCAACCACACGAACTCGACACCCGTGGGGATGGTCGCGAACAGCGCCCGGAACTGCTTGTCGCGGATGAGACGCTTGTCGGACCAATCGAAGTCCACGGGACAGATCACCTCGTCCAGCCCGTCCACCTCGCCCGCCGGGGTCTTCGTCGGCACTTGTGCGCCGTGCCCCGAGTAGTGGAAGAACAGGCGGTCGCCCACCTTCGCCCCGGTCACCAGCCATTGGAGCCCGGACAGGATCGCCGCCGTCGTCGCAGCCTTGTCCTTCAGCGACTTGATCGCTGTGGGGGCGAACTTGCAGACCGACGTGATGTACGTCGCCATGTCGTTGATGTCGTTGATGCACCCGTTGAGAGGCGCACCGGGGTACTTGTTGATGCCGACGAGGAGGGCTCGGTCAGTCATACTCCCGTAGAGGGATAGAGGGGCTACCGAGGGCTAGGCCGGGACTTCCGAGGGAGCGATGCCGAAGTCCGCGTTGAGGGCCTCGGCGTCGAACTTGAACCCGGAGCCCGTCCACACGAGGTACCGCTTGCCGAGGAGGAAGAGCACCCGCGCCGCGAGGGCGGCGGGGAGAAGAGAGAACGTACCGAGCTTGAACGTCCCCAAGAGTCCGCCGATGACGGTCCCCGGCAACCCAGCCAAGAGGTCTGCGAGAGACAGGTGTCCCGTGGCCGCGTCGAGGATGCCGTTGATGTCCCACTCAAACTCCGTGGTGTTCATCCACAGCCAGACGTAGATGCCCACCATCAGCACTTTGCTGACCGTGGGGAGGTGCTGCTTGAGCCACTTGTCGAACTGATCGACGCGGGGCTTGACGTTGGCCTCCAGCCACTTGCCGAACTGCGGGTACCTCTTCATGAGGGCTTCCAGTGCTTTGTTCACCGAGAAGAGCTTGCTCTCTGGGAGGGTGAACAGCTTGAGGGGCCACGTCTCAAACGCCTTGGTGAGGAGCTTGCGGAGCGCCCCGTAGGCGTCTTGGAGGAGCGCCTTGATCCGGCCCGGGAGGTCCGACAGGCTCTCGATGCCGAGGAGCTCTTTCAATTTCTCCCAGAGGTTGGGGAACCGCTTGAGGGCCTTGGCGAGCTCCGCGAGCTTGGAGAGGAGACTCGCCACACGGACATTCCCGCCGTGAGACAGGTACGCCCCCTCCGCAACCGCCACCAGCACCCGCTCCGTGAGGTCCACCGACGCCGTGCGGGTGCGGAACGCAGTGCGGCAAGCGTCCCGAGCCGCGACGCGGATGAGGTGCCGGGTGGCGACCCTGCTGCTCGACGGGCTCACGACAGGGCCTCCTCAAACCGCTTGGCGAGGTCGGGCTTGAGACGCCCGAGGGTGTAGAACGCGAAGCACTCCGCGAAGAACTCTGAACTGTCCGTCATCGAGTACTGCGACGGGAAGGTCTCCGTGCCCTTGGCCCGCTGGGTGAGGAGCCGCATGACCTCACGGACAGGGAAAGTGCCCTTGGGCTCCGTCGTGAAGTACATCCCGTCGTCCTTCACGATGATGAACTTGGTGCCTTTGGCACCCTTCACGGACACAGGGAGCTCGTCACCGACCGTGGGACGTGTCACGGTCGGCGGGGGTGCCGTCCCGAGGTCCATGAAGAGAGCGTTCACGTTCCGCTTCTGGTCGCTGGTCGCGAACTTGAACCAGTAGCGGTGCCCGAGCTCGTGGATGAGAGAGTGAAGATCGTCCCCGCCCTTCTTGGCGAGGGACCGAACGTACACGTCGTCCGACTGAATCTTGTACCAAGCGAGCGTGTGAGACTGCCGCAGTTGCCCGACGACGTACACGTCACCGTAGAGGACCTTGCCGAAATCCCGGGTCGTGGACAGAGAGCGGGCAGCGTTCTCTACGAGCCCTTGGATCTCCTTGAACTGCTTCTCGTCCGCGCCGATGGTGTTGTGGACCTTGAACGGCCCCACGGTCACCACTTGTGACGCGGCCTCCCCCTCCCCCGACTTCTCTGGCCACGACGCCGCCTCCAGCAGGAGATTGAGACGGGCAGCGTTCTTCTCGTACCAATCGGGGATGTCCTGCGGTGCCCGAGCCATGCTCTGAACGGAGCGTGCCGCCATCTCAACGGGCTTTGCCTTGCCAGCGGGGATCACACGGGTCTGGAGCACCCACTCGGACAACTGACGCGCCGCATGGATGAGCGGGACGAACGTGTGGGAGAGCGCCCCACGGGTCGCCTTCGCCACCGCCTTCTGGACCATCTCCTGCTCCCGTGGGGTCGAGGGAGTGAAACGGCTGAACGTCTGTGTGGCAGACTCGGTGGTCCGGGTGAGGCTCGTCTGGAACGCTGTGAGCGCCCCCCGGTAGTCGGAGATCATCCCCGAGGGGTCGCCCCACTCTTTGGCCGAGAGGTACCGGGTGGCGACACGGACAGCACAAGGGGTCATGCCCCGTGCCGAGGATAGAGAAGCCACCGTCGCATTGGTTTGGTTATCCACAGCACGGGGCATGAGCGACCTCCGTTCCAAGATCATCCGGCTGGCGCACCAACGCCCGGAACTCCGCGCCCAACTCCTCCCGCTGGTCACCAAGACGGCGATGGACGACAACCCCTACAACCCCTACAACCTCTACCCCGGACACGAAGAAGTCACCGAGCGCATCAGCGACGAGATCGCACGGACGGCGGTGACCGTCGCGGGCACCTATCAGGTCCTCAAGGAGCTCATCGACAGGAACGCCCGCCTTGGGACACGGGACTCCGCGTCGATGATCTGGGACGAATGGAACGACGCCATGAAGAAGGCCATCGTCGGGAGGACGTGATGAGCGACACCGTATACATCCTCAAGAACCACAACGGCAAGGTTCTCGCACGGCACACCGACGTGAGGAAGCTGGCCGAAGAGATGCTCAAGTACGAGGCCCAGACGGGGAACAGCACCCTCATCGAGGTGCAGAAGACCCCGACGAAGAAAGCCTCGTTGAGAGTTCCCCCTCAAGTAACCGCACTCGCAAAGGAGTTCATGGCCGACCACAGGTTGAAGGGGTTCCCAGAAGTGACCTACACGCCCAAGGCCCTCACCTTCATCTTCCCGAACTGGACGGGAACCGCGAGGGATCTGGAGCGAACCATCATGGAAGACGAGGTGTACTCATTTGAGAGGCGGCTGACAGAGGCGCTCGACATGGAAGACTACCAGATCGAGGGGTACCCCAATTTCTCTGTCCGGGGCACCGATGCCGTGGTGAAGTTCCCGATGCGCCCCTACGACCCCGACGAGGACTCCTCGCTCTGAGTCACAGGTCCATCACCCCGTACTCGTCGGGGGCGATGGTGTAGTAGACCCGCCGCACCCGACGAGCCACCAGCGCCAGACGGCATCGCTCACACGGGCGAGACATCGCCCAAGCTCCATCCAACAGCACCCGCGCGACGTACACTTCTGCTCCAGCGTCGAGCTTGCGACACAGTCGCGCCTCCGCGTGAGTAGACGGCACCGGGAGATGCCCGTTCGCCAGCTTGGCCTTGTTGGTGGCACGCACGATAGCACCGTCTCGACGCACACCCACGGCAGCGAGGTAGTACCCCTGCTGGTGCTTCCCACGGAGGTCCGTGGCGATGCGCGCGGCGACGTGCAGGAGGTTCACCGGGGCACGTTACGCCCCGGCGAGGTGCGCCGCGAGACGGGATCGAACCGGGGTAAGGTAGTTGGAGGTCTTCGAGGAGAGAAATATGATCGAAGTTCACTGCCGACTCACCGAGAAAGGTTACGTATTCCACGAACCAAGCACCCCGGACAAGGTCGTGGG
>Ga0129333_10001712_pt1 | contig 20110 bp, 16 predicted proteins | sample CPB6_08_DNA_FD_94474 | JGI IMG/M metagenome (GOLD analysis project Ga0129333, IMG submission 94474) | Freshwater to marine salinity gradient microbial communities from Chesapeake Bay, USA - CPBay_Sum_0.6_0.8_DNA | ecosystem: Environmental > Aquatic > Marine > Coastal | place: USA: Chesapeake... | reverse complement strand
GGTCGATTCGCGCGAACCCGACCGCGTGCCCCGACAGATCTCGGCCCACGACCGTTCGGTGCAACTGGGCGGCAAGGTCGTGGCTCTCACCATGCCGGTGCAGGTGCCGATGAACATGAGTTTCCTCAACTTCTGCGGCCTGTGGCTGTTGCCCGGCTGGCAGCAGATCCTCGGTGTTCCCGTGCCCGAACGGATAGCCCGTCTGCGCGACGGCGACACCCGGGTTCGTCTGCTCGAGAACAGCCTGTCGCAGGCCGCCGGAGTGTTCCGTCGTCTGGCCGACTGGGGCGATTACGTGATCGGCGACACCTACTCCGAGGCCAACCGTGGCCTGTCGGGACGCAACGTGCGCGACATCGCCGCCGAGCGCAACCAGAGCAGTTTCGGAACCCTCCTCGACATCGTGATCGCCGACGACCTGCGCACGATCCTTTGGCCCACGCCGCAGGACGACGACGCCGAGTCGTGGCGCATGCGCGCCGAGTTGTGGCAGGACCCGCGCGCCATCATCGGTGGCTCCGATGCCGGTGCGCACCTCGATCGCATGTGCGGTGCGCCGTATCCGACGCGCTGGTTGGCCGACTGCCTTCGGGGCCGCAAGTTGGTGCCGGTCGAACACGCGGTACGCATGATGACCAGCGCGCCGGCCACTTTGTTCGGTCTGCGCGATCGTGGCGTCGTCACCGAAGGAGCCTTCGCCGATCTGGTGATGTTCGACCCCGAAACCATCGGCTCCGAGGACGCCCGCTTGGTCACCGACCTGCCCGGTGATTCGTCGCGTCTCACCGCCGGTTCGCACGGTGTGAAGCGCGTGATCGTGAACGGCACGGTGATCGTGGAGGACGGTGTCGCCAATGGTCGCGTGCCGGGAACCGTCTTGCGCTCGGGTCGCGACACCTACACGGTCACCGCCCGGTAGGCCGCCTCGACGACCCGTCGTCACCTCAGACGTTGAAGCGGAACTCCATCACGTCGCCGTCTTCGGGGTGGTATTCCTTGCCCTCGACGCGGATCTTGCCGACCTCTTTGGCCTTGGTCCACGATCCGATCTCGAGCAATTCGTCCCAGTGGATGACCTCGGCCTTGATGAAGCCGCGCTGGAAGTCGGTGTGGATGCGCCCGGCGCACTCGGGTGCGCTCGATCCGGCGCGGAAGGTCCAGGCACGGCTCTCCTTCTCGCCCGTCGTGAAGTAGGTGCGCAATCCGAGCAGGTGGTAAGCGCTGCGGACCATGCGGAACAACGCGCCCTCGCCCAGTCCGAAACCCTCGAGCATCTCGGCGCGCTCGGCGGGATCCTCGATCGACGCGGCCTCGGCCTCGAGTTGCACGCACATGCCGATGATCTCCACGTTGCTGCCGGCGTCGTCGAACTCGGCGGTGATGCGCCGTTCGACCTCGGGGATGGTGTCGAGTTCGGACTCTCCGACGTTGGCCACCACGAGAACGCGGCGGTTGGTGAGCAGGAAGTGCGGTGCCAACAGTTCGCGGTGCTCATCTTTCAACCCGGCGCGATACAGCGGACGGCCCTCCGACAACGCGGCCTGCGCCAACTCGAGGGCTTCGACCTCGGGCGCCAGATTGCGGTCGAGCTTGGCCTGGCGCTGAGCCTGGGAGAGACGTTTCTCGACGGTCTCGAGATCGGCCAGGGCCAATTCGATCTCGACGACTCGCAGGTGCTCGAGCGGATCGGAGGGCCCGGGCACGTCGTCGTCGACGAAGGCGCGCAACACCAGCACGATCGCGTCGACCTCGCGGATGTTGGCCAGGAACTTGTTGCCGAGGCCCTCGCCCTTGCTCGCACCTTCCACCAATCCGCCGATGTCGACCACCTGCACGGCGGCGTGGACGGTGTTCTTGCTCTTCGACATGGCCGAGAGACGGTCGAGGCGATCGTCGGGCACCTTGGCGACGCCGATGTTCGGATCCTTGGTGGCAAAGGCGTAGGGCGCGGCGAGCGCGCCTCCTCCGGTGAGGGCGTTGTACAGCGAGCTCTTGCCGGCGTTGGGGAGACCGACCAATCCGAAACGTTCCATGAAGAGGGCAAGGCTACCCGTCGCCGTGCGATGAGGTCCGGGGCCACAACCCGCCCATGACCCGACACTCGCTCCGCTCCGTTCCCCCGTCCGCATCGACACCGTCCGCATCGACACCTCTCACGCTGTCACCGAAAAAGCGTCGGGTCTTGCAACTGGTCGCGCCGGTCGTGGCGGCCCCGATCGCGGTCGTCGTCGCCGGAGCATGGCCCGGATCCACCCCGCCGGCCGCCGCGTGTGCGTCGTACTCCATCGAAGGAGGCATCGATCAACCGGTGGTCGATGCGTCGGCGTCGGAACCCGAGTCGGGGTCGGCGTTCATCGAGATCACCGCCACCGCGTTCGTGCACGACGGAGGCGAACCCTTGCCCAACCATGTGGTGTGGGCCTCGTTCTCCATGGCCGAGGGCATCGCTCCGGTCGAGCCGTTGCTCGCCGTCACCGACATCGATGGTCGGGTGTCGGTCACGCTTCCGGTCGGTGCCACCGGGGTGGTGTTCCGCACCGAGGCACCGCCCGCGAGTGGCTGCGACGGGTCGGACGCCCTGGAATCGATCACGGTTCCCGATGGTGTCGTGCCCGATGGTGTCGTTCTGGCCGACCCCGACGAGCCCGGGGTGGTGATGGTGGAGATTCCGGCCGATTCGGGCGTTCTCGACCGGGCCGAGTCCGGACCCGAACCCGACCCACTGGCGACTCCCGGTGCGGCACCGGTCGCCCCGGTGGTGACGACGGCCCTGCCGCGCACGGGTCCGGGCGCCGCGGGATTTGTGCTGGGTGGACTGGCCCTGGCCGGCGGGGCCGGGCTCGTTCTCGGTCGGCGCCGCCCCGTCGTTCCGGGTTGATCCGCCGGTAGCGTCGGGGGTCTATGTCGAAGAAGACCAAGAAGCGCAAGGCCCGCCTCCGCCGGTCGAAGGCGAACCACGGCAAGCGTCCCAACATGGGCCGCGGCTGATCACCGCCCTGCTCACCGAACTTCGACTCTCCGCTCCGCGCTCCAACTGGGAGGCGATCGGCCTCTCCGCCTCCGGCGACTTCTTGATGGTCGGCGGGGTTCGCCTGACCTTCGAGGAATCTCCCGCCGACGGAATCATCGCGTGGGGCTTCGCGTCCGACGCTCCCGACGTCGTCGACGGAATCCCCACCTTCCGCTCCGAGCCGATCGTGGCGGTGCCCGCCGTGTCGCATCGCATCGGTGCCTCGTTCATCGATCACGTTGTGGTGATGACCTCGTCGCTCGACCGCACCAGTGGGGCCATCGAATCCAGACTCGGGCTGCCGTTGAAACGCACCCGCGACGCCGGTGGTGGAGTCCGCCAAGGATTCCATCGTTCGGGCGAAGTGGTGATCGAGGTGGTGGAGCGCCCCGATCTCGAATCGACGTCGGCGTCCCTATGGGGTCTGGTGCTGGTGGTCGACGACCTCGACGATGCGGTGGGCTGGCTGGGGCCCGACCTGGTGGGGCCTCCTCGCGACGCGGTTCAACCGGGACGTCGCATCGCCACGGTGCGCTCCGAGGCCGGACTCGGCCTGCCGGTGGCGCTGATGTCACCCGATCAACGACGCCGCTGACCTCACCAGTCTTCCTGCTCGCGCGCGGCGAGGTGCGCCTGACCGGCGGCGCACGAGTCGCGCAACGTGCACCAGCGACAGTTGTTGCCGGGTCGACGGGCGGGCTCGGCCTTGGCGTACTTCAGTTCGATCGTGCGCGTGAGTCCGTCGGCTAGGCGGCGTGCGGCGGCCCGCAGCAGCGACTCGGTGACGTCCTCGGCGTGCACCTCACCGGAGTCGAGGTACACGCTCGCCACCTTGCGCGGCGCGACTCCCACGGCCAGCAGATCGAGCAAGGCGTAGAGGCGCAGGTCGTCGCGGTGCGAACCGAACGGAGTGCCGGTCTTGACGTCGATGATCACCTTGTCGGGAGGACGTCCGAGCGCGAGGTCGACCTTGCCGGACACGCGGATGCGGTTGCCGCACAGATTGAGTGTGACCGCGCTCTCGACGCCGGGGGTCCACGACTTCTTGATGGGGGGAACCAGTTCTCCGAAACGAGCGAACGACGACGCGCACTGGCCCACCAGCAAGGCGCGATCGGTCTCGTCGAGCGACACGAGGAAGTCGGCGAGACCCTTGCCGAGGTCGTTGCTGAGCCGCGAGATCGCTTCCTCGACGATGTCGGCCGGGGCCATGGGATGGCGCAGATGGATGGAGATCTCGATCGCCTTGTGCACCACGCTTCCGCGCGCCTTGGGCACGCTCCACTCGAACTCCTCCTGGCCGTCGAGGAAGTAGGCCTCGCACGACAAGACGTTCGAGAGTCCCTGCTTGTTCAGGAACAGGCGGTTCTCGTACGACTTGCCGTCGGGCAGCACGCCCATGAAGGGAGCCACGGCGGTCTCGAGTTCGGAGCGGAGTTCGTCGTCGAGGCCTTCGGGAATGGAGTGACGCACGTCGGACTTTCCGAGGAGTTGGAGGAATCGGTGTTGGGCTGGATTGTGTTCGCGGGTCGATTCGCTCATGACGACGACGGTAGTCGGAGGGTGTCGGGCTCCGAACGCGACGGGTGGATCAGTGTCCACACCGATTCGAACCGAAGTCCGACGAACGGGCGTCAGGTGGCGGGGCGTCAGGTGGCCGGGTTGCCCAGCAGTTGGCGCAGGATCGCACCGGCGAAGTCGGGCAGGTCGGGCAACGCGGCCAGACGTTCGAGTTCGACCCGCAGCAACGCCGAACGCCGCTCGTCGAATCGCTGGAACTGCAGAAGATCGCCGACGAGACGGACCGCGGTGCCCGAGTGCTCGGGCATGAGACGGCCCAACTCGTCGACGAACACCCGGTAGCCGCGACCGGACTCGTGGTGGAACACCGAGCGGTTGCGGGTGGCGAACGGGAACCACACGGCCATCACGCGGGGTCGATCGTCGCGGTCGTAGAGCGGACCGTTCACGAACCGTTCGACGCGCTCGATGGTGTCGGTGCGGCGCGCCCCGGTCTGGGCGCGAATCCAACGATCGACGAGCCGACTCGAGTGACGACAACGCTCGAACATCTCGTCGGCGATCGCATCGATCGGAACCGACTCGGAATGGGCGATCTGGGCGAACGCTCGCAACGCCACGGTGTGCTCGCGATGACCGAGGGCCCGGTGAACGAGCGGATGGTCGGCGTCGGCGGCCACCAGGAGCGCGAAGGCCGGCTCGAGCAGCAGGCGTCGGGCAATCGCCGACGGTCCGGATCCGCTGAGATCGGCCGACTCCAGCAGTTCTCCCACCAGCGCCGCGAGGTCGTCGGCGAGGACCGACCCCAGTCTCCGCCGCAACGCGGCGAGCCCCCGGGCGACGCCGTCGACGTCGATGCGGGGCTCGCGGTCGCCGAGCATGTGCTCGTCGGGCAGGGCCAACAACTGCGATAGCAACAACGGATCGTCGACCTGGCGCAGGAGACCGCGCAGGACGTCGGCCAGTCGATCGGTCGCCCGGTCGGCCGACATCGGGTCTCCGCGTCGGTGCGCGTCGACCGCTCGGATCATCGATTCCTCCGAGGCCCACCAGCGCACGAAGGGGTCGATGTCGCGCTGCACCAGGATCGCCAGTTCGTCGTCGGAGTGATCGGTGACGATGTCGACCGGCGCCGAGTAGCCGCGGAACGCCGACACGACGAAGGGACGTTCGGCGGCCAAGTCGTGGGTCGCCTCGCGCGAGTCGAGCACGAGCGTGGCTCGGTTGCTCGCCGACGATCCGTCGACCGAGACGTCGACTTCACCGCCGTCGGGCGAGACGAAGCCGACGACGATGGGGATGGAGAGCGGCGGGTCGTCGTTCATCGAGTCGGTGCGGCGAACGGTGAGCCGGATGTCTCCGGAGTCGCCCGAGGTTCCGGTCTGCTCCATTTCGATGCGGGGACGACCGGCGACGCGGAACCACCGCGCCAGTCCGTCGACGTCGACTTCGGGTGCGGCGTCGCGAGCGGCGGCGAGGAAGTCGTTCACGCTCGCGGCACCGAGATCGTGTCGGTGCACGAAGTCGCCGAACGCGCTCTGCCAGCGCTCGGCACCGAGCATGGTCCGGAGCATGCCGAAGATCTCGGCACCTTTCAGATAGGTGGTGCGGGTGTAGAGCGACGACGGGTCGGCACCGGGCTCGCGCACCACCGGTGCGGCCATGGTGGCCTCCTCGGGGAACTGCAGGCGCCGAAGGTCGAAGACGTCGAGAATCCGGGCCGACTCACCGAGGAGGTGTCGCCGGAAGTCGTTCTGCGCCGTGAGAACGGTGAGCCCTTCTTTCAGTGCGAGTTGATCCCACGACGAGACGGTGACGCGATTACCCCGAACGTGATGGCCGTACTCGTGGGCCACGTTGGCCATCACGAGCAAGAGATCGTCGTCGGTGCTGTCGGCCGGATCGGCGATCAGCAGGTTGGGGTCGAAGAACATGAGCCCGTGGTACTCGGTGGCATCGGGATAACCGGGAATCGCGACGAAGGTCAGTTCGGGCAGATCGTGTTCGACTCCCACCGAGAGTTCGTCGAGCGTCATCATCTCGTCCATCGCCCAGAGGGCGAAGTCGGCACCGGCGATCATCTTCGGTGGTGCGGCGACGGTGAGCCGGATGTCGCGACCCGAGGCCGACACGTGCCGACGGGATGCCGTTCGCAGATCGCCGGCCACCATCGAGAACAAGTACGAGGGTTTCGGAACCGGATCGGAGAACACCACGCGCCGGCGACCATCGGCCTCGACGCCCTCGGACGTCGCCTCTCCGTTGCTCAGCACGACGGGAAAAACGGTGGGGTCGGCCACCAGTTCGACGTCGAACGGTGCCCGGATGGCCGGGCGATCGGGGTACCAGGTGACGCGCCGGAAGCCCTCCGGTTCGAGATTGGTGGACAGCAGACCCTCGTGGAAGACGAATCCCTTGTCTCCCGGTCGGCCGACCACGGACACGACCTCGGTGACGACGGTGTGACGGCCGGGGGAGAGCGCGAACTCCAAGCGACGTTCGTCGCGCAGGTCGACGGGGTGTCCGTCGACGGCCACCGCGAGCGTCTCGAGACCCCGGCCGTCCAGCACCAAGGGCGTCGGTTCGTCGACGGTCGATTCGACGTCGAGTTCGCCGCGAACCCGCACGGCATCGACGGCGAGTTCGAGACGGAGCCGCACCCGCTCCACCCGCCAATCGAGGAGCGGTTGGGTCGACATCAGGCTCCGAGCGATGCGACGTGGGCGCCCACCAGGTCGACCACGCGGTCGATCTCGTCGAAGGTGTTGTAGTGCGTGGGTCCGATGCGGAGCACCCCGCCCTTTTCCTGCAGCCCGAGGAACTCGATCACCGGAAGCGCGTAGGAGTGGCCGTTCCAGGTGTAGACGCCGTTGGCCGCGAGGTGCGAAGCGGCCTCGGCCGGGTTCATTCGCGGATGCGTGATGCTCACCGTCGGAACGCGGCGGTCGTAGGCCGCCGGATCGGTGATGCCGTGAACCACCACGCCCGCGATCGAACGCAGTCCGCCGATGAGGCGCTCGCTCAGCTTCTTCTCGTAGTCGACCATGGCCGTCATGCCGGCTCGGATCTCGGCCACCCGCTCGCGCGTCCCGGACTTCTTCTCGGTCTCCACGAGATCGGCCCGGGCCGTGCGGCCGAGCCAGCGGACGTACTCGACCGCTCCCATCGTGCCCGCCTGGCCTTCGAGCGACTGGCAACCGGTCTCGAACTTGTCGGGAATGCGGTCGGCCACCACGCGCAACTTGTAGGCGTCGATCTTCTCGGTGATCTCGCGGCGACCGTAGAGCACCGCCTGATGTGGTCCGTAGAACTTGTAGGCCGACGACACGAGGAAGTCGCAGTCGAGTTTCTGGACGTCGACGATCCCGTGCGGTGCGTACTGCACCGCATCGACGTAGGTGATGGCGCCGGCCGACTTCAGGAGCGCGACCATCTCGCGGATCGGGTTGATCGTGCCGAGGATGTTGCTCGCGTAGTTGAGCGCCGCGAAGCGGGTGCGTGGTCCGATCAGTGCGCGCAGTTCGTCGAGATCGAACTCGAATGAGTCCCGGCTCCAGGGCAGGGTCTTCACGACCAGTCCGTGTTCGGCGGCCATGCGACGCCACGGGGTGTTGTTGCCCTCGTGTTCCATGTGGGTGGTGATGATCTCGTCGCCCTCTTTGAAGAGCGGACCCAGCACCCGACTGATCTGGAAGGTGAGCGTCGTCATGTTCGGGCCGAAGGTGATCTCTTCGGCCGAACGTGCGTTGTAGAAGTCGGCCATCACGCGGTGGGCCTCGGCGTTCGACTCGGTGGCTCGCTGCGAGGTGGGGAAGAGGCCACCCATGTTCGCGTTGAACTCCACCAGTGCGGCGTTCATCGCGTCGAGCACCTGGCGCGGCACCTGGGTGCCGGCCGGGTTGTCGACGTAGGTGCGGGGGAGGTCGCCCTGGCGGAGCGAGAGAGCCGGGAAGTGCTGGCGGATCTGTTCGAGGTCGTAGCTCATGGTTCTCCCACGCTGGCACCTCGACCCCACCCGGTACCAGCCCGGACTCTGGTCGTTCCCGGCTGGTCTTTGAGGGTCGAGATCGTTTCTTGTACGGTGGACAAGAATACATCAGCACGGCTCCCGGGGGTGAGGTGGAGATGACGACGAGCGACGACCGGCGCGACGCGGTGGCCACCAACCTGCAGCCCATCGTGCGCATCGCCGACGACCCGACGCGGTGGTCGATGAGCGAACGACTCGAGCGTTACGCGTGTCCCGGAGTCGCGGTCGCGGTGTTGCGCGACGGCGACATCGACTGGGTGGACGGATTCGGTTCGCGCACCGCCGGTGTGGCCGATGCACCCGTCGGTCCGGACACCGCTTTCTTGGTGGCCTCGTGCAGCAAGCCGGTGTCGGCGACCCTCGTGCTCCAGCACGCCGAACGTGGCGTCGTCGACCTCGACGTCGATGTCAACACCTACTTGCGTCGGTGGAAGGTTCCCGAGAACGACTTCACGCGCGACACACCCGTCACCCTGCGGCGCATCCTGTCGCACACCGCCGGACTCACCGTGAACGGTTGGGGAGTGGTGCCGCGCGACGGTCGGCCGGTACCCACCGAGTTCGATCTGCTCGAGGGACGGCCACCGTCGAAGATGCCGGCGGTGGTCGTCGACAAGGCCCACGACGGAACGAGTCGTTACTCGGGTGGGGGATTCCTGATCGCTCAGTTGCTCCTCGAGGACGTCACCGGCGTCGCGTGGCACGAGCTCGCGCGCCGGAACATCTTCGAGCCGCTCGGAATGACCCGGGCCACCTTCGCCAAGCCACTGCCCGACGAGTACCTGTCCGCGATCGGCGGCGACATCGCGTCCGGTCACGTCGACGACGGATCGCCTTTCCCGGGCGGCTGGCCGATCTCGGTCGAGATGGCCGCCGGCGGACTGTGCTGCTCGGCCCGCGACTACGCGCGCTTCCTGCTCGGCATCCACCGCGCCTTCGTCGGCGAACCGGACGCGATCCTCGGCGCCGAGTCGATTCGTGCGATGAGCACCACGCGCGAGAGCGCATCGTTCGGGCAGGGATTCCGGGTTCTGCACGACGGCCCGCGACTGCGACTCAACCACGGCGGGTCGAACGACGGCTACCAGACCGAGACGAACCTGTTCCCGGTCGAGGGCGATGGAGCGGTCGTGTTCACCAATGCCGCCTCGGGTCTCTTCCTCTTCCGCGAGGTGTTCAACTCGATCGCCGAGGTCTACGAATGGCCCGATTTCGGTCCGGCTCCCAAGCGGCTGGCGAAACTCGACGAGGCCGAGCAGCAGAAGTACGTCGGCTCGTACCGCATCGTCGCCGGCATCGAGTTGCCGCTTTTGAAGGTCTGGAGCGAGGGCGGAAAGTTGTGGAACGAGGTGCCCGGGCTGCGCTTCGGCGTTCAGGAGTGCTTCGTCGACGACGAGGGAGTCCTTTTCAACCAGACGGGTCCCTTCGAGACCCGTCCGGTGTTCGGCCCCGACGGTCGAGCGCGCGAGTTCGTGGTGCTCGAGGGCTCGACCCCGGTGCTCACGGCGGTGCGGGCCGACTGATGGGTCGAACCGAGCAGCCAATCGCGGGTCGCGAACGTCGAGAACGACTCTTGTACATCGTGCAATAATGGAAAACAATCAACACGGGAGGAAGCAATGAGATTCATCCGAACGACACGTGACATCGCCACGGCGAGCACCCGGAGACGGCTCGGTCTGGCCATGGTGGCCGGACTCGCTCTGATCGCCGGTGCCTGTGGTGGCAACGACCCGGCGGCCACCGAACCGGCCACGGTCGACTCGGCCGCTCCCTCCACCGAGGTCGCCGCCCCGGTCACCGAGGCGCCGACGTTCACCAATCCGCCCGAGAACACCGACGCCGTCCCGGTGGCCGGTGGAACGCTCACGATCGGCATCGAAGCCGAATCGCCGGGGTGGAATCCCACCGCCGATCCGTGGTCGAACGCGGGACACAACGTCGCCCGTGCCATCTACGACCCGCTCGCGACCTTCGATGCCACCGGCAAGGTGGTGCCGTACCTCGCCGAGTCGATCACCGCGAACGACGACGCCAGCGTGTGGACCATCGTGTTGCGCGAGGGTGTCACCTTCCACGACGGAGAACCGCTGAACGCCGCGGCCGTCCAGGCCAACTTCGACGCGGTGAAGGCCAGCCCGCAGTACAGCGGTCAGCTCGCCCTGCTCGGGAGCATGAGCGTGATCGACGATCTGACTCTCGAGCTCACCATGACCGAACCGTGGAGCACGTTCCCGAACACCCTCGTCGGCAAGACGGGCAGTCAGGTCGGCTACATCGCCTCGCCCAAGATGCTCGCGTCGCCCGACGGCAGCCGCAATCCGGTCGGTACCGGACCCTTCAAGTTCGTCGAGTGGGTGCCCGACGACAGTCTGACGCTCGAGCGCAACGACGCTTACTGGCAGGAGCCGGCGTGGCTCGACCAGGTGGTGTTCAAGCCGATCCCCGATTCCACGGCGCGCAAGGCGGCCATGGACGCCGGTGACATCGACGTCTATTACACGGGTTCGTCGAGCGACATCACCGAGTACCAGGCTCTGCAGGCCGAAGGAAAGTTCAACGTCACGATCGGTGCTCCCGGTGAGCCCGACGCGATCATGTTCAACACCCTCAACGCGCCACTCGACGACGTGCGAATCCGCCGGGCGATCGTCATGGCCACCGACATGACCCGCATCTTCGACTATCTCGACGCCACCGGCGTGAAGCAGCCCACCTTCGGGCCCTACGCCACCGGTTCGTTCTGGTACGTCGAGTCCGACTACCCGACCTACGACCTCGAGGGCGCGACCGCGTTGGTCGAGGAGTACGTCGCCGAGACCGGCAACGCCGTGGAGTTCGAGTACGCCGGTGGTCAGGATCCCTTCATCGTCGGTTTGATGGAGCTCTACCAGTCGATGTGGGCCGAAGCCGGGATGACCGCCAACATCGTGTCGCGGGCCCAGCCCGAGAACATCGCCGCCGTCATCGGTGGCAACTACCAGGTGACGATGTGGGGCGGTGTCGGCGGAGCCGATCCCGACGACGACTACGACGACTTCCACTCGGGCACCGGCCTCAACTTCAGCGGATTCAACACTCCCGAGGTCGATGCCGCGCTCGAGCAGGGACGCGCCCTGTCGGATCCCGAGGCTCGCAAGGAGCAGTACGCCGTGTTGCAGGAGGCGCTCGGTGAGCAGGTTCCCTACCTGTGGGCCGGCACCAATCAGTACGGCGTGATCGCCAAGTCCGACGTCCTCGGGTTCGGTGCCTTCGATCTGCCCGACGGCAGCGCGGGCCAACCGATCACCGGTGGCTTCTTCTTCTTGAAGGACGTCTGGCGCCAGCAGTGACCGCGTTGGTCACCCGACTCGCACGGCTGTTGGCCGTGGTCCTCGCGGTGACCTTCGCGTCGTATTCCATGGTGTCGCTCCTCCCGGGAGACGTGGTGGTGGCGGTGCTCGGCGAGACATCGACCGAGGCCGACCGCCAGGCCGCCCGGGAGGAGTTGAACCTCGACGATCCGTTGCCGGTTCGTTACGTGCAGTGGTTGGGTGACGCACTGTCGGGCGACCTCGGACAGTCGTACCGCACCGGCCAACCGGTGTCGGAGGCCATCGGCCAACGACTCGGAGTGACGCTCGAACTGGTGTTGCTCTCGCAGATCTTCGCGTTGTTGCTGGCGATACCGATGGCGATCCTCGGTGCGCTGAAGCCCGGATCGTTCGTCGACAAGGCACTGAGCGGTGTGCAGCTGGCTTTGCTGGCGACGCCCGGTTACCTGGTGGCCGTGGTGCTGATGGCGGTGTTCGCCGTGAATCTGGGTTGGTTCGACACGACGGGTCTCGTGCGGTTCACCGAGAGTCCCTTCGGCAACATCAAGTCGCTCCTGTTGCCGTCGCTCGCACTCGGACTCGAACAAGTGGCGGTGTACGCCCGTGTGCTCCGCACCGATCTGGTGACGACCTTCGACCAGGATTTCATCTGGTACGCGCGAGCCAAGGGCAACAGCACCTCGCGCATCGTGCTTCACCACGCTCTGCGTCCATCGTCCATTGGTCTCGTCACCATCACGGGCATTTCCATCGGCCGACTGATCGGCGGCACCGTGTTGGTCGAGTCGATCTTCGCGCTGCCCGGCCTCGGCCGCTACACGATCGACGCCATCAACAACCGCGACTTCATCGCCGTGCAGGGGGCGGTGGTGGTGCTCACGGTGGGATTCGTGCTGGTGAACTTCCTCGTCGACGTGTTGCACGGTGCGATCGATCCGCGCATCCGGGTGCGAACGGGACTCTGACGTGAGTATCGACACCACGGCCCCCGCCGAAACCGCCTCCGACCGAGCGATCGGGGACGAGGCACCGAAGAAGCGCCGCCGTCTGGGTGTCGCGGTGTGGGTGTCGGGGGCATGGCTCCTCGTGCTCTCGCTCGGCGCCCTGCTCGCCCCGTGGTTGCCGCTCGCCGATCCCGACGACACGCGGGCCGGGGTGCCGTTGTCGATTCCGACGGCCCAGAACCTGCTGGGCACCGACTCGCTGGGCCGCGACCTCCTGTCGCGAACCTTGTACGGCGCGCGAATCTCGATCGTGGTGGGCGTCGCCGCCGTGCTGGTGTCGGCCGTGGTGGGCGGCGCCATCGGACTCGTGGCCGGGTACTTCAAACGCAGGGTCGAGACCGTCACCTTGTTCGGTGCCGACGTGTTGATGGCGTTCCCCACGTTGTTGCTCGCGGCGTCGATCGTCACCTTCACCAACTCCCGGGGACTGGTGACCGTGGTCGGTGTGATCGCCCTCATCTATCTCGGTCCGACGATTCGCATCGTGCGCGCGCTCACCTTGTCGATCGCCAACCGCGAGTTCGTCACCGCATCGCGTTCGCTCGGCGCGCGCAACGGTCGGATACTCCGGCGCGAGATCCTGCCGCACGTGGTGCCGACGCTCATGTCGGCGATGGTGGTGGCGGTGGCGGGAGCCGTGGTGGCCGAGGGAGGTTTGGCTTTCCTGAATCTCTCGGTGGCTCCGCCCACGCCGACCTGGGGGGCGATGATCGCGGCCGGCAAGCCCAAGATCGACGAGAGCCTGTACCCGGTGCTCGCACCCGGGTTCGCGCTCTTCATGACGGTGCTCTCGCTCACGCTCATCGGTGACGCCCTGCAGCGTCGGCAGGGCCGGGGACTCGACGTCCTCTGATCGTCGCGCCGTCAGGCGCGGCGACGAGCCTCGAGTCCGTCGAGCAGCACGTTCACGAGGAAATCGAACGAATCGTCGAGTGGACGGTCGGTGGGGTTCGACCACCGCAACGACAGGGCGCGATCGGCGAGGCGATCGACGTTGGCCGCGATGTTCGGGTACTCCGTCGCATCGAGGCCACGGATCTCGGCTTCGATCTCGTCGGGGCCGATCGACTCGGGCCGCGGAGCCAGTTCCACGATCACGAAGCCGCGGATCGCTCCCATCAGTGCGTTGAACGCGTCGACCAGATCGTCGTCGAAGCCGAGTTCGACGAGTTTCCCGATGAGTGCGTCGGGAAGCCGCAACGATCCGGTGTTCTGGGGCCGCTCGAGGGTGGCGAGCCGGGCGATGTTCGGATGCCGGAAGGCGTGCGCTCGGTAGCCGCGCGCCACCTCGAGTGCCCAGGTGCGCCAGTCGGTGTCCGGGTCGGGCATGCGCACCTGCTTGATCCACTCGTACTCCACGAGACCGAGCAGGGCGCCGCGGTCCCCGACGTGCCAGTAGAGCGTGGCGGGGAAGACCCCGAGTTCGGCCGCCAACGAACGCATGCTGAAGCCCTCGAGTCCGCGCTCGTCGATGAGACGGAAGGCCGCCTCGACGATGGCCTCCTTGGTCACCGGAACGTCGGCGCGCACTCCACGGCGCCGGGCCGCACTACTCGACTTGACCATGTTGCTCTCCCTCTCCTTCGTCGCGGCCGGGTTCGTTGCCGCCGGTTCGCACGATCCATCCGTTCTCGCCGAGTCCCACGACTCGCCGTCCCTCGCGCCGGGCCGACTCGAGTGCGTCACCCACGCGCGCGCGCCAGTCGGCGGCCCGGGCCGGTTCGGTCTCGCGCAAGGTCTGGTAGTCGCGAGGAATCTCGATCTCGACGTCGCCAGCAACGGGTTCGACGAGTCGGCCGCCGATCGGAGCCGCGAGGTTCCACGAGACCTCGAAACGGTCGGTTCGCTCGCCGGTGTTGAAGCGATCGGTCCGTTCGCCGTAGCAGTGCGGGATGAAGTCGACCACCCGGGCGCCGAGCCGCAACAGGTTGAAGCGTGCGTTCGACCAGAGCATCGGATCGAAGGTCCATCGCATCTCGTCGATTCCACGCTCGAGGCACTGCGCTCGTTGCGCCAACTTCAGGGCGAGGCCGACACCGGTGCGACGTTCTTCGACCGTCGCACCGACCTGATGGGAGTGCAGGTGGACGCCTCCCTCCCAGCCGAGCCAGCCGAGAGCGAAACCCACCGGGCGTCCCGAACGGCGCGCGAGGAGCAGACACGAACCACCGAGTGCCAGACCGCGCAGCAGATTGCGGGGCGGGACGATGGCCGGACCCCAGATCGCCTCCATGATCGAACGCAACTCGTCGAGTTCGTCGGGGGAGTCGACGGATTCGATCGACACCGCGGCGACCCGGGCGGCGTCGATGGCTTCGGCGGCCGCGTTGGCCGCGGTGGTGGCCTCGTGTGCGGTCACGATGATCTCTCGGCGTGCGCGATCAGCACGTCGGCCACCGCGCCCGTCACCCGGCGCACCGTCGGCAGGTGCAAGAACTCGTCGGGGCCGTGCGCGTTGGACTCCGGACCGAGCACGCCGATCAGGAGGAACTGGGCGTCGTTCAACTGCGACCCGAGCATGCCCATGAACGGGATCGACCCGCCCACGCCGCACGACGCGGACGGCGCGCCCCAGTGGCGGCGACTCGCCTCGTCGGCGGCCTCGGCCAACCACGGAGAGAAGGCGGGCGACTCCCAACCCGGTCCGCGGGCACCGTGCCGGAACGACACCCGAACACCGAAGGGCGGGTCGGTCTCGAGAGTCGCGCGCATCTCGTCGGCCACCGCATCGGGGTCGGCGGTGGGCGGGAGGCGCAGCGACAGTTTCACGGCGAGACGCGAGCGGAAGACGTTGCCGGCGTCGGCGACCGCCGGCCAACCGTCGGCACCGATCACCTCGAGAGCCGGTCGCCAGGTGCCGTTCAACAGATCGTCGTGAGCCGAGGCGCCGGTCGGCACGACCGTGGGTTCGGGTCGGAACGACGACGCGAGGCGCGGGAACGAATCGGCGGCGATGGCGGCCTCGCGCACCCGATTGTCGGGTATCGCGACGTTGGCCGACTCGAGAAGCACCCGACCGTCGCTCGACGACTCGATGCGATCGAGAAGAACCCGCAACGCCCGGGCGGCCGACGGGAGCACACCGCTCGCTCGCCCGCTGTGGGGATCGTCGGCGCACACGTCGATGCTCAACACTCCGCCGCACATTCCGCGCGTCGACGTGGTGGTCCAGAGTCGGTCGTAGGTCTCGCAGAACGAGTCGAGCGTGATCACGAGGTCGGCCCCTCGCAGGCGTGGCATCAGTGACTCGAGGTGGGTGCCGAGGTCGAGGCTCGAACTCTCCTCGCTGGCCTCGATCAGCACCATGCACCGAGCGTGGCGGCCACCGCGTTCGCGCACCTCGGCGAGGGCGATGAGAGCGGCGAACACCGAGTAACCGTCGTCGGCTCCTCCGCGTCCGTACAGTCGATCACCGCGCACCACCGGTTCCCAGGGACCGAGACCCGGCGACCACGGAAGCATCTCTGGTTGCTTGTCCATGTGTCCGTACACGACGACGGTACGTTCGGCGAGTTCGGCATGGGTGGCGGGGACCTCGATGACGAGCATCGGCGTGATTCCGGGACGTTCGATCAACTCGACCGAGGCTCCCGGGAGGTTCTGGGCGGCCGACCAATCGCGCAAGAGGTGCGCCACGCGGCGCAGATGTCCGTTGGTTTCCCACGCCGCGTCGAACATGGGTGAACGGGCCGGAATCGAGATGTACTCCGACAGCACGGGAAGTGTCTCTTCCCAGCGATGCTCGATGTAGGACGCGATGGTCATCTCTCCTCCGGTCGTTCGGGTGATCGTTCGGGTGGTCGTTCGGGTGGTCGTTCGGATTCGGGCGTGAACGCCATGATCTCGCTCTCGCCGGCGAACACGGCGATCCGCGTCACCCGCGGATGGTGCCCGTGCGTTCCGTTCGCGAGAGACGACGTCTCGACGACGAGTGTCGCTCCGGTCTCCTCGTCGAGGAAGCGCGACGGGGCGATCGCGAGCATGCGACGACGACCGTAGGGAGCCGGCGACCAGATCTCGGTTCCGTCGGTCTCGAGCCGCAAAGGCAGCCCGAACGGGCCGTGGTAGCGGCCGACGAGCGCGTCGAGAAGTCGCGGGTCGGGTTCGATCGTGACGATGGGTGGGTCTCCGATCGGTCCCCAGTCGAGCTCGTCGGCGAGGGCCTTGCGTATCTCGGTCATGAGAGTCGTGCCTCCGGCCCCGTTCACGAGGATCGCGGCACCGCTCGCCGCGTGCACGAGCGCGTCCACCTGGCCGCGGAATCCCTCGTTGGAACCGCTGTGCCCGAAACGTCGGTGACGTCCCTCTCCACCGATCTCGGGTCCGAGACCGAACGGGCCGTCACCGGCGATCATGGCCTCGGCGGTGGCTCGGGAGATGGGGGTCTTCGCGTCGCCGCGCAGGATTCGCTGCACACCGATCACCCATCGGGCGAGATCGGCGCTGGTGGTCCAGAGACCGGCGGCCTGCAGCTCGGGGTAGACGTGGTGACCACCGTCGACCGGGTTGCCGGCGGCGTCGTGTCCGACGGCAGTTCGCGTCCGGCGAGAACCCTCGATCGGTTGCTCGTAGCCGGAGTCGTTCATCGCGAACGGACCGAGCACGAGATCGCGCATCACCTCACCGAACGGGCGACCGGTGGTCTCCTCCACGAGCAGTTGCACGATCGTGCTGCCGCCACCGGAGTACTGGGTGAGCGCGCCGGGCGCCGCGAACGACTCGACGGCCGGCGTGTTGCCGCGGCCCGACAGGACGTCGATGGTCGACGGCAACGGAGTGCCGATCGGATAGCCGGGAAACCCGGGCACCGTCGTTCCCGCGGTGTGCGAGAGCAACCGACGCAGGGTGACCGGTTGGTCGGTGACGTGCGTGGAGTCGGGGAGTCGCCATCCCCTGAGCACCGAATTGACATCGGTGTCGAGATCGAGATCGCCGGCTTCGACGAGGGCGAGCATGGCCACCGCGGCCACGGCCTTGCTGATGGAAGCGGCCTGGAAGAGCGTGGAGTCGTCGACGAGACGACCGTTGCCCGCCTCGCCATGGTGCGACGTCCAGGCGATCTCGTCGCCGTCCACCACGCTGATCGAGACACCGGGCGTGGCGTAGCGCCGCATGCGGTCGACGAGCGAGTGTCGCTCGACCGGACGGCCGGCGATCTCGACCGCGGGCCGTAATCCGTTCTCCACGCGTCGTCGCGACGCTTCGTCGATCGTCACCGTTCGCCTCCCAGTAATCCGGCACCCGCGAGGGCGGTCACCACGCCGCCGAAGATGGTGTGCGGAGCGCGGGACGCTTGGTTGATCGTGCCGGTGATGGTGAGTCCGGTGTCGGGCTGCACGCTCATCCACGAACCCCAGTGACCGCGGTGCCCGCGCAACTCGACTCCCTCGAGTCGGCGCGCTTCGACTCCCATGCCGTAGCCGACGAAGCCGGGCGAGTGCCGGGACGGATCGAGCGTTCGGAACTCCCACGCGAGCATCTCGTCGAGCAGCGGACGCGGAACCACTCGGCCCTCCGCGAGGGCTCGGGCGAAGATCGACAGTTCCTCGGCGGTCGACACCAGTCCGCCGCCGGCCCAGTCGGCCGAACCGTGGATCGGCGCGGTGTCGAACTCGTCCTGGAACGGATGCGCCATGGCAGATCCGCGATGTTCCTCGAATCCCTCGAGGTAGGTGCCGGTCATGCCGAGCGGATCGAGGATGCGGGCGCGGTACGACTCGTGCAGCGGACGGCGATCGAGGTTCTCGATCACGAGACCGAGCAGCACGTAACCGGTGTCGGAGTACGCGTAGCCGTAGCCACCCTCCGGTTCGAAGTGGGGTGAGCCCCACGCGATGGCGCCCTCCAGCATGCGGCGCGGGGTCCAGGCGCGTCCCGGATCGGCGACGATCTCGCCGAAGAACGCGTCGCACGAGGCGTAGTCGAAGAGACCCGAGGAGTGCACGAGCAACTGCCGGATGGTGATCGCGCGGCCGTGCGCACGACCGTCGAGAACGTGCAGTCGGTCGACGAGATTCGAATGGTCGTCGGGAAGGAAACCGGCCATCGGCGCGTCGAACTCGAGTGCTCCCTCGTGGGCCAACTGCACGATCGCGGCCGCCGTGAAGGTTTTGGTGATGCTCGCGACACGGAACGGCGTCGCGGGCGTGGCGGCGTCGCCATCGACGAACAAGGGGCCGACGGCGTCGGCGAACACCATGCCGTCGCGGGGTGACTCCACGCGCAGGATGCACGCTCCGGGAACCAGGCCGAACTCGTCCGCCAGCAACCGGCGGAACTCCCGTGCGACCTCGGGCGGGAACTGGTTCACGTGGATCTCCTCTCGGCGGGTGCGTCGATCGCGAGTCGACGAAGGAAGCCGCGAACGTCGGTCGGATGCGAGCCGAGGGCCGCCATCGTCGCGAGTCGCGCGCGTTGCGCGTCGAGTCCGCCGGCACCGATGGCTCCGAGGCCGTTCAGCAACTCGCCGTCGACGGTGGGAGTGAACGCGCGCGACGAGACGACTACCGCGGTGCCGCGATCGACGAGTCCGCGCAGCGTCGGCCAGATCGAACGAGGCAGGTTGAGATCGCCGAAGCCCTCCACCACCAATCCGCGCATGCCGAGGGCGGCCGCTTCGACGGTGTCGGGGCTCATGCCGGGGTGACAGACGGCGAGGCCGACGCGTTCGTCGAAGCGCGGACTGGGTGGCGAATCGATGCCGCGAGGAATTCGGTCACCGAGTGAGCCCGTGCTCGCCCCGGTGCTCGCGACGATCGGTTCGAACGGACGCGAGTCGAAGGCGTCGACCGAGGACGCATCGGTCTTGTGGACGCGATCGGCGAGATGAACCCGACCGTCGAGACACACCATCACGGGGCGTCCGGGCGGGGCCGAGGCGGCGAGCGCGATGGAGTCGCGCAGATTCGCCGGACCATCGGGGTCGACGTGCGAGTGAACGCGCATGGCTCCGGTGAACACCACCGGTGGACGCCGCTCCGAGGTGCCGAGCACCAGTTGGGTGGTGAATGCCGACAACTCGAGGGTGTCGGTTCCGTGCACCACGACGACGCCGTCGGCACCGCGCTCGATCGCCGCGGCCACCCGCTCGGCGATGTTCAGGAAGTCGGACACGCCGAGATTCGAGCTCGGACCCGAGGCGATCTCGATCACCTCGACGTCGGTGCCGAGAACGTCGGGGCCGCCGAGTTCGCGAACCAGAGTGGTGCCGTCGACCTCCGACCATGCTTCG
>Ga0129333_10001711_pt1 | contig 20116 bp, 13 predicted proteins | sample CPB6_08_DNA_FD_94474 | JGI IMG/M metagenome (GOLD analysis project Ga0129333, IMG submission 94474) | Freshwater to marine salinity gradient microbial communities from Chesapeake Bay, USA - CPBay_Sum_0.6_0.8_DNA | ecosystem: Environmental > Aquatic > Marine > Coastal | place: USA: Chesapeake... | reverse complement strand
ATTAGTTTTTTGTGCCATTTTTTAAAATTCTAGAATAATTTTAATATCTTCTTTTTGTCTAGAGTTTCTCTGTACTAAAGGTCTATTATCAATATAGATAATATCTCCAGATGTTTTATTTATTTCTGGATTAGCCATGCCTCCAGTAAAGACAACATCTAAATTAATTACTTTATTTTGAACTGTTACTGTAGAACTATTAAAGGAAGAATTTATAGAACATGTGAATCCACTAGTTTTTCCTACAATAGGACCACCAGAAGAACTAAAAACATTAGTAGATTTTCCCAATGAAGAAATTCCAACATAATCAGTTTGATCATAAGTGGAAGAATTATAATATAAAGACCTATCTTTAAAATATTTCAAAACCTGAGTATCTTTATCATATGATGATACGTATCCAAAAGCTTTTTGTCCATTGGATAAGGTTTGTTCTATTTTTTCTCCAATAGTAGGAAGAATTGAACCACTTATGTTAACTTTTAATGAACTTAAAGCAGAAAATCTATCTGAAGTGAAATATTCTTCAGAAGAATATTTTTTTGGATTTTTTAATATTCCTATTTCCGCAAATTTAGTATCAATTGGAAAATCTTTTGATGAATCGTCAAATCTAGTGTATATTAAAACTTTATCTGCTCCTAACTCCCTATAAATGTCATATCCATGACCTTTCGATGGTGGTATAATGGGTATAAGTTTTGCTGGAAATGGAATAGTATCACTGGTTTGTAGAGGTCCAAGATCAACTATACCATAAGTATAACCACTTCCACCAGAAGTTACTGTGGTTTTTACTATTTGACCATCTTCATTTGCCTCAACAAAAACTCTTGCTCCACTACCATCTCCTAAAATATTTACTTCACCACTAGAATAACTACCTCCAGGACTATCAATATAAACAAATTTAATTTGATTATTGTTAATGTCCGAATTTCCGTTTTCTCTGACTGACTTTATTTGAGATAAAGAAGAAGAATCCCAATTATTTGGTAATGGTATATATTCAGTAGAATCAAATTTAATTATGTCTGTTGGGGAAACAGTAAACAGATATTTCCAAATATATTCATCTCCACTAGTTCCAGCTTTTGAAGGTTCCAAATCTGTGAAAAGAGGTTCATCTTGAGATTGATTTCCTAATGTATTAATTCCACTGGAACCGTTAGATATGCATACATAAACTTGATATTGACTATTAATTACATAATAGTTCGAATCATATAATCTTGATCTATTTGTAATTGCAGATGGGTTTGTGACACTATAATCGTGCCTATACATGTCATATTTTATACCCTGTGACCATTCAATTTTTCTTACACATCTTTTAATACTTTGGGAAGTAATTTTTTTCCCAAATATCATTGTATCGCCATAATGTGGAATATAATCATAATTATCAGTTGGATTTGGTAAAGTTGCAAGATTAGCGTCTACTATATCAGGTCTATCCCAATTTACATTTCTACCAAATCCTGGAGAAGAAGGATTTGTTAAACCAACAAATACGTAGTAATTATCAGTTCCAGTATCTATAGAATTGACAAAATTATTAGTATTTAAAATTCTAAATTGATCTGTAACAAAAGCCGGCATGTTAAGATGTTTTTTTATTATTTATATTATGTTGATAGATCTTTTTTAATAGCACCATTATTCCGCAATCCATATCCTCTTCTTTGAACTATCGGATAAGTAGATAGACCAGAAACAGTATAATTACTTATTCCAATTGAAATTGGGTTAGATCTTGAAAATCCACTTATTTTGCCCCATGAAAACTTACCTACTGGTTTAGATATTGTACCAGTTGTACCAATTCCGATAATGTTTGTTTGATTTGAAATATTGCATGTTATTATTCCGGTCAATGTATCAATATAATGGACATGGTATATGTTATCTAAAAATACTGTAGATATACCTACAGTTTTATTTTCGGAATTATCTATTGTTGTTAATCCTGTTCCAACTTTGGTGTCAAAGATATAAATTGGATAACCAACTAATAAATCAGAATAATTTTCATTTGAAGTAAATAATTTAAATGTCAATGCCATATTTGTTCCAACACCACTTGTTGTTCCTATGCCAACAATTACACCATCAAATCCAGAAACAACATTTGCATCAGAAACTTCTTCATATTCAATTCTTGGATGCTCAACAATAACTTGAGGTGGATATTTATTTGTATAACCAAATCCAGAATTTACTATAGATGCTGCAGTTATAGATCCATTAGAAATGACTAATTGTGCTGTTGCTGTAGATCCTATACCAGAAGTTATGCCATAGTATGGATTAGATACTTTAATACTTGCATTAGAATTAGTATATCCAAATCCAGGATCTACTATAGAAAGTGACTGTATTGTTCCAGAAGAAGATACAATTGCAGTTACTATACCAACTTCTATAGATTCTTTAGATGGTATTATTAACAAATTAATTTTTTTAGTTGGAAGTTCTTCTTCATAATTAAAGAATTGGGCATTATCCACAAAAATTTCGTTATCATAATTAGAAAAACTCTTTATTACTCTTGCAGTAGGATAAACTTGTGGTTCTAAAGAATCTCTAGATTTTGAATGAATAGTATCAAAAACTATTATATCTTCTTTTTGCTTGGTCCAGTATAATGGTTTTAAATTTTCTTCATCAATACCTTGTTCTGAATATAGGTTTGTCTCCATTAAATCTGATGATAAAAAGTCAAAAACAGTTCTTGAATTTTGTGTTATTGTATTTTGTAAATTTGAATTATTACTGTAAATTTCCACAGTATCACCAACTTGAAGCAATGGATTAACGTTTACTTGATTAGAATCTTCATCTCTAGTTCCAACGTAAAAATAAATATCAACATCATCATTTTCTTTTGGAGGTGTTAAAAATCTTACAAGAGAACCTCCATTAAATTCATAAGAAATTTTAGGTTCTTGAAGAACTCCATTTATAAAGATTACCAACAATGAATCAAAGTCTATAGATTGAGAGTCTGGATCATCTACGTTATTTTGGAAGCTTAATAATTCTCCATCATAATAAAGTGGATATGATAATCTAGATCCATTTTGGAATTTTTTAATTGAATCCATTAAATTCATTTCACCAAACTGCCAAGATGAAAAATTATCATTGTAAGTTTCTAAGACTACGAGTTTAAACTCATTAATTGGACTTGATAATCCTTTTGCAGTAACTAATCCTATAGGTTTAAATATATCACCTCTTCTAAAATTGTATCCAGGTCTTGTAATTTTGAATGAAGAAACTTCAAATAAAGTAGTTCCTATACCAACATTATTTGGACTTGGACCAACCTCCACGTTCATCAATAATCCAATTCCAGTTTGAGTTGTTAAACCAATACCAAGTCTAGATTCTCCAATAACAGGAAGATTTTGATAACTGGGTGGTGAAATTGAAATAGTTGGATTTACGTATCCACTTCCACCACCAATTATGTTAAAAGATAATGTTCCCCCAGCACCAACAACTGCACTTATCGTTGCTGCAGAACCTGTATGACCTACTTCAGTTATTGCCACTGAAACTGGATTTCTATATCCTGATCCTGGATTTAAGTCTTCATACCAAGTGTAAATTGTTCCATATCCAATGTATGAATGTGGTAATGTACTCTTTCCAACCTGAACTGAGAAAGAAGTCGTTCCTATTCCAATAATATTTAATGAATTACTATGACTTGGGAAGTATGAAACTATTCCAGAACTTGAGGGACAAGTAAAAGCTAATCCAACAAGTTTAACTTGGTTTACTCCAGTTAAGTTTTCGGTATATGATGTGAATACATCCAAAACTCCAGTTAAATTATTATAGGAGACCGTGCTAAATGGTACTGAGTTGCCAGTAGAAGCGGCACTAACGATGTTTATGATTGATCCACTACCATTTACTACTCCCTTAACTTTCGCACCGACCAGAGGAGCATAACCGAGTCCAGCAGTTGAACCTAAAGAAACAATAATACCTCCTCTAGGAAGTTGGTTTTGATTTATGTCTGAACTTGATATCGTAAGTTGATCAAGATTGTCTCTTATTCCTGTAAATACTATACTACTAATACCAATAGATTTATTCTCAATAATCTCAAAGTTATAGTTAGTTATATTTTGAGTGAGAGGAGTTTGATAAATTCCATTAATAAAAAGTATTCCATTTCCTGATGTAGTTCCTAATCCTACTGTGCTTATTCCTTGATTTTTTAAAGTGAATGTTTGAGCGATTCCCGTAAACTGTGAAGATATGTCATCAAAAATAACATTACTTGAGTAATTTTTTCTTAAAAATACTCTACCACTAAATGATGCTCTTGATCTTGGTAAATTTCTTTCATCATTATCTACTAAATCAAATATATTTCCTCTTGGTGGATGTGTGAAATATATTTGATTTTCAAATATATTATAAGATCCTCTATAAACTTCTACCCTAGAATTATCTAGATGTGATGTTGCAGAGGTTCCAACAAACCCTCTTTCAACTTCAACAATATTTTTATCTCCAGTAAAGAATAATATTGGGCCTTTATTACTAGTTCCTATTCCAACGTTCAGAACTTTCATAAATTCATTATCAATTTTTAATAAATCTGTCGGTTTTATTGAACTAATTCCACTTAAAGTAAAGAATGTATTAGCATATCCAACTAATCCATCATTACCAGAAAGTGAATGTGCTATTCCACTATAAGATATTGGATATTGAGCTAAATTATTAATTGTAATTAATGATTTTACATTCTTTTTATACATTTCTAGTGTGTGAGAATTTCCTTCACCAAGATTAGTAAAAGTAATACCAACACCTGAATTAGCATTAGTTTGTGTTAGTGCTAATTTAAATTGATTATTATTTAATTTTATCGCATAAACACTAGAAGGTAATTTATTTGTAGAAATACCAACATCGGTTATTGAATTATTTGGTATTCCCATAGCACTTTGACCAAGACCAATAAAAGTTGATTTTGGTTTATAAATTAAATTTTCACCTGTACTGAAAAAGTGATTATTAATTGTAAAAATGCCAGTACTAGGATCTAATACATTTTGATCGTATGGATCAAAAGATTTAGCAAAAATTGAAATATCTTTATACTTTAGATCAAAATTTAATCTATTTCTTTCTTTAGAATTTAATCCAAAATATTTTGCAATATTTAAATTTTCATATAATGGACTTATTGATAAAGGTAGAGGAGTATTAACTTCATCTAAGAATGAGTAGAATACCTCATTGTAATATTTTATTGAAATATTAGAACCAGTATATTCTGCAAATGGAGTAAATAAAACACTTAAATTACTTTGAGTTAGTGACGAATTAAAAGTTCCTATTCCAGAATTATTTCCAATTGAAAGTAATGGATATTCAACGATTAAAGAATTAACTCCATCATGAATCGTCATTAATTGGTGTAAAGAAATAGTACTACCTATACTAACTTTAACTATTGATTTTACACTAGAGAATAGTAGTGGATCATAAGAGAAAATAGATGATGAAGAAGAAACAGTTTTTGTACCCGAATCTAATATTACCGTTCTTTCACTGGTATCATTTTGTCTAGTTGATTTGAATCTATAAGTTCCTATACCTGAAGTCGATTCATTAAAACATATAGTTTTTGATCTAACTACAACATCGTTATTTAAATTATTAAAATAATTTATTTTGATTAAATTATTTGAAGTTGATACTCCAACAGTTCCTATAAATCCATAACTAAAATTATCATTCCTTACACCATCGAAGTAATAATCACTGTAGTAAATATTTTTCCCATCATAGATTCCGTAAACCTCAACATAATTCATTTCAAGAGTAGACTTATTTAATATATGAATTTGAGATATGAAAGATCTGTATGATGAAGAATTTATTGATAATATATCTTTATTTTGATTTGAACTAACTGTTTCTACATTATTGAAAGATGAGGATGATCCAATATCTAAAGTAGAATCTGACTTTAATGAAGTTGAAAATTTGCTACTAAAAATTTTTATTTCATAATCTATGTCATATGGATTTTCCGGTGTGAATATGAAATAATAATTTTTAACTTCATCGACTATCGGTGTTACGTCCGCAATTTTTTGTCCAAATACATTTAAATCTGGTCCCACACCATATACATTTGATACAGTATTCTTTTCAATAAAATATGCATCATCATTATCTTTTAAAGATATTATTTCAGTAAATTGTATTTGATTTATATTATCTTCTAATAAATTTTTATTAGAAGATTTTATTTGAATCAAAAATCTTCCATAAGTTTGATCTTTCGGTAACGCTAAAATAATTTTATCTAATCTTTGATCATTATCATCTGTACTAGAAAATTCTTTACTTATATCATCTACTTGAAGAACTCTATTTGTTCTGGATTCGAAATAATCAGTTAACTTTAAATTTTTAAATTTTACAATTCTTGAAGTATTTGAATTTACATCATAATCTGTAACAAAATCCAAATTCTTAATAGTATCAACTCTAGATTTTGATATAAATGATTGAATTGAATCAAAACTAGAACTTGAAACTATCCCAGTAGAAACTATACCTGATGTTGACGAAGAAATTTGCACATCTACAAAATTCTTCGTACCTATAGGGTGAACCATAGAATTTACAATCGGGGATATTTCATCCCAAGTCTTCTCACTTTTTATCGTATATGAAAGATTTTGGTAATAATCATTATCCGGTATGAATTGTAAATCATTACTAAGTTTTCCAGTTTCATCCTCCCAATCCATAGATACAATATTTTCAGACCCTATGGTAAAAAATCCATCAGAGTATTTTAAATCTGAAATAGTTGCCAAATACCCACTAATAGATCCTTTTATAATATTGTTTTCTTTTAATTCATAATTTCCAAATAATTTTAAATAGTTTTTATTAGATTTTTCTACAATTAAATCAGTCTCTAGTACATTGTTATTAGTTACAATTGAAATATTTTCCCCAATTAAGAAAGTACTGTAATCTTGTTCTACTTTAAATACTGGATAATTAGATTTTTTAACTATTGTTGCATTTGTATTAATTTGGAAAGTTAAAGCAACTCCAGGATTTCCATATAACTCTGGTATTTGAATTTCAATTTTTCCTGGATTTGATGCTGAAGTATATTTAATTACTTTAAAAAATTCATAACCATGGTTTTCAGAATTAAATCCTCTACCTGTATTTGAAACATTTTCAATATTTTCTAAGAATACTTCATCCCCTACAACAAATGGATCTGTAGTAAACCCTAAAATCGGTGTTTTTAATAGGCAAGTAATTATTCCAGCTTGCGATGAATCAATTCTATCAATTAAAATACCATTTGAATTATTGACAGATTTTATTGTTACTGGAACTGATGGGAGACCATTTACTGGAGATTCAATAGAAACTGTTTGAATATTTGAATTTCCTAATCCACCACTAGACATATTGGCTTTTAGGAAACCTCTGTCTATTTTTTCACGACTTTCTGAATCAATTACAATTAAATTTGGTGCAGAAGGGTAGTTTTTACCACCATCAATAACATTAACTTTTAATATAGTATTAGATTCATTAATTCTGGCAATCTTTGATGCATTAATTGCTGGTGAAAGAGTAATGTCACTAGGATACTCAAAACCAGTATTTTTTATTTCTATTTCTTTTATTTTACCAACTTGGTTAGATTCTGGAATTGCATATAATCCTGATCCATTTTTTGAATTTGATCCCATATAATTTGGAAGATCTTTATATTCATTTCCAGAATTAATAATTTTAATTTCATTTACTGGTCCAGAAGCACTCAATGATGTTGTTGAATAATTCAAATCATAGCATTCTGAATAATTATATGAAGAATCCTCCGGAATTTTTTTCAAATTAATATCAAATGTAGTATCTGTAACATTAAAAATATTGTAGGATCCTGAATAAATGCTATCATTAAATACTATTTCAGAACTATTTAATATTTCATCCTTTAAGTCTACTAAGTTATTGTTTTTTTCAAGAGTATAATAAAGAACATCTGGATAATCATTAGAATATTGTAAAGTTAAAGATGCATTAGTACTTACACCTACAGTTCCAACTCCTATAATTGAAAACTTGTCTGTCGAAGCAACTGAAACTATTTCTTTTGTAAGTTTTTTGTCTGCATAGATTCTAAAATTATATCCAGATAAAGAAGAATCCGATAAATTAAAAACTAAATTATTGTTTTTAGTTACGTTAATTCTGGATTGTATTAAATTTAACTCTTGAGTACCTATACCAACAGATGTAAATTTAACAAATTTTGGTGGATTTGATATAGAATCTATATAAGTTTCACAAAGACTTATATTATTTAAATCAACTTTATAGGTATAGTAAGATCCGGTGCTTAATCCACCAATTATTGAAGTTGAAATATAATATACCTTATCTCCAGTGTTTAAATTATGATTAATTAAATTTAATCTATTGTTTTGCAAACTAACTGAACTTGGATTAAATTTAATTAAATTTGTCGATATTGATTTTATATTATCAATATATTTTAAATTAACAAAAGTTGTACCAATACCAACATTTTTTGATGGGATAACATTGAGTGTGACACCATCTTCTAATGATAAATTATGATACGTAGATATTGAAACAGTACTTGTAATGTTAGTAACATTGCAATTAATTTCATTAAAAGATGTTTCAAATGAATATTCTTCAGAATCAGTACCTACATTAATTTGAGAGGAAAAATATAATCCATTTGTTGATAAAGAAGCTTCTCTAGAAGTTGCTATTCCAATATAATCTTTAGATTTGTTTATTGCATATAAAATAGTTTCAGTTTCTGCGCCACCCAATAAGAAAAATGGCGATTCTCCAGGATTTTTTACAACTTGAATACCACTAAGACCTGATGGTCTCTTAAAAATTATTTTTTGACCAGTATTAAATGTGTGACTAGGTAAGTATATACTTTGAGTTGGAATAGAAGCATCAAATAAACTTTTTCCAATGTAAAAAGATTTATTTGTATATGACCCTGAAAAAGTACCAACACCAATACTTTTTGTTGGATTAAAATATTTAACTATATTTTCAGCGTCAGTTTGATCTAAGACATTTCCTTTAAATGTTAATACATCTGGTAAGAATTCTACTAAAGAATTTGAAGTACTTAATCCAGCTGATGAAGTTCTTTTTACTCTTAAAACATTCAAATCATTGAAATAATTCAATACTTTGAAATATTGATTATAAGATGATCCATAAATTTTAATAGAACTTCCAATAGAAACTCTGTTCGGAAAATCTTGCAAATATATATCCGTAACTATTCCAGTGTTGCCATATGGAATATTTTCTAATAATTTGGTACTAAATTCATTTACTAAAGATCTGTATGTTCCATTTAAATTTGCAAATGATGAAGTTAACCCAGATATATTGATATAAGAGTTATTTTTAATTTCATAATTTGGATAAAATCTTACATAAAACTCATTTTTAGAAGATGTGTAGAATTTTGAATTTTCATATATTTTAATATTTGATTGAATAGTATTGATTTTTTTACCTTTTATTGATCCAACTTTACAATCTAAACCGTATCCAAAAGTATTTTCATTATCAAAATACAATAAATCGCCAACTTTATAATTGTCTCCGCCATCTATTACTGTAACTTTTTCTATTTTTCCAGATGATATACTTTTAACTTCTGAAATTTGGTTTAAATAATTTGGAATAAAGTCATTAGATGCATTAAGTTCTCCAGATTTATATGGAAAAGTGTTTCTAATTAAATTAGACTCTGAAAAATTAAAGTCTTGATTGAAAGATGCGTCAGTATTTGTTTTTATTAGTTTACACCTATAATTTTTTCCTATAAAGTATGGGAATGATCCAACATACTTATTTTCTGGATTTAAAACGGCAGTAGCAAAGTAAACATATGCCCCATTTGGATATTCTGGGGTTTTACAAAAACGACCATTATATTCATCTAAATCTCCTGAATTAGTAAATTCATAATCGTCAACAAAATAACCAAGAGGGAATTTTGTAGTATCAACTCTATTTTCTACGTTTGTTGAAATAGAATAACCAGACTTAATTAATTTAATTTGAGATTTTGTATCACTTGGATCTGAGTATCCAAAAGGTCCATAGATTGGCAATCCATCATACGCCCATCCTATGATTGGTGAATGTGTATTTGAATTTTCATTAAATAAATTTTTCAATAAATCTGAATAACCAGATACGGTATACTGTAAATTATTGGATTTAGTTTTTCTAAAAATTTCATACGATGGATCTCTATAATTTTGATATTGTATACCATATTTGTAACAATTGTTCAGTGTAAGAGATCTTATTTGTGGTAAAAATACAGCATTTTTACCAGATGATACTACTTTAATTGCAGTATCATCTGGATCATATCCATATCCACCATCAATAATAACCACAGAGGATAGTTTTTGATTCTCTATTTTAGCTCTTAAAATTGCACCTACTCCACTTTTACTTTCTACAATTATATCTGGAGTTGAATAATAATCAGATCCATAATATGAAATGAAAACATTTACTATTTTTCCATTAGAAATTACGGGATTTAATTGAGCAAAATTTCCTTGTAAAATTTTTACATCTGGAGTTTTTTCTAAATTTATTATATCGGAACCATAATTTGATCCTTTTTCATATAGATAAGTTTGAATTATTGATCCTCTAACTACTGGAGTAGCATTAATTGTTTTAATTGTTTGTCCATCAGATAAAATATAAGAAACATCTACTGTTATTTTTGGATAATTAAAATACTGATATCCTGTACCAGTAGATGAAAACTTTACATAATTTCCTCTCAAGTAATTTGTATTATCTGTACCAGCAATTCCTGCATTACATACTCTAAAAGAATCATCATTGACTTTTAAAACATAATATTGATTTGATGTGGATAATCCACTTATTGTAGAAGTTTGATAATCATAAATTACTAATTCACCTGTAGAAAATCCGTGATTTGGGAAATTGATGGTATTATTGAAGGTTGATATTCCAGATGGATTAACAATTAATTTTCTATTTGTAAATCCTTCACCACCATTGATAATTTTTATTGAATCTAAAACTTTTTTAGATTCAGTTTTAAATTTATGAATTCCATAATTTCCTACTGTCGTAAAACCAACAGTGTTTATTCCTGCAGAATAGTCATTATAAGATTGATATATTTTTATAGTCTTATCGTTAATTACTTCTGCATAAAATACAGAATTATTACCCAAATATCTATTAGTATCATTATTTGATCCTTGGAAAGTACCAATACCTATTTTGGGATTATTAATATTATTAACATCATAGATTATTTTTTGACCATTTACAAAATTATGTGGTGTTAAGAATGTAATGGTTTCGGAGGTTATACTCAATCCTCCATTTTCTTCCAGTATTCTGGCATCAAAAAATACTTCTCTATTTTTTAATTTAGTTACTGGGGATAATACTGCATTTTTTCCATTTCCACCAGAAATTTTTAAATTTATTGGTTTTTCTATATTAAATTCTTGAGGATCTACATATATTTTTTGTATTGATCCTTGAACAACTGGTTGTATTTTGGCAGTTCCATAAGAAAATTCTAAACCTGGTGGATTAATAACATCATAATTTTCACCAGAATTTATTACTGATACTGATTCTAAAGGACCATAATTTATTTTGTCTGTTGATTTGTAGCTATGAATTTCAACACCATTAGACAATATTCCTATAGTTTCAGTTCCTACTGGATCTTTTTCTGAATAGAATTGATCTGGATTTAATTCTATTTTCTTTAATATTTTTTGTGGGTGTATATTGTTATCTTTTGTTTTATGTGATAACAAAGTAAATGTGTGTGTTCCACTAGGAATTGATCCAAGATAAATGAATTTATCAATGGAAATAAAAGATTTTGTCAAATATAAATTAATCTCAGTTTTATCAGAAGAAACTGTTATATAATATTCACCTTCACTTAAACCAGATATTGGAGAGTTACTATAAGAATAATATACTCTATCACCACTTAAAAATGATACTATTTCATTAAATTTTACAGATTTATATTTTTCCTCTGTAGTATCATAATTTACTAGTGATAAAGCATTATATGAAAATATATTTTTAGTTATTTGGTATGAAGGTAAAGAATTTGATGCAATATAAAAGTTTTCTAAATCTTCAAAATAGCAATTAGTTACATCACTTGTAATGTTACTATATTTTAAAGGAACTATTGAACTAGAAGAAGTTCTAACTTTTCTTCTAATGTCATATTCTTTGAGAGAATTTAATGTGTTTAAATTTGAATCAAATTCAATTTGACCCGTAGATTCATCTATCGACGTAACTAAAACATTACTTAAAGAATCTTCTACTATTTCAGTATTTCTTTCTAAAAATTCAACATAATCACCTACTTTTAAAGATGATTTATCTATTTTATTAAGTGCAAATGCTAAGTTAGAATTTACAAAAAATGCACTTAATTCATATCTTGAAGACGTATTATAAATTAAACTATTTGCAAAAATTTCATACTTAGATTTATTTGATTGTGGATTTTGAATTGATTTTCCTAATGACTTAGTATAAATTTTATCACCTTCAGAAAATACATAATTTAAATCATTTTCTATTTTAATGTCATTTACTATTCCCAAAAGTCTAAGAGATATTTTTTTATCTTTATCTCCACTTTCATATCCATAATAAGTGTCATTTGAATGAACAGTAGATTTTTTTTCTATATCTGCATTGATATAAGTGCTATTTTTCGTATAGCATCCAAAAAATTGGTTAACACTTTTATCTGTATAAAAAATTTCTAATCCATTGCAATATATTGATCCGGAGTTTTCAAATCCTACAGTAGAATCAACAGTTAGAACATTACTATGATCTGTAGATAATATTCTTTCTACAACTTTTGATGATGGAGTAATTTTAAATTCTCCGCTATTTTCCACATTTGCATTATCATATCCCAAAAATATATAAAATTTGTAAAAAATATTATTATTTCTAGTAAATATTTCAACTTCAGATACAGATCCAAATACTGACGAATTTGTTTCTTTTGTAATTTGGAGACCAGATAATAATAAAGGATCTCTATCTGGAGTTAAATTTTCAAATAATAATTCTTTTCTTCTCTTATATACTGATGCGGATGTTTTAAACAAAAAGTACTCAAGATCTACTACAGATGGTTCAATACCATATAAAGCATTAAATAAAATTCTGTAAGATTCTTTACTTCCTTTTGCCTGATAGAATGATTTTGAATTTTTAATAAAATTATTTACATTTAAAGTCTCAATTAGATCAATTTTCTCTAATCCTGGTAAAAATGTTCTCTTTAATTTTTCATAAAATTTTTGTAAGAATAAAACACTTAAATTGATAATACTTGAATTAGATACATGTGATGATGCTTGTGATGAACTAAAAACTAAATTGTTTTCATAAGATTCTATACCACTAAAACCTCTAATGCATCCAATAAATCTGTCTTCTAATCTTTCAGTATAAGTTATTATTTCATCACCAATCTTAATCAATCCATATGAATTTGGAAATCCATTTGTACTAGTTACATATATTGTATCATCATATTCCGATATTCCCTGAGTTAAAAATGGAGAATATGAAATTACACTTGGAGTTAAATTGTCTAGTTTAATGTAATCAGATATATTTTCTGCAATATCTACCGTTCCACCTTGATATTCCTGCGAAATATAGTACTGTTTTAAAAATTCAGAAAATTTTGGATTTTCATCTAAAATAAATTCAGGAATTTGATTATTAATAATTTCTTGAATTTTTACTTTTGATTCAAAATTTGAATGTACCATATTATTTTCTTATTAAACTTCCATTAGAATAACTTGATTGATAATAATCTCTAGTGAATAAAATACCAGAAGTATTTTCTCCAGAAGATATTACATCTTTAATCATATTTATTTTACTTTTTGAAATATCTAAACTTAAATAAAGTTCTTTAAGTGCCACCACATCATTAGACTCTGGAAAGGCTTGTATTTCAATTACACTATTTGGCAATTCGGTTTGAACAATGTTAATTGCATTTAATCTAATTTCACCAGTAGAATAATTTACTGTACCTGCAGAACTAATAATAGTAGATGGTAAAGAATCTGGGTTTGCTGATAGTTTTATAACTGCTATATTTCCAGTAACCTTATCTTGATTAGGAATATCTGTAAAATAAACAAATTCACTTTCCGATGGTATTTTAAACCCTGTAGACTTTATATTACCACCCAATGAATTTACATGAAATTTATTACCATAACATAACTCATATTCAGTAAATTGATTTAATAATACATTTAAGTTTCTTCTTATTATAACTTTAGTTATATTTGATGTTATTGAAACATCAGAATTATCAATAATTTGAAGTGATTTACTATATTTAAATCTACCACCAAATTTGTTTATATCCAAAGAATTTCCATAAGTAATCAGTGAATTTTCTATTTTAGTTTTTAAAGTTTCAGGTCCAGAAGATTTTAATGAATTGTAATAAACATAAGAATCTAATTCTATGTAAAGAACTTTAATATCTATTATTTTTTGATTAATTCCAGTTATAGCATATTTTTTTAATTTGGATAATACATTTTGCTTATCAAAATCCGAAATATACAAACCATCTTTTGGTTTAATTGATATAGTAACTGATCCATATTCTGGTGGTTCTAAATCTTCTCCACCTATTACATTTACTATTTCTGCATTTGGGTATATTATAGTCTTTATAATTGACTCATAATCTTCAGAAGTAACTGCCCTATATTGGGATGAATATAATCTTGGTGCAAAATATTTAATAGAATCTATTGATTCAATATTTGAACCATTTTTTGAAGATTGATTAGTATTAACCGATACATTTGTTGGTGAAATTAAAGCACCATTTGAATTTTTTAATGTTCCCGCAAAAGAAAAATCAGATGCGCCATTTCCATCTTTACCATCAGTAACAATATAATGTATTGTAATTACTGAATTATTTTCAAGTTTTTTGCCAAAAATACCATCTCCAAATAAAAGTTCATATTTTTCATCTTTTACTTCCTGAATTAAAAATATTTCAGATTCTCCATTTATACTAATGATATTATCTACTAAAGAATATTTTTTTCCTAATCCAATATCATTTGGTCCTTTTACATAAACTCTAATTGTATTTGTATCTACATATGGATTTGGAATTATAAATCTTTGATCTAAAGAGTTATTAACGGTAAAAGATATCTTTAATAATCTTCCTTGATATATCGTAATATTATCAAATGATGCAACACCATTTACTACATTTCTAGTAATTTCTTCAGGTATTGAAAAAATGTATGAACTATTATCTATTGAACCTATACAAACTAATTCTGGTTGCAATGAAAGTGTAGGAGTTTCATTATTAGTTTCTACATTTAAAGAAACAACAGATGTCGAACATTTTCTAGATTTTGGTACATATCCAATATTTCTTGCCAAAGATACCACATTCTCACGAATTGTAGCAGAATCTAAAAATACTTCATTAACAGCTAAGTTAGAGTTAAATGCATTAATATAAGTGTTATATGCTAAAATATCAATTAAAACAGATAAATTAGATCCTTCAAAATCAAAATCAGTAAAATTAGAATTTGATCTAATATAATCTTTAATTGAAGTTTTTATTTGGTCGAAATCTAAATTAGCGTAATTGGTGAAAGGCATTTTATCTCGTTGCCTCTAAGATGAAAGTAAATTCTTGTGTTGGAAAATCTTGCCCAATGATGTCAAAAATGACAGTAACTTCTAAAGCATTATCATCTATTTCTGGATTTACTATTACTTTCACATTTTCTACTCTTGGTTCGTAAAGATCAATACAAGTTTTAATTTGATCTTCTATAATTGAAACTGTTGCAAAATCAACAATTCCAAATAAACTTGATCTTACATCTGAACCAAAATCTGGATTAAAAAATCTTTCGGTTGGTATTGTTTCTACAATATTTCGAACAGATCTTATAATAGCTCTTTCATTCTTTAGAATAGATAAATCCTTAGTTACTGGATGCGGTTCAAAAGATAAACTAATATCTTTAAATGATCTGGATATCCTTGTAATTGGATTAATCGCCATTTGGACAAGATTTTTTTCTTCAGTTATTTATGATTATTTCCAAGAAACTCCATAATTGGGTTCGGTTCCATACTCCCAATCATCATAATCATCTTGGTTTCTAATTTTTTGATGTAGTTTTGACTGTTCTTTCAGATAATGATGATTTTTTGCAATATCATCATGCATAATTTCCTGAAGTGTTACATTTTCAGATTTTAAACTAGTATAATCAGTTACTAATGATTTAGTACCCCACATTTGATACATGTAAGATTGATTTCTATCTACCGGTAAATTGGACATTTTAGCTCCTGTTTTGAGTGCAAAACAGAACTTTTTTTGAAAGGAGGTTGCTATCTCCCTATTCCTATTTAACGATATAATTCTCTAATACTATAATTATCTGAATTTAAATATTTTAAAATTTCAATTGCGATTAAGCGTGGATTTCCTTCACCACAAGTATATACATCGACGGCAATACATCCATTTTCAGGCCATGTATGGCAAGACACATGACTTTCAGCAAGAGTGATTACTATTGTACATCCTTGAGGAATAAAGCAGTGTTGATATACATTTAAAATTGTCATTTTTGCGCGATGAATTCCATTTTCCATCACTGCTTGAAGGGCAACACTATCGTTTAGGAGATTAAAGTTTACATCATACACCTCTAATAGAAGGTGTTTGCCCATTGAAAATTTATCCAATTTAAAATATTTTAAAAAAATATTTATCTGACGTAAAAACCCTTTCTACAATAATCAATATCTTCAATAAAAGTCATATTATCTATTTTTTCATTGTCCCAGACAGGTATTGCTACTGAATTATTGTATCTAAAATCTGGATTTTGGCGGAAATGAACTTCTATAAGTTTATTACCAATAAATTCACAATTAATGTATTCATAATTACCCTTTAAATTTTTTAAAATTTCAGGAAATTCTACTTTTTTTTCAATTTTTTCCCATTTTTTCCACTTATAATAAGGATCATCACTATCTCTAGTCCCTAAAACAACTAATTCTGACTCTTCATGATGAAAATCGACACTTAAATGTTCTCCTGTAAAAACTTCACACCAAAATTCTGCAGGATGTATATGATCTGTATGATTTTCTATCCATTCTTTACGAGCTAATCGACCCATACCCAATAAATTGAATGATGGGCGAACAATATAAAAGTCGGATTTGGGAACAGTAGTCCCTGAAGGACCACATGTATAACCCAAAACCCGACTTAAAAAAAGTTTATTGTAAACCCAGAGGTCAGATGGATGAATACTATTCCATTCATCATTACCATCTAGGTGATACATCAACCTTTACCTTGTCCTCTATATTTTTTACGTGCTTTATTACGAGAAGTAGAAGCGTATTTGGTTCCATCACCATCTCCTTGTCTTGTTTTCTTCGGAGGACCTGGTACATAAGAACTGTGCTTGTTCAATCCACCTTTTGCTTTAACTGCCATAAGACTTAATCTCCTTGTATAATTTCAGTTTGTAATTCATGAGGTGCAGGAGTTCCATTTTCATAATACTCTTGCGCTAAATCTTCCATCACATTCAAATAATCCTCTTCTGAAAGATCGGAATAAATTCTGCGACCTTTGCAGTATATGTGATATTTTTCGTGTGATACTGTCATAAGTTCAAATAACTCTTGTCTTTTCGTGACCAACTCTTACACGAGGGTCACACCAAATTTCAAATCCAGCGTCTTTTGCATCTAGACAGAATGACACATCTTCTCCACACATATCTTGTACTTGTCCAGATTCAAAAACTTGCATCTTTGGAGCAAACCAAGGATACTTCATTTCTGGATGTTCAAATACTCCATTCTTAATGAGAAGCCAACCAAATCCTGTATAATCAACTGTGAATGGCTTACGACGCTTGGAAATACTCTCCAAAGTTTCGTGATTCATCACACCGCCATTATTGCGGAAATCATCTTCTTCTAACCAATGGGCGACTGAGGTTGTTTGCCCGTCTTCGGTGCAATACCATCCTGCAGCGATATCTTTGTCCATCAAAATCAATTGCCAGAATTTATCGGTATTAAACATAATATCCGAATCAATCCATAGTTGCCAATCATAATTCAGTTTTCCGTCCCAGGGAATTTGGTCTGGTCCTCTGAGAACATTTGCACCTAAGCACTTACATCTTGCAAAATTAACCATTGATGAATAATCTTGCGAAATTTGGATGCTGGCGCCAGCCTGCACCAAGTCGAAGCACAGTTGTACAAAGTTCTTTAAGTAATTGTATGAGACAGTTCTTCCGGGTAAGCAAAAAACTACAGACTTCCCTCTAACCATCTCCTTTGCCAAGTTATAATCCCATTCAGGTTCGCTAGTGCTGGAACCAGAAATTGGCGATTTTGCTTTTACAGTAAATCCTTTAGCCATAATTGAATAAACTTTACATCAGTATCATACCAAGTATATAGTCAGTTGTCAATGGGAGGAATTCAGCATAACTTCTTTAGACATTGCAACTTCCTCATATGAAAGACCTTCTAGTTTTTCTTCATCGGTTATTGAAAGAAACTCTGAGATCATTTTCCAAGTTAATTTAAATTCCTCTTCATTTAATGAATGATATAAGCATTTGTTGTCCAAGTATATGTGATAAATTTTTTCACTCATTTTTTTCTGAAAGTACAAGTTCTTTTCCTTCGGTTACAAGTTTAATTTGACTATCTTCGTACCAATCTAATTCATTTACAATCCACTCTGGAATGATTATATAATAATCTCCATTAATTGGGTCAACTTGTAGTGATTGAATATTTTCTCCGGAATTTTTTTTCATTTCATTATTGTTTAATTTCTTTTTTCGTTTTTATATAGGCATTTTTATTTTTTGATGTTTGTGTGACCGGAAAAATTTTTTTATTTGAGTCTTATATTTACTTCTCGATTCTGGCTCGTTGTAGGTTACTGGGACCCATCGATTTTAACCCATGATCACGCCCGGCGCGCCCCCCCGACCCATAAGGACTGCAAAACACGCACGAATAGGGGCGGCAGAGTATACCTAACTGCCGCCCACTAACTAACTACCAAGACTGATAGATCTTTGTATCTTCTCCACCATCACTGCGAATCTCAGTAACACTTAGGTGTGTGTTTTTTTCACCCTTAAGTAACTGCCACATGAGACGCGCATCCTCATGATCTAACTCTAAAGCGAGCAAACATTTGCCCCATTCTTTGTTGTCAGTGAGGATAGTCTTGCGGTGGGAAGCGTAAGCGAACTGCCCATCACGTTTGAACACTTCCAAGGAGGTCATCACAGTCCCATCAGTCCGAACACGTTGCGACAGAGTGCCAGAACCCTGGCAGGCGAAACAAACGCCGCTGGCAACGTGCGCGTAGTGTGGAAGGCGACCCTTACCATCGCAGCGGTCGCAAGTGTGGGTCAGGGTTTCGAAGGTGGCAGGCATCGGGTTCGGGTGTGAACTGGTGGAATCCTACAGGGTAAGGGGCGGGAGGTCAACCCCGCCCCATAGAGGTCACCAGAGCAGATCAGCGATTGCTTCCAGGCGCTGCTGGCGGGATGCCAGTTCCCTCAGGATGACCCGCTGCTCCTTAGCGGTGGGGTTGCCCTCATCTAACCACTCCATCAGTTGGAAGGTGGTCAGGTCGTCAAAGGCGGTGGCGATGGTTCCGTTCAGCATGATGGGGGGTGGTGAACTGAGAGAATTGTAGTCGGTAGCGGGGGGGTCAGCGCCCATCCCAGTGTGCGGTCCCCCAACCGTCCCGCAGGGCACGGCGGCGATCATAGTCGTCGGCGTCCATCAGGTCATCGTGCTCCAGGTTCTCCAGGATGCGGCGGGCGGT
>Ga0129333_10001710_pt1 | contig 20117 bp, 2 predicted proteins | sample CPB6_08_DNA_FD_94474 | JGI IMG/M metagenome (GOLD analysis project Ga0129333, IMG submission 94474) | Freshwater to marine salinity gradient microbial communities from Chesapeake Bay, USA - CPBay_Sum_0.6_0.8_DNA | ecosystem: Environmental > Aquatic > Marine > Coastal | place: USA: Chesapeake Bay... | reverse complement strand
TTGTAGACAAAGTATTTCTGACCATCATAAGCTGTGTGCTCAAGAGGTGTGCCATAATCATCATACACCTTCTTAAACAAACCCTTGTTGATGTAAGAATAGTTAGCAGCTTGACGCATTGCAGCTTTCTTTTTTGCAATAGCTTTATACAAATTCCCTTCTGCTATAGCCTTCTCTAACTCTTCTTTTGTAAGAAGTTCTTCTTGTTTCTCCCATGTGTAAACAATATAGTCAGAGTTAGCCTCTCTGTTTCTTTTAGAACGAGTGAGGATTGGAGGAATTTGATCACTAGCTACAGCCTGTTTAACAGCGTCTGGTAGGAATTTCATAGATGGATTATAATGTCTCCTTCCTGTTGATGTTTTGATAAGAGCTGCCTTTAAATAAGGAACTATGTCATCATTATTCCAGTTGTTTCTTTGGAATACACCAAGCTTATAGAAGTCATCTAAGTTAGTTAATCCTTCTAACTTAGACAAAGTTTTGTTGTATATATCTTCAAAATCTTCATAAGGAAGAAGACTAGTGAATGATATTGGGGAAGTGGAGAGTCCGCTTTGTAGAACAGCTAACATTTTAATTCTGTTGTACAGTGGATTGTCCTCACCCTTCAGATAGTCTCTAAGTTCACGGAAGGCATATATGACATTGTTCTGGTCATACACTTTATTCTCTCCCATGTTTAGTTTTGCATTGTTAGCACCACCAGCAGCCGCTCTAATAGAAGGTATTCCCTCTATGATATCAATTATATGGTTTCCAAACAAAGGATGTGAACGTCCTTTAGATTTAACCTCATTTACAAACATTGCCACTTCTCTACCAACACCACCATCATTTACCAATATATCTTTTATCATCTCATTGAAATTCTGGTCAGTTTGTACTGCCCAGTCAAACAAGTCATTCACAGCCTTTTGTGCAATCTTCACAAACTCTCTGTCACTAGTTTCTACATAAGGCATAATCACCTTCTGGATTACATTTCTTATTCTAGGACTATCAGATTTAATAATTTGAGCAAATGCATCTCTAACATTATTCACTGTTTCTGCAAGCTTACCTATAAACGAATTAGCAAGAAGAGTGTCTACAGAACTGATTATAGTGTTTTGAGCCTTAATCTGTTGCATTTGTTTTTTGAACACCAAGTAGTTATCATTGAACGTAGAGGTGTCATAATTAGAACCCTGTGTAACATGGAACATGTGTTCAGCCATCTTAGCATATTTCAAGAACTCTTTGAGCATCAGGAACTGATCCATCTTCTCATTACTGTTCATATCAGAAGGACGCTTACCAACATTGTTTTTAAGAACTCCTTCTCCAGGAATTCTAAACGCAGCCAGTCTTTCTTGCAGTTCAACTTCTGTCATGTCCTGTTCATATATGTCAGACATGTCTTTTACAAATGTGTCCATGAACAACCAAGAATAACCAGCACTTTCTATGTTTCTAAGATAGTCACGGATGATTGGCTGGTTCATGAAATAAGCCACAGTCTTCACAGGCACCCCCACCTTAACCAAGAATAACCATGTAGAAGCTACGTTTGGTGTAGCACCAAGCTCCATAATCCATGGACCTTTAGATATATCCACATATCCATCAATGAACATGCCAATGATATCAGTGATGTTCTCACCTGCTTTATTTGTAATCATAGACAGGGTAGGAACCATTCTACCATCTATCTCAATTGAATTATACTTATCAAACTTAATATCAGCATTGTCCAACCAGAACCTATCTTCATCAGATACACGATCTAGTTTAGTCTTGTCTATATAGATAGGTTGACGTTGATTTAAAGAATGGTTAGTCTGGTTTACAGCAGCAATACCAATTGCATACTTACCTGTTACAAACGCATGACGTAGTCTTGACATAAATGTTCTGTCAAGCATGTTGTCAACATTTGTATAATCAAATGACTGACCTACAGTTTTCTCAGCTACAAATGCAGCTAAGTCTTTTAGAGGTTCTGCAGAGTTTGGTTTAATAAGGTTGTCATAGTTCTTAGGATGGGTAATGAGGTTCTCCATACTTTGGATGTACTCATTCTCCAAGCTCTTCTTGTATAACCTGCTGATAATCTGATCTTTAGAAGGAATGCCTCTCGTAAACTCTTGTGTAAGTTCTTCCTCAGAGAATAACTTACCAAATATAGAGCTCATTAGTTTACCACTACTAGACTCTTCAGCAGCATCCTGAAGAAGAAGTTGCTCTTCAGTGATGTACCTATCAAGTTCTTTCATCTCCTCATCTGTAAGGAACTCGCCTTTCTCAAATAGATCTGTGAACTTGTTGATGGCTTGCTCACCAATTCCAAAATAAGGAATCAGCTTAGGCTTACCATTCTTAACATATACGTTCTTTAGGTAGACAGAAAGTTTATCTATGTCAAAGTCAGATCCCACCTTCTGAACCAAAGCAGCAGGAATTACCACGCTGTCTCCAAATTCTTTAGGCAAGAACTTTTTGATAACAACTACATCAACAGAGTTTTGTTTCTGTGTAGGAATACGGAATCCTACACCAGTTATTGCTGCCAGCTGTTTCTTTCCTTCTGGATCATTGTTAAAATAATCCATCAATTCTTCATCAGACAAAGGACTATCAAACCATCTACCAAGCATCACCTCAGCTACTCTCTTACCATCTTTTTCATAAAACTTAAGAACGTCAGACTCATAGAGTCCGTCCTTCACACTACGGACACCACTTTCTAGCATAGTAGAAGGAATCTGTACCTTCATACCACCACTAATCTTTGGAGATATAAACTGTTTGTCAGCTATAGAATATATAATATTCTTCACTTGTTGGTATGCAGGAGTGGCTTCAAGTACCACCTTGCCCTGTAAGAATCCAGACAGTGCTGCAGAGATGTTATCGTTCACTTCTCTTTTCAGCATCTCATCACGCAAGGTTTGTGTAGCCTTGCTGAAGTCTGTAATTTCAAACTTTCTTTTACCATCTTTACCAATGGTTTCTTTAATGCCCAATCTGTCAAGGGTGGTTTTATATCCCTCTTCAATTAGAGCCTCAAGAAGGTCTTGGTTATTCTTCACCTCTTTGTAAAGTTCAGACTTCTGAATTTTCTCAGCATCACTAAATTTATACCAAGCTTTATACCTATTTGTAAACGGTTGACCAGGGAAGAAATCCACAGGCACACCAGCTTCCATGAAGTCAAGAGTGATAAGCTTTGTAATCTGAGATCCTCTGGTTACCAGATTGTCTTCTTTAGAAGGCACCTCAGATTGTATACTCATAATAGAGAACGGAATATTAATAATAGCCTTATAGGGATCATCATTGAATACACCATCCTTATATGTATCATGGGGACTTTCAGCTCCTACCTTTCTACCACTTGTAAACACCACATAATCAACATCTTCTCTCTGCATTTTATCATACAGTTTGATAGCATTAGCATCACTATCTATCTCTTTCATGATACGATAGGATAGAGGATAAAGAGCAAATTTATCTAGCACTACATTATTGTATGAGCTAGCTGTACCGTTCTTTGCAAGTTTACTACCAGACACAATTGGTTTAAGAGGAGTGTATGCACTTTGTACGCCAGGATTACCAGCACTTAATATGGACAATTCTTCTTTTGACAACTTCAAACCTTTCTTCTCAATCTCCTCGTCTGTAAGCCCTTCACTCTTGTCTCTTTTTTCCCAAGCAACATCATATCTGTATTGTAGCTCCTCATTATCATTCCAGTTACCAGCTCTGATTCTGAACTGACGGTTAGCTTTCATGTTAATGATACCACTACCATCAGTCTCTTTAAATAATTTATATCCAGGGAGGTCAATTATACCTAGAACGTCTGCATGTGTTGCAGAACGGAAATAGTCTTGTGTAAACTTCGTAAATCCAATATCTCCAGGTTGATACCCCTTATTCCAAACATTACTTAGAGCAGTGTTCATCTTTGGAGAACTATTGATAATAGCTTGGCGTGGAGAGTTAAAGCTCTTTATACGTTTAAGCTCATCCTCATATTGATAGGGATCAGAATAGAGCAGCTTGTGCATCTCAATATTAGCAATCATGTAGTTGGCTGTAAGAGCCATCAGATGTCTGTTCACTTCTTTTTCACCAATGTTCTTTGGTAAGTTGATGTTCTCAAACTCAAAGCCTAACATGCCTTCCTTTAGAATGCCATATTGTTGTAGAGATTGTTTTAGCTTCATCATGTCTTTTTCCACGAACTCAGCCAGCTTACCGTTAATCCTATCTTCAAATGCTTTGTACACTTGTTCAGGAGTTCCCTCAGCACTTAATATATCTTTATGTAGCTGTTCACCAAGAATACCTTTGAAGAAACGCATCTCATTAGACTTTCTACCTTTTGCTACAGGACGATCCTCTCTAACTAATTCAAGTTCAGCCATGAAGTAGTTCTTGAAGATATCATTGATTTCTCCCATTCCTCTACTGATAGAAGCTGTGGATATCGCATTACCCATGTTAATCATCCATTCAATAGATGCATCCCCAGGAACCAGATTCAGATAGTAACCTGATAGGTTTAGGTTAAGCTCTTGAATTAAACGATCCTTATATGTAAGTCTAGAGGATTCTTTACGTTTACCTTTTTCTTCGTTCACTACACCACTCACGTATCCAATCTTAAATAGATCTTCTGTTCCATCTTTACGTGTACCATTTGCAGTGAATATTCTGCTTAATAGGTTAGAACCCTTAGCAAATGAATCTGTCAGAAGGTAGCCGTAACGTGTACCACCTACAGAATCTTTATTGAATTTTTCTAACTTAGAAAGGAATTCATATAGATCACTAGCAGCGTTTGTACCAATAAAGGATTGTGTACGCTCACCAGATACATTAAAGTATGTGCTACTAAACTCAGGATTGGTCACTGCACTTTTTACAAGACCAAGCTTAAGCAAACGACCACTCATGCCAAGAGCTTTTCCAGAGAAGGTTGCAATCTTCTCAGTTTTGGAAATGCTTTCTTTAATACCTAGCACAGAGTCTTTAAACACTTTATATTGTTCAGTGCCCATCTTATTCACATCAGATACTGTAAAAGGTATTCCCATTTGATTCAGGAAGTCCACCATAGCTGTAACACTGTTCAGGTTTACACCTTTCAGTTTGCTAGGATCTCCTTTGAAAACCTTTTCTACATCATCGTACACAAAAAATCCTTTACCTTCTTTAGCCTTGAATACAATTGAGTTAATGTATTCACTTCTAAGCTGTTGTGCAGCAGAAGCAAGGTTTGCCTCACCCACTACCACTTCTCCATTCTCAAGGATGAACACATTCCTTACATCAGGATTCTGCTTTTTAAATGTATTCCATATGGCACTAATGAGTTGTAGACCATGTTGTGTGTCCACCTTAGATAGGTCTACACCACCGTCCTTCCAATCTCTCTTAGTAATTCTCCTGTACACTGTTCTATAGTTAGGATCGCTTACAGCCATCTGACGAAGTCTGTCTAACATCTCTTCTATACTAGCAGAGGTGTGTAGGTTGTTCATCATGCTGATGTAAGTTTTACCTACAGGTAGTAGCTGTGCTCCTCCAATAGATGAAGGAATGAGCTTACCATCATCATTAACTTGAGGGATGGTAGCTAACAAAAGTCTTACAGCACTATTAGATTTCTTGAAGTTATCTATCTTAGTGGCATCTTGATAGGTTTCTCTACCACTATTATTCTCATCTTTTAGAGTGAGTTGATCATTCTCATCAAACTCAATTTGGTAACTCTTAAGATGTTCTTCGTGTCTTTCAGTGATCAGATCCCATTGATCCTTAACGTTTTGCATCAGCTGAAGAACATTAGATATATAAGGATTCACCTCAGCTTGTGTTTTTCTACCCTCTCTTACAAGAGATTGAGCAGCACGAGCTTTCTGAGCAATTGTTCTGTATATCTGATATCTAAGTTTAGCGTATTGCTCTTTCTTATTTTTCTTCTCAATATTAAACAGACTCTCATCTGTCTTGATCATATCTGTTAAAGTGAGATAGGTCATGTGCTGAACAATGTCACTTCTTTCCTTATCACTAATATCTTTTAGACTAAGAACAGCATCTAGATCAGCAAAAGCATCCTCAATATCAATCACACCTTGTTTAGCAAAGGCAAGACTATTTTGTAATGGTAGGTGAGATTTATAATATCCCTGACCAATCTTACTAAACATCTTAGCCACCTTGGAATCAGAATTTGGTCCAAGGAAGAATTCTTTGATAGCTGTTATCATATCAGAGAACAGCTTCAATATATACGGTCTTCCTTCTTTAGGTTTAGCAGGAATCTTCTTAAACTGTACATAGTCTCTAAACTCTTCAGCCAGCTTTTCTTCAAGCTGTTGTTCTGTAGCCTCAGAATAGCTGACATCTTTCATAGAAGCTCTATCATAGAACTTGCCACCCCTAGACCTCATCTCATCCAGAATAGCCTTTTGTTCTGCAGGATCAGAGAACATTCTCCATACAGCATGGAACACCTCATGGTACACTGTACCTACCTCAGCGTTCTCATAGATGTATATTGCACCATCCTTGAACATACCCCAAGCTTGTCTACCGTTAGTAGCCTGTATGATGTTCTTTACACGATATACAGGAATATTAGGGAAATTAGCTTTTAACCATATCTCCACTTGACTCCAGTTCTCAGGAACAAAAGCCTTAAGTTCTTGTTCAATCACTACACGTAGAGCCTCATTATCTAAACCAATTATCTTTTCATTTACAGCATCTATAATATCCTGATCAATAGGTTTACCTATTTTAGACTCAGCATCAGCTACAACCACCTCTTCTACATCATCAGGAATAGTGACAGTGAGCTCAGCTTCCATAGCTCTCATTTTATCAAGCGTAGGAGCAATAGCATTAAATACTGTCTTCTTTAATATTTCTCCAGGATCTTTTCCTGCAGCTTTTATCTTAGCAACCACCTCATCTAGATCACCACCTTTGAGAATCTTAATCTCTGTGTTAGCGTTGTCAGCTGTAGTGGTAGCAGGAGCTGTGAACATAATCTTCTTTCCTTCTGGGGAAGTGTATGTTTGTGGAGTTTTACCATCCAACTTATAAACAACTGGTTCAGCAGGAGTTACTGGGGCAGGAGCACCTGGTGTCAACACCTTAGGTGTAATTGCCTTCTTTTTCTCTACTACAGGGATAACAAAGTCATCAGCTGTATCTGTTGTAAAGAAATAGATGTTTGTCCTGTTAATATCCTCAGCATTCGTTGTAGGTCTTACGGTGGTGGATAGAGGAAGCTGTTCACCAATTCTCACCTTACCATCAGGAGTTTGATTAGATAGTAGGTATGACTGGTAATTCTTCCATGTTCTGCTAGTTATTTCACCAGATTCAGAAACAGATAGAATTTCTTCGTATGGTTCGTTAAGCTGTTTAGCAAAGTGGTTATTAACATTGTTGTACATATTTGACAACATGAGAACAATAGATTCTTTGTTTTCCTCTAAAGATGTAGGAGTGAATACAAAGTCTTTACCTTTTCCAGAAACCGTAAGCATCAACTTTCCAGTTTCGCTGTCTTTCTCAAAGAATACACTGTTATAACCAGCAGGTTTTCTGTTTCCTTGCTGGTCCTCAGGAATTCCCCAGTAGACAACAGACTTCAACCAGTTAAGCAAGCGCTCAGATTTAGCATCTTTCACACCCACCTTAGGATCAAGCATGTTCTTAGCAAATTGAAGAATAGCCTGATAAATAGTTTCAGCTTCTTTCTCACTATGTTTTTTGTTCTGTAACTTAACTAAACCATTAGGAGTTTCAAGAAGAGGTGTGCCAACAGGAACCTTGAATGTTACAGTGCCCTGCTCCACAACAGCAAGGTTAGATCCTTCTGTAGGGAGAGTGGGTATTGTTATAAGTTGGGTAGACTCCAGCTCATCCGCAGTGATTAGATTAGCCTCTTGTACAGATGTTCTAGTGTCATATATAATCTTACCATCAGTGTCTGTTACATTCTCAACTCTTCCAAAGGAAGCTTCAATCTCATGACGCTCAGATAGATCTGGGTTTAAAAGAACAGAGTTACGCCATTCTTTATATTGTTTTGTAACAGCGTCTCTAACTTCTTGAGGAGTGTCCTTACGGAACATACTCTCATTGTTAAATTCAGCACCCCATGATAGATTGGCATCAGGATACACTTGGAATATGGCAAAGTCTAAAGCTTTAGCTCCATCAGGAATGGGTTGTCCATCCACTCCTACAGGTTGAATGTTTCCATCAGCATCCTCCTGAACCATGACAAGAGCAATGATTTCATCCTTCTTGATGTCTTCATCAATTAGTCCAGCTTCGTCTGTTCTTAATAAGTCTGTAAGACCAGGTAGAATTTGATCCTCATTCTTAGATGTAACATATACACCACGAATGTTTTTTCTGTTATCAAACCTGTTAAGGTTAAATCCAAAGGTGTTAGCTCGTATCTGATGAGGCTTACCTCTCATTACACCCACAGTTGCACGCCAAAGAATTGAATCAGATTTCTTAGCTGCAGCTTCATATTCTTTACCAAACTGTACTGTTTGAATTCCTGTATCAGCTGTACCAAGAGCTTCTTTTAACAGCTGATCGTTCTTCATTATCTTATCTTCCTCAGCCTTTCTCTTTATATAGGCATTAGCTATAGATTGGAATCTGTCAAGGAGTTGCTTCTTAGCATTATATTCATTTCCTAGTTCAGTAAGTTGGTTATATAGATCACGAACTTTTTCTTCAGCATTATTTAACTGACCTTCATTCACAGAAATTTCCTCCTGAAGATCTTTCATGAGGGCATAGTCTGCAAGGTATTCTTTTAAATTTTTAACTTCTGAGAATATAGGATTGTCTTTGATTCTTTCAAAGCTATCTTTAATGTATTGAGGATAGTCCTTATCAAACTTCTCCATAGAAGACTGCAAAAGAGAAACAAAGTCTTTTAGTGCAGCATCTATAGTTTTGATAAGCTTAGATAAAGTGTTGATGTTATCTCCTGTATCTTTAATCAACTCTTCCATCCATCTAACTTGTTCTTTAAGTTCTTGTAGAAACTCTCCTGAGTTTTCAGGAAGTTCATCAAGATTTTGACTAAAGTCTTGAAAGTAGGAAAGGTTGAGTTCTAGTTCAGATTTCTCAGCAGTGAGTTTAGCAATCTCGTTTTCTGCATCTTCCTTCATACGAGAAAGCTTAGTTATAGCTTTACTAGTCGTAGATAACACTTTGCTAAACTTAACTTTCTGACGACTAAGTTCAGGATATTTTGCTTCTAAAGCTTTTTCTCTTTTGGTTCTAGGTTCTGCTACTCTTACATCCTGAGTTACTTTATTTAGATCTTCCTGTATGGACTGAAGTTCTTTTTGTCTTGCTTCAAGCTTTTTATTAACTTGATCAAGACGCTCTCTAGTTTCGCCCTCAAGCTGTGTTATGATTTCAAGACGTGCATCCCTATTCTTAGCAAGAGTTTCTTTTTCTTTAGCAATCTCCTCATCAGAGGTAAACTCTTCTCTAGCAACTCTTTGTTCCTCACTCTCTATCTTACCTAAACTTTTAATACGAGGTTGTGCATATCTTGACAAACTTTCATAAGCACCACGAATCTCTTTCTCATCTGGAGTGTACTTATACTTTTTTTCTGTTTTTTCTATGTATGTTTTTCTAAACTGTTCATACGTAGTACCATACTCCGAAGAAATAGGTTGAGCTACAAACTGTTCTCTGTTTAACTTCTTTCTTCTAATCTTACCTTTGTCATCTTTATATACAAAGAAGAGTTTACCATCTTTGTATTCAAGTCTTCCTGGTTTTTTACCACCAAACTTCTCTCCAAAGTTGTATTCAAAAGTTTCGTTTCTATGTTTGTAGAAATAGTTAGCTGCTTTATTAGCACGAAGATCTGATACTTTGGTAAGTTTATAGTCCTCAAGGACTTCCTTAGATACGTTTCTTTCTTGTCCTTTGTTGTCTCTAATTCTAATAGTACCATCTTCATTCTCACCTAACACTGTAAGTTCAGACACTTCTACAGGTACTTCCAGTCCATCTTTATCATAATCAACACCTTTACCAACAAAGTATTCTGTACCCACTTCTATTTCTTTCTCACCAACTTTGGTTTTCACCTTAATGATTTCTTTCTCTTCAGGAATATCAACTTCTTCAAGTGGCTTTTTTGCAACCTCTTGAAACTTCCTTGGAGAACTTTTTACAGTGGAATAGTCATTTAAGAAAGATTGTCTAAGAACAATCATTCTTGTAAGATCAAGAATGTCTTGAAGTTTACCTTCTGGTTCAAGAGAATCTTTTTCTACAATCGCAAGAGATTCAGTATCAATAGCTTCTTTAACAGCTTTGTTTGAAAGTGTTTCTTTTATGTTTCCTTTCATGAAACCTTCTGACTCAGAAACAGCTTTTAATATATCAACCGTATTCACTCCATCTCTCTGTAGTTTGCTAGAAAGACTAAGAAGACGTTGGTCATAGTCTTTTACCTTTGCACTGATATATGCAAGTCTGTCTATAACATCAGGAGTGTACAAAGGCTTACCTTCATCATCTGTAATAGTTGAGTATTTGTCTTCTATCATTGAGTAGGTGTCGTTCACCTCTTTTGTTGTTTTCTCAATGTCAGAAAGTCTCTCTAAAAATCTTTCTTTGGTTTCCCCAGGAAGAGCTATACCAGCATCTTGCAGTTCCTGAAAACCAGTGTCGGTCATTGCCTGTTCCTTATAATAACCAATCTCTTGGAATATAGAATCCACCTTACCATACTTAACACGAGGTATGATGTATGATAAAGTGTAGTCTTTTTCATAGTCCTTTTCAGAAAGAGTGTCATTATCTTCAATAGCTTCTTGACGGAGTTTCTGTGACTGGATAGCTATACCAGTGTATTTTACACCATCCTCAAGAACGCCTTTGAGATTTGTTTTATTAAGTGCATTTGTTGCAAGAGCAGTATTTCTTCCGTATATTCCTGCTCCTCCAGTAAATCCTCTTTCACGAACATTACCTCTAATCTTCTGAATAGCTCCAGAGAATCCACCAATCAAAATGCTTTCTAATCCTTCTTTATCTGAAAGAGCTCTTCTAGCTCCTTCTGTAAATATGTTACCAAGTACGCCTCCTACACCATCTATAAAGGATTTGGTTTCTTCAGGATCCTTATAAGCTCTGTTGAAATAATCTTCAGAACCAGTTTGGATGGCATACTGAGCACCTTCTTCAAATGCTTCTCCTACAGAGAATGCAAGTCTTCCAGGACCTAAAAGATACTTATCTATTGCTTTTCCTGGACCACCTAGTTTGCTGAATAAAGGAGATAGGATGTTTCCTCTAGAAGGAACACCTGATACAAACTTATCTGTGGGTAACCCTGCTTCCTTTTCAATGGAATTAATCATTCTCTTCTCAAGAGTTTTAGATGATCCTAATATCTTGGGAAGTTGAAAATAGTTACTCACTGTAAGTAAAACAGCGTTTGCTCCAAATGTAGTGTTTCCTACAGCATCAGCATAAGAGTTGATTTCTTCTAAATCATCACCCTTTGGAGCAAATCCATATAAATTCTTGTAGTCCTGTATGGCTTTATCTCTAAATTGGTTTGCAGCTTGATAAGCTTCTACAGTGGCTTCACCAACCATACCCATAGAAGATATAATAGCTCTTTCACTATTACTTAGAGCTACACCAGCAGCACCTTTAGTACCCTGCCACAGAGAGTTTAATGTTTTATTGATAGTACCAAACTGCTGCAGCTTTGGTGTGTTAGCCATTGCTGTTTCTACAGCCTCAACAGTTTTAAGTCCCTGACCTGCACGTACAAGCCTATTTGTAAGACCAATACCTTTTAATAAAGATCCCCATCCAACACCACCTGCTATAGCACCAAAAGAATATCCAAGGTTTTTTAACACCTTGTCACCAAGGAAGTTAGCAGACATTATGTTTTTAGGAGAATACCATTCAGCGTCTTTCTCAGCCTGAGTGTAATAGTTTGGAAGAGCATCCTCCAAATATTTATTCAAGTCATCTAACTTTCTGTTAAAATCGTTATCATAAAAGGAAGAGAACTTACCTGTGGAAGTCATTGCTCCTATACCATTGATGATACCAACAGTGCCTTCTAGAAAGCTAGTAGCAAATGTACCAGCCATTTTAGCAGCACCATTTGCTAGTTGGTCTACAGCAGATTGTCTTCTTGCATATAGTTCCTCATTATCAATACCATAGAATATCTTATCATACCTACCAAAGGGGACTTCAGAGGCACGTTGAAACGAAAAAGGTTCCTCCTTAAGAGAAACTTTTTGTAGATCGTTTCTAAACAAATCAACATGTCTTTGATTATAAGGTACTTTATCTGGCATGTACTATCTGTTTGAGATTATTTTTTTCAATTTATTATCATCAAGGATGTTAGGAAAAGATAACGCTTCTCCTAAAGAAAGAGGCACTCCTATATCTAAAACTATAGGTTCGTTAGAATTAGTTGGTACATAGTAAATCTTAGGGTAGTAGATATCTGCACCACTTGCATCCTTTACAAAATCACCACCTTGAATTCTACTTCTAAAATCAGGAGTGAGATTTTTAAAAGCAGTGCTTCCAAAATATGCAGTGGGAATAGATCCAAGTCCTTTTTTATTTGAACTTTTATCTGGAGAATCATTTACAATACCTCTTGCAAACGCAAACACTGGATTAACATCATCTGGATTCTTATTAAGAAGAATTTGATATTGTTCCAAACTCATCATTAATGGATCTGTTGTTCTACCATCCTTACCAGTAACTCTTAGACTAATTTGATTGTCTGATCCAAAACCTGTAATTGAAGGAACAGTAGTTACAACAATCTGAGACTTAGGATCATCAAATACAGCTTTTATTTGTGCATACTCAGGCCGATCAATAAACATTGCTGCAAGGTTGCTATCAAAAATAGGACGAGATTTTTCTGTGAGAGTAACAGTCTCATTCTTTGGAAAGTATGCAGAGAATATAGTTTTATATACATCGTTTTGAGCATCTTTATATTTGCTGTAAGCAGATCCCTGATATGCAGAAAGTACGTTTTGAAAAGGTGATTTTTCTCCTGCACCTTTACCAGTTATTAAATCATAGGCTGCTGTAATTGGAGAACCAAACAAAAACCTCTTTCCCCAACTAGGTGTTTTAGCAAATTCACTTTCTCCATAACCAAGAAGTAGGTTTGCCATTCCTTTTCCAAACTTATTTTCTAACCTTTGAATAGCTCCAAGTCTTTCTTCATCTTCAGCTTTTGTACTAAATATTTCCCTTCTGTGAGAAACATATCTAGCCAAGTCTAGTTGATCAGCAGGTGAAAGAACTACTTGTCTACCACCCACTTCTACAGTTACAGGTTTTGTAGACTTCATTATATCAGCAACATCTACAACATCTTTACCACCTTGTTGTTTTGCTTTCTCATCAGCACTTTTAATTAAGCTATTAAATCCAGAAACAAAGTTATTTAAGCCATCTATATTCTCCACCTCAGAAGCTAATTCACTGGGAGGAGTTACAACCCCACTTTTAATTTTAGAAAGGGTATTGGTTCCCCATGTTAATAACACTTCTTCTTCAGACTGATTTCTTGCTTTAGCTTGTGTTTTAAGCCAGTTAGCAATTTTATCATCACTCCACCCCATTTGCCTCATGTCCCATTTAGCAAGGTCTAAAAGCTTTTGATTTCTCTCAGCCACCTTTGAGGAATATTGCTCATTTATAAGCTGAGGAAAATCAACTTTTTCTCCATCAATAGGACCAGGTGCTGACCTAGGAAACAGTTCTAACATTTTCAATCTGTTCTCTTCTTCAGCAGCTGAAGCTTTTCTTTTATCAATATCAAGCTGTTCTTTCTTATACCACTTATCAAAAGCAAATTTGTTTTCTTCCATTATAGCTTTCCATAATGGATTCTCTGAATATTTCACATGACTTATCTTTTCAGAAAAGTCCCTACTTAGACTTGTAAGAAAGTTGTTTGTATATATCTTTCCTTTCAATTGGTCTAGATAATCCTCATCCGCAGATAGAATATTACTTGAGGCTGTTGCAAAGTCTGATTCAGAACTTAAGACGTTCTCATCAATCTTTTTGATTGTGCCTGATATATTGGTAATTTGCTGTTTTATAAGTTCTGCTTCAGCAGGTTTTGCTGAAACAAGCTTTTTCTTCAAAGCACTTATTTCTGTTTCTAGGTCCGCTCTTTTACTTTGAGCTGTAGCAACATATTGTTTATTTGATCCATCAAGAATAGAAACTAAATCTTCAGGAGAAGCATTTCTATACTTATACATTCCACTTATTGCAAGTTGTTGATAATCAGACTGATCCAGACCATTTACAAAAGCGTCATATATTTTATTAACGTCTTTTCCTTTTGATACAGTTTCAATCATCACTTTGTTTACAGAACCGTCTGGATTAAACAGGTTTTGAACTATTGATTCATCAACACCAACATCTTTAGCAATCGTTCTAAGTTTTGTATAAACATCTTTAAAAGGAAGATAGTATCCAGAAAAGACAACAGGTTTTCCATCTTCTGTCTTTAGACCAGATTCTATATACTTATTCCTTTGTTTTAAATAGAAAAGTTCATTCTCAGGAGCAAGTTTTCCAGATCTCCTGTCAGCATCCATCTGCTCAAGATTCTTTTGATCATTAGCTGTAGATTTTACAGCAGCATTTATAAAGGGATCTTTAGACACTTGTCCTATCATTCCTCCCACAGAGTTGACTAGTTGGAAGTTTGAAAAATCACCAGCAGCTACAGTCCTAAGATTGTTTCCTAGCTCATTAAGCTTAGATTGCAAATATGCTTTATCCTGAGGACGAAGGACATTCAGTCCTGCAACTTGATCAATTTGAGACTGCAGTTTTTGAATACCATCGTCATAACGCTTCTGTTTTTCCATACCCACAGCAACCATAGCTTCCACAGGAAGCTGCTGGATGTAGGGGTTAAATTGCGGTATGAGGTCTGTAAATGAAGCCATGACACATTAAGTTAGCAAATGTAATATGAATAATTATAATTTCCAAGAGGTATAACGAATTTTGGTAATTCGCTATAACTGAATTAGTTATATGTTTTTTAGAGCTTTGACAATTGAGCCATTTAAGCTCTTTTTATTTACCTTTCCTCCGTTCCTAACAGCTGTAGATGAAGCTTGTACGTTAGGTTGCCACAATGGATTCATGTTTATAGCCCTGAAGTTAGGATCGTAACGGTAGTTATAAAGGTTCTCGTAAACTTGTAAAGTCCTGTTTTCCAATTGGTTCTGAGCATATTTAGAAGCAATTGAATTAAGAGCAGCCTGGGTTGTAGCCTTGGTCTTAGACTTAGCTTCCTCCTGTCTAACATATTGTTGGTCAAGAATAGCTAGATTCTGGAGCTTAGCCTGGTTTAGGATGTCTCTGTTTTCCTTATAAATCTGGTTCTTCATAGCCTGGTTCATACGGAACTGCTCACCTAAAACCTTTTGGTTAGCTAGGTACTTTTGAGAATTTAATTGACTCTGAAGGGCAGGATTGTAACCAAACATCCTCTGCTGTGATCTGAAGGATGCTTCATTCTCATTGAGAATGTCCTGTAGAGATATGTCATAAGGGACAGATAGTTGAGGCTGGAACAGTTGAGCTTTTACAGGCTCTAACTGATTGGTAGCCATTGCAAACATTTCCCCATAGAGCTGTGAAGGATCTAAATCTTCTTTATCACTAGGTCTTACAAAAGGAAGTGCTTGATTTAGTATGTCTATAAGAACAGAGCGTTTATATGGAGTAACTTCCACTTCTTCTACAGCAGTGGGTTTCTTTTTACCTGTTATAGTAATTCCTGGTAAGTCTTTGTATTCATATAAACCTTTAGCACTCACTGTCTGTTGACCAAGTTTTTTGTCAATCTTTAGACGAGAACCTACTCCTTGTTCTTCTGCTTTAGCATTAAATGCTTTTTGGAAACCTTCAATATCTGATGGATCAGTTGGATCAAAACCTTCCCAATTATACCAAGGGTTGTTAGCTTTCATTTGTGCCACTCTTTCATCAGTGACACCTCCATAGTATCTACCAGTTTTGGTTTGTTTAGGAACATCACTCATTGCCTCAAGTTTACCCAGGGTTTTTGTTTTCTTGCCATCTTGTGCCTTGAGGATTGTTTTACCAAGTTTAGCCATGATGTTACCCTTGTCCGTAGTCTTTAAGCCATATTCCTCAATGGTGTCATTCATAGCTGTCTGTAAAGCAGCAGCATTCATTTTCTTTCCTGCGTAGTCTTTAAGCTTCATATTTGCTCCCATAACCTTTGCTTGTAAAGAGTTGAATTTCAACCTGTCAAATCGTGTTTGCACCTCCATTTCATCAATAGCTGTTATAGACTTGTCTACCAATTTGTTTTGTTTTTCCTCTTGTTCTGAAATATCTGCAACATATCTTTTAAAGTTTTGATCATCAGCATCAGGATCACCTAACACACCCTTAGGTATTTTAAGATTACCAAATACCAAGAAACTTGTATCGCCTGTAGAACCATCACGCAGCTTCATAGCTGGCTCACCTCTTTCCACCTCTACAGGATTGTCACCATAGGTGATACCAATGCCTGTATTGCCCTTTCCATCACTCTCATCGTGTGACTGTCCTCTGAACATAACGGTTTCACCACCCTCTGGTAGGTATGGGTTGTAAGACATAGGTTCAGCTTTACCACCCCAATGTATTTGCAACTCTCCACCCATAGCAAAGTCAGGTCTTTCTGTAGACATAGCTTCTTCACTAGGAGCTGTGTATTCTTTTAGATGACCGCCAGCTCTGAGCATGTCAGCATCTGCTGGAGGCCTTAGAAGATCTTTCACCTTATGTTCTCCAAAAGATGCTATCACCTGTGGCTGCCATGTATGACTTACCCACTCGTATGGGGAAGTGGTCATACCACCATCCTTCATAAATGAAGTGTATTGGGCTTGTGCTCCAGGGATGCCTTGTTGCAAGGACATTAAATCAACATTCTTTTGTGTAGCTTCTTTTGCTGCTTTTATCTTTTGAGGTTTCCTATCAACAAGAGTACCAATTAGTTGTCCTCCCACCTTTCCAATCATTCCTCCTACAGGACCAGCAATAGCTGTACCTGCTACTTGACCAATTGATCCTCCAATCTGACCACCAGCATTTCTACCAGTGATACCAGTCATAAGTTGACTAACAGCATCACCACCACCCGCACCAGCAAAGTCTGCAAGAAATCCATCTTGAGCCTTGTGCATTTTACCACCATGGTAAAACTGCTTATATCTTTCACTTTCATTTAAAGGTTCATATCCCAAATCATCGTATAGTGTATTAGGAGCAAACGTATTCATGATTTCTCCTCCACCTACAGATGCACCATTCCTTGCTAGAACATTTGTACCTACGCCATATATTGGGAAGAATTCTTCTCCTGTATTTACAACTTGTTCAGGGCGAAGATATTTACGTTCTGTTTCTTCAGGGCGTGTTCTAGAAGCTTGTAAAGCTACATCACTAACACCTTTTGCTTGTCTAGCTTTCTCAAGAGCTTTCTTCTCAGCTTTAGCTGCTTGTATTCCTTGAATAAGTTGACCAGCTATTGGAGAATATTTTCCAATTTGTTTTGCTAAATCACTTCCTGGTATTTCTGATATGTCTGGTGTAACTTGCTCATCATAAAACTGTGTAGAGATATCAGTATCAGCTGGTGTTATCTGTGCAGGATTAGGCATAGACAAAAGTCCACTTGTAGGTCCAGCCTGAAGTTTTGTAATCTTTTTTCCTTTTTTAGCACCTCCCATAGCAGAAGCTATTTGTCCTATCTGTCCAATAGAAGCAGCAATATCACCAAGACCACCTCCACCGCTATTATTTGCCTGTTTTTGAGCAGCTTCAAGTTCAGCTTTTCTATAAGCATCTTCCTTACGTTTTTCCTCTGTTGAACCTGTTATAGCATAATCAACCGTATCACGTATATCTTGAAACGCAATTGGTCTATAACCAGCATCTTTCTCACCACCAATGTATGAACCTATTTGTGCTTTGTTAATATATCCACCATATTCTTTTTGTTCAGGTTTATATCCTCTGTTAACAAGCTCTTTATAACCAGCTAAACCACCTGGTTGACTTTTCTGATATTCTAATATATCTTTAGGGCTGAGTTCTTTCTTACCTACAAATGCAGGTTTGTAATATAAATAATACGGATCAAATCTTGTTGCCACTGATTGATAGTCAGGTTTTAAAACACCCTGTTCATCTGTGTATTTATCATAACCAGGATTTCTAAGAAGAGCATTCATTCTAGAAGCATCTCTATTCATGGCCACCCAGTCAGCAATTTCTACACCTTCTGGAAGAGATTTTTCAAATGCCTTTCTCTCATCTTTATCATAAGCTTTTATATCACTTATTTCTTCATAAGCATTTTTATATTTTGAGGGTTTGTCACTTCCTCCTCCACCAGATCTTCCACTACCTCTATTATCAGCACTAGAAGACATTCTACATTTCTCCCAGAAATTCAAATTTGCATTAGCTGCTCTAAGAACTCGTCCATCTTGAGCCTCTGAAAGACTGGTGTAATCTGTTAGTGCCATAGGTTGCTTATTTATCATAGCAGCACCCATAGCAGCTTTTTTTAATTCCTTACCATGTTTAGCCACAAAAGATTCCTCTGTAGGAAACTTCTTGTAGAATTCCTTTTCAGACTTAACACCAGCGATTTTAAGGATTTGTTTTTTCATGTTACTTATATTTATCTAACCAGCCGCCCTTGGTTGGTTTGTTATAGTTTGTAAAGTTAAGCGATTGATCTAACTTCTCAATGGGATATTCATCAGCCTTGTTCACACCACCATTCCTCTGTTTCTTCTTGCTCTCTATATATTCTTTACCATATTTAGGAACAGCAAACCTTTCATAATCTTCTGGTTTGATGTATGTTATGTCTCCCTTCTGATTAGCAAATCCTATTAGAGCACTTCGTAATCCACTTCCTGCACCAGGAGAATAAACAGGACTTCCCTCATATACATTCTGTTTTCTTTCTATAGGTTTTGGTTGTTCTGTTTTCTTAACAGGTTCTTGTTTTTTAGGTTGTGGTTTTCTATATTCTACACGTTGTTTTGGTTTATTATAAACAGGAGAGTAATAACTTCTGCGTTGGTTATCATTTACAAGAACATCTCTTGTATAATCTGTTTTTCTTATCCCATTTTTATCGATAACTGCTAAATTCCGTAATGATGATTTTGTAAGTGGCATTCTATATTTATCAGATAATTTATCTATTTCTTCAGCAGTATATTTCATGTCAGGAACTGTTCTTATAAATTTTTCCCAAGCTTTATCTATATTATAAGCACTTAAACTATCATTATAAGCTCTGAGTCTTGGATCTCTTGGATTGTCTACATATAAAGTAGGAAGTTGACTTTCTTTTGCTGCAGGTTTTTTATATAAATACTTATTTCCTTTTTCTGAATAATAACCTATTCTAGGATCCTTAGGATCAGATAGGTATATTGGTGGGTACTTTTTATCATAATCGCCACCATTTTGAGCAACAGGATATTCTGTAACTGTCTCACCATCAAACTCATAATCTTCTCCAGGATACATCATCTGTACATCTCCTGTATCTGATATTCCAAGGAGAGGCTGATCTACATCCTTCATAGTGATTATGTTAGATGGGATGATGACAGGACCTCCTACATTCTCAGGGTTCCAATATCCCATAGGATCTATAGGTATTTCACTTCCATCTTGGCTGATGGTTTTAGGTTTGAAGTCTAGTCCTTGCTGATAGTATTTCATCTCCATACCATTCTGAGCACTAGCCTTTGTCTTCTTAGCATATGGACCATTAGCAGGAGCAGCACCAGCTGTACGTGCGTATGTGAATCCTACAGCACCAGGAATACTTCCTCCCATTGCTAATTGCATAGTGATGGGTTTAACACTATCTCCTAATTGAGCCATAGGAACAGTTTGGTTAGCCCCAGCCATAGCAGGCATTAGATTGCCACCAT
>Ga0129333_10001709_pt1 | contig 20120 bp, 13 predicted proteins | sample CPB6_08_DNA_FD_94474 | JGI IMG/M metagenome (GOLD analysis project Ga0129333, IMG submission 94474) | Freshwater to marine salinity gradient microbial communities from Chesapeake Bay, USA - CPBay_Sum_0.6_0.8_DNA | ecosystem: Environmental > Aquatic > Marine > Coastal | place: USA: Chesapeake... | reverse complement strand
CAACCACAACCAAAATAGGAACACAAAGCGTGGTTTCCACGACCCGCGACCGCGAGGCCGCGCCCCCTTTGGTGGGGGGCTTGCCTCGCCTCGCGTCGGGAGACGAGACCGACGACGTGACCGAACGAAACCGCGCCTTCATTCGGGCGCACAGGAGGGCCAGTGGTTCACCGTGACGAACAGGACGAGATCAACGAACGGATGCGGATCGTGGCATGGGACATGTACGTCGCATCCATAGCCGCGATGAGCCTCCATCCAGGAACGACCCGCGATGCGGCGAAGCCCCGCACGATGGAGGAATGCGCGAGGATTGCGGACGAACTGCTGACGCATCGCGACCGGAGGTTCGGACGATGAGATACCTGAGCACATTCAGCGGCATCGAGGCCGCGTCCGTGGCATGGGAGCCGCTCGGATGGACTCCCGTCGGATTCAGCGAGATCGACCCGTTCGCGAGCAGCGTTCTCGCGCATCGGTTCCCAGGAGTGACCAACTATGGCGACATCACGAAGAACGAACGGTGGGAACTCAAACCCGGAGCAGTTGACCTTCTGGTCGGAGGATCCCCCTGCCAGGCCTTCAGCGTCGCAGGACTCCGCCGAGGACTCGACGATCCCCGAGGCCAACTCACCCTTGTCTACCTCCAGTTGGCTGCGCGCCTGCGGCCTCGGTGGATCGTCTGGGAGAACGTTCCCGGTGTCCTGTCTGCGGATGGCGGACGGGCGTTTGGAGCCTTCCTCGGGGGGCTGGAGGAACTCGGGTACGGGTGGGCCTACCGAATCCTCGACGCTCGCTACTTCGGAGTACCCCAGCGGAGGCGGCGTGTCTTCCTCGTTGCGCGAAGTTCTGGTGACTGGGAGAGTGCCGCAAAGGTTTTACTTGAGCCAGAGGGCCTGCGCGGGAATCCTGCGGAGGGCGCATTGTCGCGGCAAGGTTCTCCCCGAGGCGCTTCGGATCGCGCTCGAGAGGGTGGCCAATGGTGGGACGGAGGCGATGTAGCGTCGACCATCACCCGCAAGGGGTGCGATCAGAGGATGCCCGACAAGGACAACTTCCTCGCCGTCCTCGACCCGGTCGGAACGCTCGACTGCTCATGCGGCGGCGACAAACTCCAGGTGCAGCACGCTGTGTTCGGTCATCTCATACCAATCGTCGATGAGACTCCATTGCTCCATCAAAGCGTGATCGGATCGCTTTGCGCAAGCGATGCTCGTCAAGTGCAGAATCAGATGGTCAATCAAGACAAGTTCATCGTCTGCGAAAGAGGACGATCGCTAGATACCGTCGCTATCCAGGGCAACCTCATCGGCCGCGACGCCGGCGGACCTCAGGGGGTGGGATGTTCGACTGAGGACACGATGTACACGCTGACCCGTGGCGACGTCCACGGAGTGGCGATCCCGATCGACGGGAGGAACGCGCTGCGCAACCCCGACAAGTTGGACTCGGTGAACCGACAGGGATTCGGCGTCGGTGAGCCCGGCGATCCCGCCCACACCGTCACGACGGCGTGCGTCCATGCGGTCGCGATCCCGATCCAGGATGGTCGCGGCATGGAGAAGCGACAGAACGGCTTCGGCGTCGGAGCGGATGCCGATCCCGCCTACACGCTCGACACTACGGGCGCGCAGTCTGTCTGCATCGGCCTCAACAGCGAGATGAACGCGGTCAACGACGGCATCGGAACTCTACGGCGCGGCGGACAGGGTGGCATCCAAGAGGTCGTCGCCTTCTCGAGCAACATGTCCGCGCCGGATGTGCGGGAGGACGGCTGCTCTCCATGCCTCAAACTCGGTGGGCATGGCGGGTCGAACCCGCCGGCGATCGCGTTCAAGCCAGGACAGTCCTCAGCCGCTCGGAGCGATGGGGTTTCGTTCGACTGTGCTCCGACGCTCGAGGGAGGCGGAGGAGGAAACAACAAGCCGGCAGTCTGCCCATCTGCGATGGTGGTGCGCCGACTCCTGCCCGTCGAGTGCGAGCGGCTCCAGGGATTTCCCGATGGCTGGACGGCCGTACCCCACAAGGGCAAGCCGGCCGCCGACGGCCCCCGGTACAAGGCGCTCGGAAATAGCATGGCCGTGCCGTGCATGAGGTGGATCGGTGAGCGCATCAAGGCGCTCGAGGAGGGTCGGCTGTGAACGCGATCAGGATCCGATGGCCGGACGCCGCCCTCTCCCCCAACGGGCGGGTCCACTACATGGTCAAGCACCGGGCGGTCAGGAAGTACCGCGAACTGGCCCGATATCTCGGGCTTGGTCAGAAACGGCTCCAGAATCCCGTCTGCGCCCTGCTTCCCCTGACGGCGGTCAAGAGGCGTCGAGACCTCGACAACGTCCTGGCGGCGCTGAAACCCGCCTTTGACGGGGTCACAGACGCAGGATGGTGGTCGGATGACTCCGCGATCACCGAACACCACGTCCTCCCTGAGATCCACCATCCGTTATGGGGCGAAAATGGAATCCTGCTGATGGCCTGCGAGAGGGAGGAACTCCCTACGATGACCCAGGCAGTCTTGAGGCTACGGGACGGCGCCTCGGCTGGTGCGCCGAACGAATCGCTCGGTGCGTTGCTGGCTGCGACCTCATCCTCTCTTCGCAGCCGGACCATGTGACAAGGCCCGCTTCACGGCGGGCCTTGTCTTATCCCCTGAGCATTTCGTCGTTGCTGCGGGATGCTCCCCGGAAACGCGAACGCCACCCGATCGGAGGAGGTGGCGTCCGCGCATGGGGGAAAAGATGACCTCAGTCTACACCGAGTCCGATGTCTGTCAACTCGTTTTTCTTGGCAACCGCCGCCTTCAGCACTTTCCTGCGGACCTCCATGATCGCGTCCCTCTGCTCGGGGGTCGCCGTCTTGAGTTGCTTGCGGAGTTTGGTGAGTTCCTTCTCGTAGAGTTTCATCCAGTCGGCGTTGGCTACCTCGCCCTCGGAGATCTCTCTGGCGACGCGCTGGCGTTCCGCTAGCGGATTCGCCTCGTCCATCGCGAAATCGAGGCGTCGGCGTGCCGGCGCGATCTCCTCGAGCAGCCCGTAGAAGTTCTGCGACAGGGCGCGGGTGTCGTTCCTCGCGTCGCCAACGAACGACCGCATCACCGGAAGGTCGTTGGCCGTGACCTCCTCGTTCGACAGGGCCGCCTTGTAGACGCGGTCGAGCAGGCGGCCCGTGCCGCTGAAGTAGTAGCCGAGCAGGTACTGGATGTGGTTGGGGCTGGCATCGATCATCCCGGCCTCAAACTCATCGCCACCCGTCATGGAGTTGACCGTCTCGGCGAACCGCTTGTACCCCTCGGGAGTGCCGTCGAATGCGTTCTGCGACCTCGGTCCCGGGAATCGGTCGAACACCGTCGGAGCGATCGGCCGTCCGGCGAAGTCCTCGTTTCCGAGAAGTTCGATCGCCGGGCGCGCCATCGTCGGCACGGCGGCAGCGACGAGCGCGGTTCCTCCGGACTTGATGCCGCTGCCTCCCATCGGGTTGAAGGCGTTGAGCGCATCGACCAGCGTGCCGTTCAGCACGTCGGACGACGTCTTTCGGCCATAGACCGCATCGGCCATGCGCGCTCCCATGCTGAAGAACACGTTGTAGCCGTAGGGAAGGGGAACCTTCACGTACTTCCCAGTGCCGCGCGGGTCGAAGAAGTACATGTTCGACGTGCGCTCGTACTCTGGGATGTTGTCGACGTTCGCCTGGTTGGTTTCCTCGTCGTCGCCGCCCATGAACCGGGCGAGAGCGGCGTTGGCGAATCCGAGGCCGATCAGGGCCGGGACGGTTCCCGGCGCGGACTGGATCGAACGGAGCAGGTTCACGTTGCCCTGGAGTCCTGCGTTGAGGAACATGTACCAGGTGTTGAGCACGGGCTTCGCCTGACCGCCCTTGGCGAAGTCGATCGTCAGGTCGCGTGCAGCGAGCGCCGCCTCCGCCTCGCTCGCCCCGGTCGCGATGCGCTGCTCGTACTGGGCGACGCGAGTCGCCTTCTCGGCAGCCTCGAAGAACGCGGGATACCAGCCGAACAGAGTCCTCGCCAGCGTTCGGTCGTTCGGGTCGCGGCGTGCGACGCGCTCCGCGATCGCATCGAAGTCGGCGCGCTTCACCTCGAGATCGTTCGGCCGCCAGTACAACTGGTCGCCGCCCGACCGCACGAAGTCGCCATACGCTCCCGTCGGAGCGCCGCCGTTCCACGAGTCGACGAACACGTTGCGGAACGCACCCGACCAACGACGCATCATGCCGAGCGTGTCGGCCGCTCCTCGAGCGGCGTAGTTGTTGATCGCGCCCGTCAGCACGTCGCGGAACATGTTCGCGATCGGGAACGCGGGGTTGCCCAGGCCCGTGGTCATAAACCGCCATGCGTTGTTCACGTGCCGCAGACCGCGCTCGAACGAACGCAACTCCAGGCTCGGCGAGGTCATCGCGTCCGCCAGCCGGCGGTTGTTGATCCGGATGACGATCAGGTCGCCCGGCTCGTAGTTGTGACCGTTGATCGTGAGGGCGCGATCCGTGTACAGACCGAAGTGCCGCTGGTCGGTCATCCACGCCGGGTCATGGATGACACGGACCTCTTCGCCCGTCCGGACGCGACCACCGCCGGGCGCGACCGCGTAGGTCGGAACGATCGCGCGCCGCGTCGGGCGCACGACCTCCGCCATGTTCGGATCGTTGACGGCCTGCACCAGGTGGAGGAACGACTGACCGATCCTGTTGCGCTCGATCCTGCGGAACGTGTCCTCGTGGACGTAGCCGACCTGGGAGGTGACCGCCTCCGCCTCGCTGCGCCGACCCATCGAGGCGGGAAGACCGCGCCCGGTGGTCGAGAGTCCACGACCGCCGGCTTCACCGAAGTCCAAGAAGTCCTCGTCGTTCGGCTGCACGGGCGCGCCGCGAAGCGGCACGTAGTTCTGGTAGCGGGCCGTCAGGTTGTCGTAGGTCTGGCGGTTGATAAGGCCGTTCGCGAGGCGCTCGTTGAGGGCATCGCGCAGCATCTGCCGCCACTCCTCCGCGTACCCGTTCAGCATCCCGAACCGGCCGCTGTTCACGGCGGCCTGGATGATGTTGCGGGCGTCGCCCGTGAACATTCCAGAACCGCCGTCGGGGAACGCCGGGTTGATGCTCGCGACGTAGATGTTGCGCTCCTCGGCGTGCTGCGCCGTGAGGAACTCGTCCATCTCGGCGAGCGTCACGCCGTCGAGGTGCATACGCCGTAGCAGGTCGGCGTAGTCGCGCTCCGCCTCCTGCTGCATCGCGCCCAGCCGTCCGCTCAGGAGCCGGGCTCCGATGTACGGATTGAGGATCGGCGGGATGTTGATGCCCCGCGCCTCCGCCTCGCGCTGGTAGCGGAGCAGTTCATCGAACTTGTCGATGTAGCGGAGCATCGCCTCGTCGCGGACTCCCGGGAGCCCGCGACGGATGGAGAACATCGCGTCTACCGAGCCATCGCCTGTGCGATTCGCTTGGCTAGTTCGTCCATTTGCCTGTCCGTCAGAGCGAGCAACCATCTGTCGTGCTCCCGCTCCATCTCCTGATCGCTTCCCTCGACCTCTGCCTCCTCCGCCGCCTGGACCTCCTCGGGGGGCTCTGGCTCCTGCAATTGCGGCTCGGATTCTTGCATCGTCGACTCCTCTCTTGAGCAGTTCCTTGGTCATTGCGCCGGAATAGTCCTGGCTAGTGACCTTCAGTTTAGCGCCCATTGCGCGGTACAGTTCCTGTTCCGGATACCAGATCAGAGCCTGGAACGCCGCATTCGTCACGTCCAGCCCGGTAATCTCGTTCGTCATGGCTACAGCCTGTCGGACGATGTTGCGGAGGTTCCTCCGCTCTCCACCGCTCTTGGGCGAGTCGCGCGGCTTGTCGATCGAACCGACGATCGTCTTCGCAGCACGGACCATCTCGGTCTGCTGACGGGTCTTGGCATCGTACTTCTTGCGGTTGACCTGGTAGTCCTTCTCATGGGCCTTCACGACAGCACGGGCGAACGCGCGGATCGAAGATGCGGACGCATTGGGAGCAAGAGCCTTGCGAACAAGGTCGGCGTCGATGTCCTCTGCGTAGATTCCTCGCGGCCTCGATGGGCGCTTGACCCGCGCGCCGGCAAGAAAGCGGGCAACCTGTTTCTCATAGGTCTCCTTCTTGAACTTGCTGAGGATTCCCGCGAGACGGAGCACCGTCCGCATGAGCCACATGTCCATCGTCACAGGATCAAAGTTGCCCGTCAGGTTGGACAGAAACCCGAATCCGATCTTCGGTCCGAACACCGAAGAACCGAGAAGAACTTCGTCGATAAGTTCTCCGCCTGGTTTGTAGCCGATCTCGCGGAGTTGCTTCACCGTGAACTGCTTGGCCAGGAAATCCCGCATCCCGTCGACGCCGAGTTCCGAGAGGATCTTGTTCGCGAGCGCGAGGTTCTTTTCCTGTGACTTCTTCATCTTTCCCTGTCCCATGCCGGACGGGAACGATCCAATGCCAGTCGCAGGATCGATGGATTCTCTGTATCTCTCGTAGAGATTCAGCGCGATTCCGATGTTCGCCTCTACGTTCATGCCTTGCGAGGTGACCGCGAGGCCGATGGCGAAGATCATCTGCGCGTTCTTGTCGGATGCCAACTCCGGGTACAGGAGCGATGCCTGCGCCATCGTCGAACGGATCGTCGAGTCGTACCACTCGAGCGCATCGCGAGCGGCTTCGATGTGAGCGACCGCCTCGAGTGCCATGAGCCTGGCGATCGTGCTCTGGTCCTCCGCCGACTCAATGTCCAGTTTCCGAAGTCCCGATGCGCGACGTCTTTCAGATAGATGGCGGACGATCTTGGTGATTCCACCAATGTCCTGCTTGATAAACGTCTTGTCCTTCGAGCCGCCGAGCATCAAGTCCAGCACCGTGGACTGCAACTCCTGCTCGGATGGATTTAGAGCGGTAATCGCCTTCGCACTCAGCGTTCGACCGATGCCTCCATCTGGATCATTTTTCCGTTTCCGAAGCGAGAACATGGATCGATACCGAGTTCCATATCCCGTCTGCTCTGGGTTAGACCAATCGAACATCCGCTCAATCACTGGATTCTTGCGAATGACATTCGCAACGGCAGGGGACTTGACTTCAATCGCTGACACGGCTCCTCGAATCGCTGCATCAACCGTGAACTCTCCGATACCACGAGCATCTAGAAATGTTTGACCAGGCTTGCGTGCGCCGTAATTTCCGTTCACCCGAGATGCATCGAACTCAATACGAACTCCACTGCCGCCTTGTCCGATCGCAATGTCTCGGTTCGTAGATACGTCAATCGGAGACATCCGCTTGAATCCCCTGTTGAACTCAGGGATCATCTTGCGAGCGTTAACCGAACTTGTCTCGTGAAATACCGAATCTGCCTGCGCGATGCTCTTCAGATTCTGCTGCGTAACCTCGGTGAATCGTGCCTTTGAAACTCCGTCAATCTCGGAATTAGCAAGATCAAACCGAGGGTCGCCCTCAAACACTCTAAACGGCACACCTTGAAGCATAGAAGCCAGACGCGCTTCTGTTGCGTCGTCAATCGGATTGCGGAGCGAGAAGTTGACGTCGACAACCTTCTCGATGTCGTTGCGCGTGACGGTCTGCTCTTGCTCAATGGCAAGATCGCCACGGAATCCCTGGTATCCGTTGCGCTTGGCTGCAACGACCACGTCATCGGTAGATGCAAGTCCGGTGGAAAGCGCATTGCCAATTTTGTCGAGGAATTCGTAGTACTCCTGGACCGTGTTCGATTTCGCGATGCCTAGCGACTCAACTGCGCCGAGCAAGTAATCGAACTCCTCGTTGCTTCGCGTGTACTTCGGAGGAACCTCGGTAGCGCCGATTGCCTCGACCGCAGCCATCTCATCGATATCTTCGGTCGAATCCTTCGGATGGGTATGCGGTCCGAAACCTCTGGTGTCGAGGAATTCACTGGACTGCACCAGTTCCTCCACCCGGGGGTTCGGATTGCGGAGCGAAAGCATCGGCTCCGCACGCTGGCGTTCGACCACCTGCCGTTCTGCCTCGCCCATAGGGGCAGGAGTCGGTGCAGCAGATTCCTGCTCCTCCACCGCAGCGGACGGAGGAGGAATCGTCGGCGTTCGGACGCCTCCTGCGGCAGCACCCCTCCCGGTCGAACCGAGGCTTGCCTGCGTCTGCGTGAGCAGAGGCAGCACGTTGGCGATCAGGCCGACAACGCTCGCTAGTGCGGCTGGCTTCTGGTCGTCGGGAAGCGCGGAGATTTCCGCAAGCCGCTGCGAAGCAGCCATGATCTGCTCGTCTCGGTCGCCACCGGGAAGCGCGATGCCTGCTTCCTGCGCTCCTGCCCGAGGACGCAGCGAGTAGGCCGGAGGTTCCTGAGACTGCGGCGGATTCGGACGCAGTGACGTGGGCTGCTCCGATCCGGGCATTTGCTGCGCGCCAGGCTGAGACACGGGCTGCACAGGACGAACGGCGACATTCGCCTGCTGCATGGGCCCGACGTATCCCGGCTGACCGGGCTGCGGAGCGGCGGCCTGCTGCGGCTGCGCCGGCTGCGCGGCCTGCTGGGGAACCTGCGGTGCGACCTGCGCCTTCATCTCGGCGTGCTTCATCAGGTCGTCGCGGTACTTCTTCTCAATCTCCGCAGCCATCTGCTGCTGGACCTTGAGCCTGTGGTCGTCGACGCCCTTGATCCGCTGCTGCAATTCGTAGAGCGCCTGACGCGCCTCCGGTCCCGCGTATCCGTTTCGGGCCAGAACGTGGGAGAACCACGCGACGAACTTCCTCATGCTGCGCTCGTTGGAGTCCTTGAGGACGCCTTCCCACTCGAGCGCGCGGGATCCGACCTGGCCGATCGCCCGGTTCGGGACGTTCGCGAGGCTTTCCTCCGCGAAACGCTCGACCTCTCGTAGGTCGGACTGCGCCTGGGCCTGCTGCTCAATGCGCGTCTCCGCGACGTACCGTTCCTGCGCCGTCGCGTTCGGATCATTCTGCGTCTTCAGAGCGCGCGCGTATCCAGCCTCGTCCTGCAACACGGCAAGTGCGGCAGCGTGGCTCGCCTGGTAGTGAACAATTGCCGCAGCATCGTCATCGATTCCCGTGAGCGCGCCTGGTTTGCCAGTCTTCAATGACTGAATGTTCTCGTACTCGCGCATGTACTCGATTCCTCCGCGCATCGCGAAGGCTGGATCGAGGTACAGGAGTTTCGCGAGATAAGCAGCCGCTCCACGGTTCTTGCCGACGAGAGCGTGACGCATCTCGTGCAGCGCCAGCATGATCGCGTTGCGGCGGGTGAATGCCGTTCCGTTGTCTCGGATCAGGAACAGTCCGTCTGGAGAAACCTCGCCGAGATATCCGCCGTTGTTGATGGTGCTGCGCTCGTAGACGTCGACCTTTCCGTCCGGGCGGGTGATCTTGTAGGTCACCTTCGCATCGAGGATGACCGGGTTCGCTCCGGTGGCCTTTCCGATGTTTCGCTCTGCCTCTGTCAACTGGCTCTGCGGAACCTCGGAAACCTCGGTCACGACCTCGACGTCCTTGTTGGTCGCGTTACCGATCTCCGCCATAGTGAGGAGCGGACTCGAAAACTGCTCGTCGGCATTGCCGGCAGCCTTCGTACCGAGCGCATCCTCGGACATATCGATGCGGAGAGCCTCGATGCCGCGCGCCTTCGCCTGCGGAAGCAGGCCGCGCTTCGACGGCGGGGTCATCTTCCGCATCGTCGCATCGGCATCGACCTGTAGTTCGAGCGCCTCCGACAGGCTGGCAAGCCCGTCGGCGTTCACCACCTCGACGGTAGAACCACTCAATGCCGCCGTATGCTCAACCGCAGGACGCGCATCCTCCGCAGCCTTGGAGTCGCTGAAAGGAATAGCGTCGACGATCTGCCTGGCCTTGTTCCTGACCACGATCGCGCCTGCCATCGACATTCCGGGCTGCATCAATTCCGGATATCCGGTCAGCCCGGCGATATCGCCTTTCTCGATGTACGAAGCAACGTCATCGACCATGCCGACCTGCGCGTAAACGTCCATGCCGTTTATGCGGCCGATCGGCTTGTCGGTGATTCCGTTCTGCGCCATCTGCTCACGAACGTCGTCGGTGAGCGTCACGTCGGCCATCTCAGGGTTAACGAACATCGCCATGCGCTTGTTCGCTGCGATCTCCGCGACCTGGTGCGCGGCCATCGATGCGCCCTTCGCAACGACCGCGTTGGCGGCAAACCGCTGCTGGAGGATGCGGGACGCCTTGTCGGTGATCGCTCCGACCACCGTCGAGGTCGCTCCCTCGGCGGCCTTCTTGAACTTGCGCTGCTCCGCGCGCCTCATGCGCGCTTCCCTGCCGAATGCCTGCTGCGCCCCTCCGAACAGGGTTCCCGCGATGAATCCCGTACCCATGTTCTCCGCCGTCTGCGCGGAGAAGAAGTCGTTCTCATATCCCTCCGGGATGTAGAACAGGTCGGTGACCTCCTTGCCGAGTTCGGGGATCGCCTCCTCAATCGACTCCGTCGCTCCGCCTGCTGCAACCACCGCAGCGCCCTTTGCCACCCCGATCGGACCTCGACGACGCGAAAGCGAGTCGAGAAGGGCATCGGCAGACTTGCTGATCGATTCTGCACCCTGTCCGGCCACGTTTGGTAGCCGTCTCGACAGGCGGTTCGCGATGCCCGGCAGGGCGACCTGTAGTCGGTCAATCGTGAACTCGGATCCGAATTCGATGAGACCACCCCAGTTCGCCTGCTGCTTCAGTTCACCGAACGTCGGCCTCGGTGGAGCGGGCATTCCCGCCGCCTCTGCTTCCGCAGCCTGCTGCTCGTAGATCCGCATTCGGCGGTTCCACGCCTCGGAATGACCCATCGCGAAGAACGGCGACGTCAAGGCCGCCGCAAGTCTCGGATTGCGCGTCGCCATTGCGGGGACGCTGTACGGCATCACGCCGAGGGCAGAGCCCGTCATCTCCATCGTCTTGACGAACGCCCCGCCTCCTCCGCGACCAATGTCCTCGCGGATGTCGATCGGCTCCTCTGGGTTCGATCCCACGAGCCTGTTCCGAACATTGGAAACGCTTTGCGGAAGGATCACATCGGTAACGTTGCGCGCCCACCTTCGACCCATGTTGCCGAAATCCTCGCGGATTCCTTCAACAACCGGACCGCGGAGTTTCATGTATGATTCGTAGATTCGACGGTCTTGCTCGGTAGGCTCGGCGCTACGCGCATAGTCGAACTTGGCGAGTCCGGTCGGCGGCTTCTTCTCGACTCGAGCGATCGCCAGGTCGAGTTGGTCGGCAGTGACGCCTAGACCCTGTGCATACTTGTACTGAGGATCAGCGATGTCCGCCATCGCAGTGCCAACCCACTCCGCGATTCCCTGCGCGGAACCCTCAAACCCCATCGTGGCGTTGATGATCAGGCCTTGGACGCCGGCCTGCAATTTCGACGGCTTGGTGGCGAGGTACTCGTCCCAGTAACGAAGCGGGCGACCAGCCTCATACTGGTTCTGCCGCAGCACGGCGAACTCATGGGCATCGGAGTTCGGATCCGCAACAAGGTCGCCAAAGGTATCGTCATCGGGAAGCGGCGCACCTGCGACCGACCCGGCGTACATGAGTCTCTGCTTGTCATCCGCGAACAGAGGCTGCTGCTGGGTTACAAGGTCGAACTCCGGCTTCTCCCTGCGCGTGATGCCCGGGACTCCTGACTCGAGCAGATCCGCCAGCGTGTCCTGGTATACGGAACGGCGAACGCGAATCCCGGCGTCGCGGATCATCTGCTTCTTGTATCCGACGTTGCGGGGGTCGTCGAGATGCTCCCCGGGATTCTCCTTTGCGAAGCGTTCCCGAAGCGCATTCAACTCGCGGTAGTATTCGTAGCCGAACGTCGCGTCCTGCATGGATCACCTCGTGGCGCGAGGCCGCGTTCGCGGAGCCTGCGGCTGCTGTTGGGATGGCTGCTGCGCGGGCTGCTGCGGCTGCGCCGGCTGCACCGCCTGTTGCGCTGACTGCGTCGCGATGCCGACCATCTGCAATGCCATCGCATCGAGCGATTCCTTGCTGCTCAGGTCGTATCCGAGCGAGGTTCCGAACATGTCGAGTTGCTCGAGGTACGCTCGGTACTGGGCGATCGCCGCGGCGTTGTTGACCTGACCGCCTGCGGTCGGAACCACGACCCCTGCGTGCTGGATCGGAACCGTCGATCCGAAGTCCCCGTTGTTGTACGCGGCGAGATGCTGCAACCTAGAGAACAGCGAAGTCGAGGAGAACTGATCCTGCTCGAACTTGGTGATTCGGTCGAAGATTCCGATGCGGAGTCCCGGAAACATCTTGCGGATGTTGGGATCGAGCGCGAAGTCCTCGAGTTTCTCGTATGCCAGCAGAGTGATCGAATCGCTCGGGTTCCGAGACTGGCGGAGAGCGGCGACTCTTTCGTCACGCTTCGCCATTCCGGGAATGGTGACCTCAATCGATGACAGGTGCGCTCCGGCTGGATTTGGACGAATTTCCTTCCGCTCATAACCCTTGCGAAGCATGAAACCGATCGCCTTGTCGTTGCGCCACTTCTGCAAGTCTGCGCCGACGTCTCCCACCATCGACTGCCCGTTGTCCTTCATCATCTCCTGGTAGAGGCGAGACAGGTTTGTCATCGATGACTCCGGGTCGATCTGAGACTGCGCGAACAGCATCTCAGGCAGACCTGCGGGCAACCCGGGGATTGCCGTCGTGACCTTGCGAACTGCCTGCCCAGCCCGCTGCGTGGCGACCGCGAAGTCCATGCGGGCGGCAAGTTCCTTGCGAGCGGCGTTGCGCGATGATAGTAGTGCCATCCACTGCTCGTGGCGGATGGGGACGTTCGCTCCGTTGATTCGGATCAGAGGAGTGCCGTCCGCAAAGAACCCGAGGTCGAACGTCTCCATGCCGAGCGGATCTCCGTCCGCGATTCCGCGCATGGTCAGGTCGAAGTCGTTGATCTCGCTCGCGTGCCCGATCGCCGCATCGGACATTTCCTCGAATGGATCAGGCTGCGCGGCGGGCTTCTGAGGCGTTGGCGGTGCAGAGGGCGCAGGTACTTCCGGCGAATTCGTCGGGATGTAACTCCCGCCGGGCGTTTCTTCCATTGCCGTGGATGTGTTGTTCTGTTCGATCATTGCGATCCGCCTTCCATCTGAGATCGCAATTCCTCAATGCCACTCTGCAACAAGCCAGGGTCGTTTCGGAAAGTATCTTCCTTTGGAACTACAGGAGGATTGTCCTTTACCTTGATCCTCGCATCGTTCTTGAACAGGCTGGCGAAGAACTTGGAGAACTCCGCTGCAAATCTGCGACGCTGCGCTTCGGTCGTGTTGCGTCCCTGCGACATGATCGCGGTCTGCATGTTCTTGTATCGCGCATCCTCTTCGGACTGAATGTCTTTCCGCTCCTGTCCTTTGAGACTGAAGCCCTCCTGCATGAGAGCCATGCGGTCCTCAAGGTCGGATTTTCGGTCTTCCTGCTGCTGCTTGCGCGCTTCCGCGCGCTGGCGACGGGTTTCGCCGCTGAGGATCGTCGCGCCCATAGCGCGCCCGGCCGCCGAAAGACCCTGGTTCTGCGCTCCGGCAAATCCAGCGGCCATTCCGAGTCCGATGTCGCGGAGCGATTCTTCCGAGAGAATGTCTTTGTTGTCTTTCATGGATAACGCAGCGAACCGTATCCGCCGCCTCCTCCGTAACCCTGCGTGTACCAGGATGGATATCCGCCTCCTGCGCCAGGATTGCCGGGATAACCGCCCATCGATCCCGCTCCTGATCCAACTGCCGTTCCCGCGCCGGCTGCCGGCGCTCCAAGACCGGAAAGACCCGCTCCCATGACCGCTCCTCCGATGCTGCCGAGCGCGCTTCCGAAGGCCTGGAATCCTGATCCGGCCAACTGGGCCGCCTGTGTCTGAGCGCCGAATCCGATCTCGAGTCCTCGGCCGTACATCGAGTACTGGTTGCCGAGTCCGGCCATCTGCATGTTCGCGATGTTGCCGCTGTAGGTCTGGTACATGTTCGAGATGTTCCCTGCCATCTGCATCTGTAGCGCGGAAAGCCCGGCTCCCATCTGCGACGAAAGAGTGGACATTCCCTGGGCGCGCTGCGCCTCGAGCGCGGACAACTGTCCCGCATACTGCTCGCGGATCGCGCCCTCCTGCAACACCCCACGCTGGCCGATGGACTCGACGCGCTGCTGTCCGAACGTGGTCTGACCTAGCCCGGTGAAGGCATTGCGAGACGTGGCCGCAGCCTGCTGACGCGCGGTTTCCTGCCTCGTCAGGGCGATGGTTGATTCTCGGCCGATCCGCATCTCAGAAAGGGCGCGCTCCATTCCGGCGCCGTACTCGGTCCTGGCCTGCTCGAAGTACCTAGAGAAGTCCTCTCGAGCCCGCTGGCTTTCGGCCCTGTAGAGGCCGATGTTCTCCTCGCGCTCCTTCTGGTACTGCGCCATGATTGGGGCGAAGGCAGACTGGTACTCGTTGCCGAGTTCGCGGTAGCGCCGCCTGGCCTGACGGGCGACCGAACGCAGGGCGCTCGCCTCTGCGGCATCGCCCATCGCGCTCAGGCCGACTCCGCCGCCGATCAGTGCTCCGCCGATGATTGCTCCGAATACTGGCATTAGGGGTCACCTCTGCTCTTTCCGACTTGAGAAACCACCGCAGACATCCGTTCGATCGCCCACGGCTTTCCGTCGGATGCGATCGTAAAGTACATCGCCTCGCCCCGTATCCGGCATTTCTTCGCCGTGTTTCGGCCGGGAACAAGTGTTCCGATCTCCTGCACCTCTGCTTCCGGAAACGATGCTCCGGAAACGTCAGCATTGTCCTTCACGTCCGGGGACACGGGGTTCTGGGTGACCGTGACCATCGCACCGTCCGGGCTTCCGATGTCATCCGTGATCTGCTCGTACTCGTTGACGAACGTCACGGAATCCTCGATGACCCATTGCGTTCCATCCCACTGGATGACCCAGTTGCCCGGTCCGTTGTAGACACGGGAAGTTCCGGACGCGAAAGGATCGTCCTGCGTGTACTGCCCGAACGGACGGACGGCGAAACGACCATCGATGAAGTTCGGGGAAGGTTCGGCAACGTCACCGCCGTCGTAGAGCGGGGTCGGTCCGGACACGGTGGCGCTTCCGCCGTCGATGACGAGCGGGTTGAGGTTGATCACGAACAGGCTGTCGGTCTGCAATCCGAGCGCGGTCTGCGCCGTGTCTCCCTTGGTCACGCTGACGATCGGATCCTGGCTCAGGTCGTTGAAGTCGTTGGGAACCTCATAGCCATCGTCTGCGAGGTCGATCCTGACCTCGTTCAGCATGATCCTGTACGGCAACTGGGCTATGACCGGGCCGAACGTGAGGCTGCTCCTCACGAACTGCCGGCGCTGATCCTCGTCGGTCATGCTCACGGTCCAGCCGTCAATACCGATCGGAAACGACCTTTCGATCACGGACAGAGACTTGGATCCTCCCATGAACAGCCGTCCGGACTTGGTGCGCGACGTGCCGACGTAGGAGGCTGAAGTCGGAGCGTAGATGTTCGGATCCGCAAAACGCTGCGGCCAGAAGGAATCCGTCTTGAGGTCGTAGTAGAGGTGGAGGCTAGCCTGCTCGACTCCGCTCACCGACAGGAATACCCACACTCCCTCACGGTCTGGGTCGTAGCAGAGGCACGGGAATATCTCTCCCGTGGATATTCCCGATACCAGCGACGAAGCCGCGATTCCGAGATCGACCTTGTCTGCTGTGGCTGCATCGGTAAGCCCGCCCGATTGCGTCTGCGTCTGCGATGACGCTCCGCTCGCGCTGCCCTGGTCAGTAGTCACCGAACGCAGGGTTCCTCCTGACAGAGTGCTGGTTCCTCCGATGGCCGGGGTTCCGAAGTCGAGTCGCAGGAAGAACGAGTCCAGCCGACCCGCGCTCACGCGGTTGGCGCGGTTGAAGTTGAAGTCGTTTGCGTTGATGAAATACAAGCCGTCGTTCGCGAGGATGAACGCGCCCTTCTCCTGCGACTGGCACCACGCGCGGCGTCCGGCGATGCCGATGCTGCGCGTCAGGCTCACCATGTTCACCGCTTCCTCAAACAGAGGGTCGGTAGTCAGAAACGAAAACGAGTTCGTGCAGGCGAACATGAGTCCGCTCTGCGCGAATGGGAAGATCGCGACGATCGGATCTCCGAGCGTTCCGTATTCGGTCTGAACGCTTCCTCCGATTCCGCTGACTGCGCCGATGAAATCGTTTCCTGTCCATCCATCGTCTGACGCGCCCGTGGCCGCGACCATGTCGGGGGCGCAGGCGAACCAAACGTTCGGCGTCTGCTTGTAGCCAGACAGAACGACCCGTGCGCCCCATCGGCAAATCAGGGTTGCTCGGTTTCCGGCAGGGCTGGTCGTAGGATCAGTGTGGTACGGACCCTTGTGGGTTCCGGTAGTTGATCCCCACATGGATACGCCCGTCGTGGTGTCGGTGAGCAGCACCTTCGTGTAGTTCGTGCCATCGACGAAGTAAAAGTACTCGTTGAACTGGACTCCCTCGACGAGCCCGGTCGTGTTGAGTTTCGGGGTGCTTTGCGCGGGAAACTCAGTGGCCGTCGCCGTCAGGCTTTCCCGGGGATCCGCGTAGTAGATCTTGCCTGCCCGGACGAAGATGACCTTCTCATAGAGCGTCCCGCCGATGTAGGCGCGGAAAGTCCCCATGAACTGGATTTCCCCGAGGTTGAACAACTGCGTCCCGTTGCGGGTGCTGATCCGCGTCCGTCCGTTCCACACGTCAGATGGCATCACGTTGACGCATGACGGGGTCATGCCTGGAGGAACCGCAGAGAATTGCGACTGCTCCGTGAAGCCCTTGAACGGAAGTTGGACTGGTACGTGGGTCATGCCGTCCTAGTCAATGCGAACGCGAATGGATTCGATGTTGTGATCGCAGTCGTTCCATCTCCTCGAGTACAAGCCGAATCCGTAACCCTGACGTCGAGCGGAGAACCTCCTTGTGTGAGGAACAGCCCACGCCATGTCTGTCCTGCCGGGCATCGGATCTGCGCGATAGTCGGTGTCGCTCCGCCCACGTTCGTGAACACGGTCGCGGGAGCCGTCCAGGTCGTACCGATGAGTTCGGTTGCAGGAGCGCCGTTGGCTGCGAACGTCACGTATGCCGTGATGCCGATTCGGTTCGTGCCCTGCTCGAGATACGCCTTGGTGACGGCATCCTGGGCGTTCGACGGGTTCGCAAGATTCGTCACCTTGTTGTTGTTGGCGTTCAAGTTCGATCCGAGCGAGCCGAGGATCGTCGTTCCGTTGGCCGTGAAAGCACCGTCCACACTCGCGGCCCCGGCCACCGAAACACCTCCGGAGAACGACGCTGCCTGCGAAGAGTTGATCGTGATCGCCGCCGTGCCCCCCGTCGACAGCACCATCTGATTCGCCGCCGGGAAGGCGATGCCCGTGTCTAGGTCGCCAGTCCTCGCGATGGCCGGAGCGGCTGCTGTTCCAGCCGCAACCCCGATGATGCCTGCAAACGACGATTCGCCATCGACCGTCAGTCCCTTGGACGTGTCCTTGAGCACGATGCTCTTCGCGAAAATCTCCACTCCCTCCGTCGCGCTGATGCCCCATAGGTTCTGTGGAACCCACGCCCTCCATGCGGCCGTCGGGTCGGCGTCGTATATGCGTGAATACGACTTCGGAGTTACGGTTCCGTTCCCGTCAGTCCACAGGAACTGGAGGACGTGGGATCCGAACTTGAGGACGAGCATGGAAGCGCCGCCGTCATCGGCCTTCATGTCGATCGGAGCGGCAGGGCCGTTGGTGAGCGCGGATGCGCTCGAGAACCGGAACAACCCCTGTGCGCTGTTCGACGAGTTGTTGAGGTCCGTGCTCGTCGGAGAGGAATACGAAGGGATCGTTCCTCCGAGCCACGGAAGCGCGGCCCAGTTGTTCACGTCGTCTCCGACCTTGATCTGCCTCAAGGTCGTGTCGTATCCGATCTCGCCAACGTCGAGCGTCGGAGGAGTCCCGGCGTTCCAGTTCGCAGTCGTGTCTCGCCTCACCTGGATCTTCGCGGTCATTTTTCAGTCTCCTCGACGTAACTGCTCGGAACCACGTACCAGCCCTCCGGAAGTGGAACCTTGTTTCCAGACAGAACCCACTCCTTCGATCCATCGACCCGGATCCATACCCGTGCCGACGTGTTCGGACCGAGCCTCATCGGGGAATCCTCGGGAACGAACACCGTGCGGTTATTTCCGCAGCCACTCGCGGATGCGAGCGCCAGCGCGGCGCAGAGAATCACGGTCAGCCACAGCATCAGTCGCGCTCTTGCCAGCAGATATCCTGCGGTCGAGCCACGAAATGAGGGCGACGGTGATCTGTGCGACGATCCGCTCAAGCATTCGCTCCCGCCTGCTCCGAGGTCACGTTGTTGTCGCGGGCGAACCAACCGATGCCCATGACGCCGAGCGCGGCGAACACCGCCTCGAGAGAGAAAACCGTCTCTGGGTCTGCGTCGAGCAGGTAGGCGACCTGAGTGAGAATGACTGCAAGTCCAGCCACGATGCCGGCCGTAGTGGTCTTCCAACTGCCCTTCATTTGATGCTCCGTTCAAGCGACTCCAGCCTGCGCTGGATGTCTTCGAGTGTCTTCGAGTGCGTTGCGTCAGCGACAGCCGCCGAAGCCTGCGCGCGAGCGAGGTCGTTCACGACCACCGCCAGTTTGTCGATATCGGTCTGAGCGCGGTTCAACTGCTCGGTCTTGCCGCCGAACGCGAACAGAAGCGTTGCAATGCCTCCGATCATAGTCACAATCTGGAGTATCCCAATGACGTTTATCGGCTTCGCTACGCTCACGACAGTATCTCCTGCCTTCTTTGATCCGTCAGCAGCCCAACCGAAACAAGGTAGTTCATTCCCGCCACGGTCATCGGGTCGTCGCTCACGACTTCCTGTGCGGCCTGCGCGAGTTGCTGGAAGTCCGCGACGTTCGGATCGGTGGTCGCAGCCGCGCGGAACGCGGCGCGTTCCTCCGCGGTGAACCGCAGCAGAAACTGGTACGCGGTCCACGACTGCGGCGGCCTGTACGGCGTGCCGCTGAACCGCGGATCGGCAAGCGGGTCGAAGTCCTGGCCGATCTCGCATCGCTCGTCTGGCTCGAGCGCAATGAGGTATTCCGATGCGCCTACGGGCGTGCCTTGATCGCCCACGATGACGTTGATGACCTTTGCCGTGGTGCTGTTGATGATCGCCATTCGCATGATTAGCCCCATGCCCAGATGCAGACGTATCCGTCGCCGCCGCGACCGCCTGCTCCCGCTGCGAATCCGTTTCTGCTTCCGCCACCGCCGCCGCCGCCACCTCCGCGAACTCCATCGCCGCCGTTCGTCGCGGCCTGCGTAGTTCCTGCGCCGCCTCCCGCACCTCCGAATCCAGGACCGAATCGGCTCGGATTGTCCGTTGCCTCTTGTGGAGTCGGTGTCGGTCCCGCAGCGTTGTTGACCGCGCCACCTGTTGCGACGGCTGTGTTATTGATTAGCGACGGATTCAATACACCCGAAACGCTGCCAGTTGCATTTTTAGAGTTCACGTTGTTTCCGGCATATCCGACATTGGCGGCATCTACACCGCCGCCACCAGCGCCGCCGCAAAGCCCAGAGTTAGCCTGGACGGTTGCCGTCAAGCCAAACGAAGATGTTCTCCCGGCAGTTCCACTACCTGCCGTCGAACTGCACTTGTGGATGTTGCAGGAATAGGCTACGCCTCCAGATCCTCCAGCCGTCGTGCCAGCGCCTCCACCGACTCCTGGTGCGGCAAATATGAAACGATTCGGATAGCCGAGGTGTCGGACTTCGGTAGCACCTCCATCCGATCCGACCGTGCCGTTTGTCGAATCCGCGGTGGCTGCAAGTCCACCTGTCCCGCCTGATCCGATGATGATCTGCAACGCCGATACGGAAGCCAACTCCGAAATGTGCAAATCGATGAGTTGCATTGCTCCACTTGCGCCGCCGCCGCCGCTTCCTGCGATCGTTCCAACTGCTCCCCTTCGACCTCCACCGCCGCCGCCTCCGCCACCGATGGCCATTATGCGTATGACGGATGCGCCTGGCGGAACAGAATATGTCCTGTTCGATGTGAAGGCCTGCACCGAGAT